>Ga0209390_10007415_pt1 | contig 14067 bp, 6 predicted proteins | sample BON01_FD_187212 | JGI IMG/M metagenome (GOLD analysis project Ga0209390, IMG submission 187212) | Freshwater microbial communities from Lake Bonney liftoff mats and glacier meltwater in Antarctica - BON-01 (SPAdes) (version 2) | ecosystem: Environmental > Aquatic > Freshwater > Ice > Glacier... | reverse complement strand
TATATATATATATATATATATATATATATATATATATATATATATATATGTGTGTGTGTGTGTGTATGTGTGTGTGTGTGTGTATACGTATACATATATACGTATATATATAGTGCGGTCGGTGATCGCGTACCTGTAGGGCGGCGCCGAGGCGCGCGGTGCCTCGCTTGAGCGCGTCCTTGAGCGCGCGGCCCGAGCCCCAGCAGGCCATCCCGTTCGCCTTGAGCCGCATCAGCTCCTTGTGCCGCTCGTCCAGGTGCGTCTCAAAGCGCGCGCGCGCCCGCTCGGGGTCGGTCTCGCCCTGCTCCTCCCTCTGGAAGAGGAGCCACTCCTCGAGCGTCATGAGCGGCACCGCGGCGCCCTCCCTCGCGCCGCCGGCCTCGCACCCTTCCTCGGCCACTCCCACGCATAAGGCGCGCGCCAGCCCAGCGCCGCCCTCGCCCAGCTGGGAGGCGGCAGCCTCCGATTTGGCGCGCCGCGCGCCGGCCGAGTAGGCATGGAAGAGCGCCTCCACCTCGTCCGTTTTTGCCGCCTGCAGCGAGAGCAGCAGTTGTGCCGCCTGCGAGAAGTTGAGCCTCCCCACCAGGTGGTTGCCTCGGCAGACCATGTGCGAGCCCAGCGCGTCCTCGAGCGCGCGCGGCGCGGTGGCGCCCATGTTGGCCGCGTGCAGCAGCGAGCGCAGCTCCGAGCGCTCCAGCACGCCCGTGTGGTTCTTGTCGGCGGCCTCGAAGACGGCGCGCAGCCACTGGAGCTCCGAGGGCGGCACCTGCGGTCGCGGCCAGAGCTGTAAGCTGACCGAGATGCCCTGGAGCCAGAGCAGCGCCGACTCCGCGTCGGGCGGCTCGATCCACATGCGGTTCACCGCGCCGTTGTCGGCGAGGAAGAGCACGTAGATGAGCTTGCGCCCGCCGCCCTTGGCGGGCAGCGCGAAGGAGCCGCCCACGGCGCGGCTCCAGAGCCGCAGCAAACCAGCTCCGCTCGCGTGCGCAGAGACCTCCGCGCCCGTGGGCGGTGATGCGTGGCTGCGCTGTTCCGACTTAGAAGGGATTGCTTGAACGGCGGGATGCTGCGGCCGCTCGCCCACGGTCCGGTAGCCCACTTCCACCACCTGGTCAATGCCGATGTAAGACGTGTAGGACCAGCGCAGCCGCCCGATCTCGGGGCAGAGCCCGAGGAAGCGGCGGTGCATGCGCAGCGGCGGCCGGTGCTCCGCAGAGGATGCCGCCAGCGCGGCGGTGCCCTGCAGCGCGGCCGCCCGCTCACGGAAGGCGCGCGCGAGTCCCGCCGCGTCCGGAAGGCAGCCGAGTCCAGACTCGAGGTCCTCCTGCACCACCTCCGCGACCCACACGGGCTCGCTCCTCCAACTTCCACCATCGCTGCCGGCGCCACTACCGTCGCCATCGCCGCCGTCGCCGCCGTCGCTGCCGCGGCTGTCGAGGCCGCCCCGCCGCCCGGCGCTACCGTCGCTGGCGTAACTGCCGCGATCGGCGGCGCTGCCGCCGCTTCCCCGCTTGAACCGAAACGCCGCGAGCATCCCCTCCGCCACCACCGCCGCGGGCGAGCTCTCGGCCAGCTCGCCCGTCTCGGCCGCGTCAGTCCGTATGCTGGGCGGCGACGCGCGGAAGCTAGCCGCCCGCAAGCTGACACTCTGCGGCGGCACTTTGGGCGAGCAGACGGGCGTCGGGATGGCGTTGTGGCCGGACCCCTCCTCCTCTTCCTCGGGCTCGATCGCGATGAGCACATTCTCGCCGCGCGCCACGTGTCGGATGCCCTTGAGGTTGGACGTGTTGAGGCCCAGGTGGCCCGCAGCCTCGTCGATCTCGGCGTCGCGCCGCGAGCGGTCTTCGATGTCGCCGATGCGGTGGCCGTAGACTTTGGACAGCACCGCGTAGGCCTGCAGCAGCAGGCCGATGCGCACGCAGGCGGAGAAGACGTGGATCACGATGACGTGCGTGTCGTAGACGGTCAGCATGGAGCGCAGCGCGGGCAGCAGCTCGGCGTCGGCGTGCAGCAAATACTCGTCTGGCCGCACCACCACCCAGTAGAGCAAATAGGCGAAGGGCGAGACGGCGCCACACGCCATGGCCAGCCAGGTGGCGGCGGACCACTCTTTGCGCACGCAGAGGAAGAGAAACGCGTCGAAGGCGATGTGGAGGCCGATGCCGCCCACGCCGAATCCCACGGCGCGCTGCGCGACGCCCCCCTGGCCCCAGTCGATGACGATGGAGCAGCCGACGGTGACGCTCTCGAAGAGCGCCACGAGCAGGTCGAGGAGCAGCAGCGTCCAGAAGCGGCGCGCCGCCTTGAAGCGCGAGAAGGAGCGCGGATCGAGGCCGAAGCGCTGAAAGACGCGCCAGCCAAATTCGTGGCGCATGCGCAGCGAAACGAGGCCAAAGAGGAGAGAAGTGGCGAGTGTGGTGGCGGCGAAGGTGACCAGGAGCGAGTAGGGCAGCAGCCCCGTGTTTGCGATGCGCATGAGCGCGTCGGCGCCGATCCCCTGCAAGCCGCCCTTCTTGGCTCCCGTGTCGTCCACGTCGGGGCTGGTGCTGTTGACGAGGTAGAGCACCTCGTCGACCGAGATGGCCTGGACGCGCCGCACGTAGACCTCCTCGACCAGCACGATGGTCGAGACGGCCAAGGAGGCGCAGGCGGCCACCGTGAGGTCCGAGCTCGAGTGGCGCGCCACGGCGCGGCGCGTGAAGACGAGCTCGGTGCTGGCAAGCAGGACGTAGAGCGCGGCGTAGAAGGCGTTGGCGGCCAGGATGAGCCGCTCGGTGGGCGTGAGGGTGCCGTCCTCGCCCACCGAGTAGAAGGTCACCTGCGCCGCGATGGTGACGCACTCGACGATGGAGGGAAGCCGCAGCGCCAGCTGCGTCATCGAGATGGCGGTGAGCGTCGGCTCAGAGACGAGCAGGTAGCGGCCGACGGTCCAGTCTGGCGCGGTGCGCAGAAAGCGCAGGAGGGAGGAGAGGTCGTCCCTCGCCTTGTGTGCGGAGCGCAGGCAGTTGATCCAGAAGATGCGCGCCAGGCGCCGCGAGAGCCGCTGGTACTTGAGCAGCCTTCCCTTGCAGAGGCGGCCCACGCGCAGCCAGACGAAGACGCCCAACAGCAGCACGGCGAGCACGGCGGTGGAGGCGATCATCGCCGCATCTGAGTTGGCCCTGAGCGCCAGCCCCTGCGAGCGGCTCTCGCGCGCCTCGAGCTCCGCCTCCGAGAGGCAGCGGCAGTCGCATGCCGCTCCGGAGCAGACGCAGAGCCCCGAGCGAGCGTCGCACGTCGCGCCCTCGCCCAGGCAGACGCCGTGGTACACGGCGGGGCACTGCTCGAGCGGCTCCCACTCGGCGCGCAGCCCCTCGTACGGGTAGTCAGCGTCGTTCCGGTCGGTGACAAAGCGCAGAAGCAGCGGCTCCGTGACAGCCAGCTCGAGCGCGCCGCCCGACACCGCGCAGAGGCCTGCATCGCAGGTGCCACGCATCCACGGGTAGAGCACTTGGTCGCACTCGTCGCCCAGCGTGCAGCGGACCATCGCCAGCTTGTGCAGCGGCGTCGCGCCGGCGTCGCCGCCGCCGTCGGCCAGCCCAATCTCGACGTAGTCTCCCGCGTCCTGCAAGCTGCTCGACGGCTCCAGGTCAAACGCCTCCCACGTGATCCGGACGCCGACGCCACCGGCCGCAGCCGCCATCGGCCACGCGCATGCGACCGCGGGCTCTGAACCGCCGGGGAAGTCGGCCGCCTGCGTGTCGATCCGCCGGTGCGAGGCTGAGTCCGGCTCGTTGAAGGCGAGGCAGGAGCGGCGGGTGCAGGCCAGGCCGTACCAGCCAGCCTCGCACGTGCAGCGGCCCGCTTCACCGCAGGCGCCGTGGCCCGAGCAGTCGACGTCGGTGCCGCACACCGCGCTGCTCGCCGCGTAGGCCACGCGGAAGCCCGGCCGGCGCCCAATCTCGTCGGTGAGGAACTTGACACTCGCCTTGCCGTCGTGCAGTCGCACCACATGCCGCTCCGTCTGCAGGCTGCTGCCCGTCAGCCGCACCACGGGCCGCAGCGACCCCGCCGCCGAGCCCAGCACGCGCACAAAGTCGTGCGTGGTCTCGACATCATAGTCGATGTCGACGCGCAAGAAGGCGAGGCTCGGCTTGGCCGCCTGCGCCGCGCTGAGGTCAATGTCGAAGATGCACTCGACCAGGTTGGGGTACTTGGACGAGGTGAGCGCGCCTTTTTGACTGCTGAAGAGGCCCGAAACTGCGGTGTGCGTCGCCGTGCCGAGGCACGAGGTCGTGTACGAGCAGTCGGCGCCAGAGTAGCCGGACGCGCAGGTGCAGAGCCCGCCGGCGCCACACTCACCACCGTTGCAGTCGCTCGGGCCGCCACACGCGCTCGCATTCGTGACAAAGCTCAGCTCAAAGTCGGTCGTCGAGAAGACCGACAGAGCGCCGATGGCCCGGAGCGGCGGCCATGGGCCATGACCGCTGAGCCGCGCGAGAAGCGGACCAGCGGCCGACTTGCCAGCGCGAACGAACAGCGATTGACCCGGCCATATTTCGATATCCGACCGAAATAGAATCTCGACCAAGCTGTGAGCGTGCTGGCCGTGAATAGTCCAGTCACACCAGGCCGAGGGCTCTGACTCGGCCCGGCAGATGAGCCGGCCCGGCGCGCCCGTCACGTCCCAGACCGTCGCGTTGCCCCCTGTAGCCGGCTGCACGTAGGTCGGCGACCGCGCGTTGGCCAGGGAGCGCCCACTCGGCGGCGGCGGCGGCGGCAACTGGTACGGCGGCGAGGGGGGCAGGTATTGCGAGCGAGCGTACGGTGGCGGCGCGTCGGCGGCGCCTGCGGGGAGCGCCGACTTGTTGGTGATGCTGCCCCGCTGCTCGACTAGCGTGCCGCCTCCCTCGAGACCCTGTGGGTTGCGGAGGCGGAGCGTCAGCAACTACTCATCTAGAACCGAAACCAAAAATCACCCGTTGTCCGAGAGCGGGTTGCGCAGCGTGGTGGCCGGGCCGGCTTCCAAGGCTGTCGTTTCTAAAGGGACATACAGAGTCGGCGCGCACCTTGCAGTTGTCGGACCAGAGCCACGCCTCGCAGCCGCGCGCCTCCTCGTCGGCGAGGCAGCGCGCGCACTCGTTGCGTACGACGACCGCCAGCACCGTCGGGTCGTTCACTTGGGGCGGCGGCATCTCCTCCTTGCCCGCCGAACCGTCGAGCACCTTGTACTTGTAGAGGAAGGCGCGCGTCTGCTCGAAGGCGCGCGAGGCGCCCTGGGTCGAGCAGTTGGCGTTTGGATCGAGGTAGTCGCAGGAGAGCTGCATGTGGGCAGGCACAAACTCAAAGTCTCCAATGTCGAGCGCGATGCGGTGGCGCGCCTTGAGGTCGGAGCCGTTCATCCGATTCATCCGCGCGACCGAGGCCAGGTTGCCCGCCGGCTCGACTGCGCGCCACTCGTGCGGCGCAGGGAGCATCGCCTTGGCCGACGTCTCGGAGGAGGCCCACCGATCGTAGCCCTGCGAAAAGGCGAAGGCCCACGGGGCGTCCGTCGCCGACCAGCGCCGCACCAGGTCGTAGACGCGCTCAGGCTCCTCCTCGGCGAAGCCCCTGCGGATGGCGAGCACGTTGAACGTCTTGAAGCCCCAGAGCGAGAGCATGTAGGCGTCGGCCACCAGCGTCGACTCGCCCAGGTGGGTCCGCCGAAGCAGCTCGCGGTAGGCTGTGCCCCAGCAGTAGGCCGCGTCGATCTCGCCGGCGTCCCACGCCTCTAGGACCCGGGCGGAATCCATGAATACCACCGTCACGTTGCGGATCGAGAAGAGTTCGGCCAGGAAGACGGTCGCCGCGTGCGCCGTCGACCCGAAGGCCACGCCCACGCGGTGGTTGGCCAGGTCGAGCGGCGTCGACGGGCCGGGCCCGCGGATCATCAGGCCAGAGCCGGTGTGCTTGACGTGCACCACGTAGTCGGTGGTCATCTCGACGCCGCGCGAGACGGCTGTCGCCCATGGCACCGACCCCAGCACCGAGGCATCGAGCAGCCCAGAGCACAGCGCCGACGCTGCGAGCAGCCCCGATGGCTGCGAGATGCACTCAATGTCCGCGTTCTCGCAGAGCACCTGGAAGGGCTGCGGCTCGAGGAAGTAGCCCAGCCGCAGTGGGCGGACCGCACCCGTAGCAAGGGCAATAAGCAAGGCCGCGACGATTCCCATTACATGAATTCGCTGGCCGGCGAAGCGACTTCCTTGTCCCAAAATAGATTTTTTTTTTAATATAACAAAATAGATTTTTGACACTAGGACGACAGCTATAAGTAGAGTGACTGGCGCGCGCTGATCTGCCGGCCCCGAAAGCGCAACTAAAAATACCCTCCCCTGGACCTGGAGTGCATTTTTGGCCATGTGCCATGTCCCGTTTTCGAGGCGGTGGGATACGGATACTCTACGGTGAAATACAGCGGGATATACAGCTAGCTACCGACCCATAAACTGGGTCGGTTCTTTTTGTGCGTGTGCTGTGTGCTAGTCCGGTGCGTGTGGGTGTTTGCGGGGTGTGTGTGTGTACTAGCTAGCTAGCTAGCTATATAATATCTATATATATCTATATATAGCTAGAGCACATGCTATATATAGATATATATATATAGCCAGATACAGCTAGTTTATTTTTCAGCTAGAGGCTAGAGGTACGCACGGATACAGCTGGTGAGCTGGTGAGCAGCGGTGAGCTGGATACAGATACAGATACAGATACAGATACAGTGACTTACAGTGACTGACAGTGTGCAGTGTGAGTGTGATACAGCTGGATACAGTGGATCCATCTACTGTAGTCTACTGCAACATGGCTAGATATTAGATCGATACAGGGATACACGGCCGGGATACCAAGATACCAAACGCATACAGTGAGATACAGAGGCGGGATACAGGTAAAATACAGGCGGAAGTATCGAATTCCAATAATATCAATATCCCAAAAATACACGCCAGGGAGCATCCCTGCAACTGCAGATGTACATACTGCGAGAGGCGCTGGGTCCTTGCCGTATGTACAACTTAAACCAACAAATCCGCACAGGTGACACCTACAGGTGTCGACCTGAACCTAACAAGCACACGCCACTCGCTCGCTCACTATCTATATCTATCTGCTCCTCACCACTCTTCACTCTCTCACAAGTCACACCACACAAAAGACAAAGATATGTCGCAAGCAAGTCACTTAAGCAAGTGGCATAGCCTCCCTCTAGGTAGAGTTACGGTGCGCACCCGGCACCCGCGCCCAGCTTTAACGCCGGGAGGGGGCCGAGCATGCCCCGCCCGGCGGATTTAGCCCTGCGCTGGAATAATAACGCCCGAGGAGAAGAGGCTGGCCGCTCCGCCCCAGCCGGTGGCGGCCCTCAACACGTAACGGGAAACGGCCGCTCGCGGCGACTAGGTTGCCGGCTTACCGCCCACCGTTGGGAGAGGCTCGGTCCTGCTGTGAAGTGCTCCCGGGCTACGGGCCAACAGTACCTCGAGCTTGGCTCCTCGGCCATGCCCGCTGCGAAGGGCGCCACCACCCAATGACGGTCAGTGCGCGCCATCGTGCCGCGCCAGGGTGGGAGGATGGTGGCCAGTTGTGACATCGACCGGACGGTCATCCTATGAGCCTACGCTACGTTTAAGTCTTGGGCCGGTCACCGCGCCGCTGGCGCAGGCGGTGAGCGTGAATTCAATGGAGGATCGCCTCTCTGCTCAGCTCCCTAGATTTCGCCGATTGCGGATTTGCAAGACCCAGCGCGGGCCGCCGAAATGATGGACCGGTGGAAGCTCTGTGTGGCCCCTGTGCAGGGGCACAGGGCTGTGCACGTACCGAGTTTCTAGACGAAGAGTCCTCGTCAAAAGACGAGCGACAGCCACGCGGCCATTAAGGTGAGGCCGCCCACTGGGGCCAGCTTCCCATACGCCTTGTCGTTTGTCACAGCGACCGTGTAGCAGGAGCCGGAGAAGACGACCGTTCCCGCGACGAAGAGGAAGCCCGTCAGCGCCGGCCGCGGGAGCACTGGCGCCGCCACCAGCAGGCACAAATTGACGACGTGCATCCGATTCCCGTTTTCGAAGCTCCGCTTCAGGTCGGGCGCGCAGTGCAGCCCGTGGGCCCCGTAGGCGGCCAGGCCCACCGCTGCCGCGCCGCTCACGCCCGCCAGCCGCTGGAGTGTACGGGCCGCCATACTACGCGGCGTGTTGTGGCAGCGCTGCGCTGGTGGCAAACAGTGAACAGGCCTGATTTCACAGCAGACCATTCACGGCATTTGTTTAATAATAATACCGTCAGAGGGTCAGAGAGTAATCAAGGCAAATCAAGGCAGTTCTATTTATGTATTGGATCCCTGTCGACCAACTCGTGGGCGCGAAAAAAAGCGGCTGGATACGATGACGGGGCTCTCGGAGAGCCAGCGCGACTACGTGGGCCGGTACGACCCGCGCCGCGCTACAGCGCGACTCCCCGGTGGTGTGGACGCCGTAAGGCAGCGCGCGCTTGGCTTCACCACATCCGAGCCACAATTATCTGCGCTCAACGTCTCCGCGACTCCCCTTTGGGCGGCGCCGGGAGCAACGCGCCCAATACTCATGCCGTCCAGTGCTCTGAGCCTCATGCGCCTGTGGCACGCGCACCTTCGTCCCACACCACAGCCTCACCACCCACTGGCGCGCGTCCCCGACAGATTGTGCGTCGTGGCGTGCGAGCACCTCCAGCCCGCGTTTGGTGCCGCGAAAGACTGCCACGCTGGTGCGCCTGGGCGGATGCTGCTGTGTGTCCCTCTGATCGCCAACGCCGATACCTTCGACGTGCACTGCCTGGACGGACAGTTGGTCCGCGTCGCTCCGACACGCCTCTCCTTCTGGAGCACGAAGGAGCCGTCTGGCGAGACGGTCGAGTCCCTCCACGACATTGACGCCGAAGGGCTGGTCCGCGCCCTGCACGCGGGCTGCCTGCACGCGGATCGGGAGGACGTGGTCGCCAGCTGCGCCATTCGCGTCTGCCAGCTCTTCGAAGACAACGCCTCGCGGGGCGTCCTGCTCATGGGCGGCGCGATCGAGCTCCTAGTCGACTCACTTCCCCGGCTCGTCCTTGCGCGCGCAGCCCAGTACACCGTCCTCGACACCCTGACGCTGGTCTTCCAAATCACACTTTGCCGTGCGTCTGTGGCCTACCACGTGCGGCGGCGCGCGTTGCTCCTGGGCCTGCACCACCACCTAGTCGAGATCCTCAACGGCAGCTGGAGCGCCGATATTGAGGTGGCCGCGCTCTGCTGCGCCGTCGCGCTGCTGAAGCCAGCTTCGCTGCCGCGCAAGTTCGCCTTGTTGAGCCATATCCTCGGTCAGCCAAAGGGCGACGGCACCGCGACGGAGTCGCTGCTCGACGCCGTCATCAAGGCGAGGCGACACGATAAGTCCCGTCTCCCAACGCAACGAGCCCCTACCCTAACGCAGCCACGCCCTCCCATTCTCCACAGGCGGTGCGGCGCTCGCCGGAGCGCTCGGCGACGCAGCACTGGGGTATGAGTGTCCTCGCGCACGCCCTCGCGCCCGCCGCGTCGGTCGACGGCGCGTCCGACGTCTTTGCCGCCGAAGTGAGCAAAACCCGCCCTTCTCTTATGCCAAACGCGCCCTCCGTACTACCCTCTCCTGCTTACCCCATCGGCCCTACTCCCTCATCCTTACCCCCCCTCCCCCCCCTGCCTCCCTATCTCAGCTGGCCAACCGCACTATCAAGCATGGCGCCCATGAGCTCGTCATCGCGGCCATGTTGCGCCACGCGACCTCGGGCTGCTCGCACGAGGTGACGCACCCCTTCAGCGACTACTACCGCACCAACACCCCCGCCAAGGAGCACCTGCCTCAGACAAAAAGGCTGCTGGCTCTCTTGCCCTACCGCGTGCTGCACGAGCTGCCGCTCATCACCGTCGCCACCCAGTGCCTGCTCGCTCTCATCATCGGCACCGGCTGCAAGGCGCGCGCGATCGAGCTGCACAAGGTGGGAGCGCTGCGTGCGCTCGGTCTTGCGGCGGACCTCGAGGCACACGACGAGTACCTGTGGACCACGGCCGGCCTCTCCACCTTCTTTGAGCGCGGCGGGCCGCCCCTGCCGCCCGAGTGCGCCAACCCGTACCGCGACAGCCTCAAGATGCTGCTCGACGAGCTGGGCACGGCCTTCTTCGACGTCTTCTCGACCGAGGTGAACCTCATCCAGGCGCTGGCGGACAGCGGCGGCGGTGGGTACCTGGATAAGCTCACCAACATTATGTTTGAGGCGCGTGACCCGCTCCACTCGTGGGGCGACGTGGACCCGCTCACAGACCACCTCGTTGGCCACTGCAACACGTGCTGCTGCGCGTCTGCGGCCGGCGCCGACGACGACCTCAGCGACTCCGACGGCGACGAGGTCAAGGCGCTGCTGGAGGCTCGCGTTGCTCAGATCGACAAGGAGATCTCGTCGGGCTCTTGGTTGTCTGCCGACGCCTCTTATGCGTATTAGGTGTGGGCCCCCGACGCCAGCAGGCGCCGCAGCGTGTGGTGCGACTCACTCTACACGCACCGCTTCTCGCGCTCCAGCTCTCGGCACCTACTTTATTTATATATATATATATATATATATATATACATATATATATACATATACATATATATACATATATATATATATATATATATATATATATATATATATATATATATATATATATATATATATATATATATATATATATATATGTATATGTATATATCCACACACACACAGGGCGCGGCCGACCTGGGCTAAAACCCACGCCAGCGAGAGTCGGTGCGCGGCCGAGGTATACTTTGCGTTTCGAACTATTATATACTAACGTATGCTAAGGCCGTGGTCTGAGACTGGGCTTCTTTTCGTTTCGTTTCATTTCTGTCTTCATCATTCTGGTATTGTGGGCCGCGCGCCCACACAGCCACACGGGCGCCCCGTGACTGTGCTGTGTGACTGTGGAGCTTGTCCCAATGTGGTCTCTCTTTCTCACTATGCCTTCTGTTGTGGTGTGTTTTTTTTTTGGCGTCGCCCGTGTGTGCGTATGAGTGTGGTGGTGGCTCGCGCTGCTGTGCGCTGCTGGGCTACGTTGTTTTGCGGTGTGCGGGTGTCCTCCTGTCATGTTGTGTGTTGGCAGCATGTGACGGCATGCATAATCTTTCTCATTTGGTACCGTGATTTGTCACCGTGATTTGTGTCCGCTTCCGCGGCATATGGCGGCAGGAAGAACCTTTCTCATTTTTGGTGACCATGCTTTGTGTTACAAAAATTATATAACTTTAATTACGTCTCCTCATTAACCTCTCTCCCTCAGTCCAGCACCCCGTCTCTGGTGTTTATCTATATTTTTGATTGTGACGGACGATACATATACACGATATTTTAACCTGCTATTCATTGCAGGCTCATTCATTGATGATGGCAAAAGGGGGTGGCTGTTATAGACTGCTCCACAACAAAGTACTCCACGCCACGTCAACGTACATTAATTTTATCAACCCCGCCACACACGCCACCACCCTGCTCAGTCTGCTCGCTCGTCCCGATACTACTCACGCCCAATAACGTTATTAAATTTAAATTAAAACAAGGCTCCACAAGTTCCACAACTATCCTATGCAGCTCTCGCAGCTAGACTCTAGAACGCCTCACTGTGCTACACACCGTGCCTGTACGTGATACATACACCTACACATGCGACTTTGCCTCTGTCTGCCGCATCTGTCTATATCCTTCGCCCTGAGCGAGAGAGCACGACAGAGCGGCAAGACGAGCCCACGAGACGGCGCAAACGAGCTACTATACACTATACTATTAAACTATTATCAACAAAGAAGAGGAAGAGGCTTGTGCGTCCGTCCGCGTCTGGGAGATTCACCCGAAGTCGTTCCCCATCGCCTAGCATCGTCGTGGGTTCATCTCATCACCGTAGCTTCGTCTCGTGGCGCCTAGTGTAGGCAAGCCATCCGTGTAAAAATATCAACAGCTCACAGACACACACACACACACACACCGACAGAGAACAACACCCCCGACACCGACACACACACACACACACGACAAGAACACCCCCACACCCCCAAACGAACACCCCCCACAAACACTTAACAACGCTCGAAGGTGGCGCGACAAATGACAAGTATGGTTTTTGCTCATTGCCCTCTACGCGCTGAGAAGGCAAGTTGCACACACGGTGGAGTCGCTATTGTGTAGAGGGCAAGTAGCATAAGAAGGCAAGTGGCACACACGGTGGAGTCGCTATTGTGTAGAGGGCAAGTAGCATACACGGGAATTCTCCTCTACGCGCGACTGCCTGTGGCGCTTGGTCGTAGATCTGTCTTCTCGTGTAGGGGAAGATGTCACTATACGCAAGTTGTGACCGTTGCTATTACTACACTACGTTTACACACTTACAACAAAACTATTTGTTTGTGGGGGCACCCTGACTTCTACAGCGTACTGGTGATGTTACGGGCTCAACTGCTACTCCCACCAAGCCTCCCGAGCCTAACAAGTAAGTAGCACACATGGTGGAGTCGCTATTGTGTAGAGGGCAAGCAGCATACACGGTACTTGTCCTCCACAATCAGTACGCAAACAGCTTGGTCTCCACGAGTCCCATGCCACGCCGCGCCCCAGGGTTAACCCGGGCTACGTAAGAAGAGAAACAGGTTACACACACAAACACACAACAAGAACAACACAACACACGACACGACAAGAACAACACCACAACACCACAACACACGACACGACAAGAACAACACCACAAACGACCACACGAAGAACCCCCCCCCCCGCACTTAACAACGATCGAAGGCGGCGCGGCGACGTCATTCTAAAAATTAAGAACGGCTCTCTCTCGAAGGGACTGTGGCCCTGTTGAGCTCTGCAGTACTTGTCCTCTAGAATCAGTACACAAGAAGCTTAGCCTCCACAAATCCCATGCCATGCCGCGCCCCCTCGGGTTCACCAGGGCTACGCCATTCTAAAAATTAAGAACGGCGCTCTCTCGAGTGCCCCACGAAGAGCTCTGCAGTACTTCACTGCCAGACTACTAGCCTCGTTACTCGCTGGTTACTAAGCAACACCCAAGTAATGACACTACTAGCCAAGTAGTGGACTACCAGGCTAGTACTGAGCTAGTAACGAGCCAGTAACGCGCGTTTCTAGCTGGTTACTAGCTAAGCACTAGCCTAGTAGTCCACTACTTGGCTAGTAGTGCCATTACTTGGGTGTTGCCTAGTAACTAGCGAGTAACGAGGCCAGTAGTCCGGCAGTACTTGTCCTCTACAATCAGTAGGCAAGCAGCTTAGCCTCCACATAGCCCATTCCGCGCCGCGTCCCCGGGTTAACCCGGGCTACATAAGAAGAGAAACAGGTCACACACAGAAACACACAATAAGAACAACACAACACACGACACGACAAGAACACCACCACCACCACAACAACAACACCACAAACGACCACACGAAAGAATCAGTACGCAAGCAGCTTAGCCTCCACAAATCCCATTCCGCGCCGCTTCGTCTCTCGCAGGCCGAATCGCACCGTGTACTCTCCCGCCAACGCGACGCGGGAACCGTCGGCGCCGACGCGGCTCAGCTCGCTCAGCGCCGGGTAGAGCGTCACAACCACCGTCTGGCCAGCCTTGACGTGCACGCGCTCGAACGCAAAGAGGGTCTGCGCAATCGTGCAGAAAAAGGTTGGCCTTTACACGTTGTTGCCATTGCCAATATTGTATGGTGTATGGCATACACAAGGGGAGTCGGATGGAAAGTCGTATATTGCGTAATAGTCGTGCAATAGTAGTGCAATCGTGTACGCAATGCGGGTGGGGGGGGCATAAAAGATGATTGATTCGTGCATGTAAGCCTCGACGTAAAACAATATCTTGTAAACGCCAAGTCGGCCCCAACGCAGCTCAGTTCGCTCAGCGCCGGGTAGAGAGTCACGACCACCGTCTGGCCAGCCTTGACGTGCACGCGCTCGAACCCGAAGAGGGTCTGCGCAGTCGTGCAGGAGGAGAACGGGTTA
>Ga0209390_10007407_pt1 | contig 14079 bp, 13 predicted proteins | sample BON01_FD_187212 | JGI IMG/M metagenome (GOLD analysis project Ga0209390, IMG submission 187212) | Freshwater microbial communities from Lake Bonney liftoff mats and glacier meltwater in Antarctica - BON-01 (SPAdes) (version 2) | ecosystem: Environmental > Aquatic > Freshwater > Ice > Glacier... | reverse complement strand
AATGGCCTTCCTCACACAGTTCGCTTGCCAAAGCGCCAAGCACGCGTTGTGATAGACGTGCTTGCACACAAGCCGGCGCCCGCGGTCGTCGCTCTTCAAAAATGCATAGACACACGGAGTTCTCTTCTTCTTCTTCTTCTTCTTCTTCTTTTTCTTCTTCTTCTTCTTAGGGTTAGGGTCTTCTTCTTCTTCTTCTTCTTCTTCTTCTTCTTGAAGCGTCAAGTCAAGCGTGACAGCGGCCAAGTCTCCGATCTGCTGCTGCTGCTCCCGCTGCTGCTGCTGCTGCTGCTGCCTCCCTTCCTCCCCCTCCTTCGCCTCCTCGACACCGTTCTGATCGCCCCTGCTTGGTTCTTCTACTGCTGCTGCTGCTGCTGCTGCTGCTGCTGCTGCTGCTGCTGCTGCTGCTGCTGCTGCTGCCGCTGCTGCTGCCGCTGCTGCTGCTGCTGCTGCTGCCGCTGCTGCTGCTTCGGCCGCCCGCTTCTTCTGTTGGGCTTTGCGCTTTTGCTGCTTCCGCTTGGCCGCCTTGCTCTTCCCGGCCGATGCACCCTCCCCCGTCGTCGCACCATCAATGGCGGCTGCAGCACGAGCTTCCCTCGCCTCACGCCTGGTCTCTTCGAGGGCAGCCTCGTGATATGCTTCGATGAGCTTCTCTGTATCCGCCGCATCCGCCAGTACTATTTTCGCGTGCCCGACGCTTTCAGCTTCCCCGGCAAGAAAACACGCATCGGTCCACACTTTGAGGGCGGCCATCAGGGGTCGCAGTCGAATATTATGGACAGGATTGATGCCGTACTGCTCCAGGGTCGTGGTGTAATGATACTCGGCTGTATGTAGGTTGCTGATTATGGCCAGTAAGGGGTTCCCCTCGCGGATGAAATCTATGGCCTCTCGACAGAGGGCACCCATGGCCTCTGAATGGCAACCTTTCAATGGGGACTGACTCCAGATATCGATGGCCTGCTTGTCGTACTGACGGGCGCGCGCCCACTCACCTAGAAGGCCGAAGAGCTGCATTTTGGCTTTCAGTTGGGGTAAGGGTTCTTCCATAGGTTCCATCGATAGCAGCGTCAATCCTTCCTCGAGGTACTGGACGCTCTTGCTCCACTCTCTCCGCTGAATGGAAATGCGGCCGAGTCCCAGCAGACATATCACTCGAGAAGACGCTGTCGGCTTGGACTTGGCCAAGCTTTCTCAGAAACATTTCTCACTCTCCAGGAGCAAATTTGCGGAAAGAAAGAGCACTCCCAAACCGGACAGGATGCTAATCGAGACCTCGTGAGCAGCGGGCGTGGCGGCAAGCGCGCACAGCTGTCGCGTTTCGTGATAGGTTGTCATCGCGTCTCCAATCTGCCCCATCCCTTCGTTAAAAAGCTTTGCTTTCATGGGCGTACGCACGCTCCAACGGATCAGGAAAGTGTTCCAATAGGGCACATCCCCGCTTGGCTTTCTCGAGGAGTGCGGTGAGATATATGGCATGCATCGAAGGGTCCGCGCGTAAGGAATTGTTGTACTTGTTGTGCGCCTTGCTAACGGCAGTGCGTAAGCGAATACCTTATGGCCCGTCTTGGTGACGGGCCTCCTTTTCAGCGCGCAGCTGCGCAATGGAGCGCCTCGCGTTGCTCATGGTGCTTGGCGGTCTGCCTGACGGAGTCGAGCTTGGTGGTAGAGGGTTGCTTGGCTGTACTTAGGCGCGGTCATGCGGGCGCGCCGCCGACGGTGCAGGGCTTTGAACGCTATCTCCGCAAGATCGGGTGCCTGTGCGTAGTGGGGATGGGCATGCATTAGCGTGTGTGTGTGCTGGGTTGGACGCGAGCAAAGAAAGTCGATCGCTGATGCGGGTTCGTCGTTCGTTCGGGCGAGGCGTGGGGGAAGGCCGGCCTTGCACGTACACCAGCGCCCCCACGACTTGTCAAAAGCAGGCCCACACGGTCCTACACCCTCTGCCGTGGCATGGGGTGCTGCCTAGATGCAAGCCAAACTTTTATATGTACATTTACGACGTACTTTTGCTCTTTGTACAAATTAAAACCTCCCCATCCCCATCCCCATGTCCCTATTTCCCAGTCCCGCCGCACTAAATAGGCGGCATCCGAAGCATGGGGTTCTGGCCTTTTGCCTGGACGTGGAGAACGAAGGGCGGCGGCAGGGTGTGGGTGGGTGGCTTTGTGCTCACGCCGCTCGTGCTGGGCGCGACGTGGCTCTTCTCCCAACCCCACCCTCGGCGGCTGCCGCCTGCGTCTCCTCCGCCAAGCCCGCCCGAGCAGCACCGGCAGGAAGTGAAAGGGCAAATGAATACCAATTTCATGCTCATTCCCACAGCCGAAGACGATTAACGGAATTCAAAGAAGCCAGGCTCCAGCTAGACACGAGCATCGAGCAATCGGAAGCCGCCGTAGTATATTTTTCTTTCTTGTATTATCTCCCCCTGTACAGTCTCTATGTTCAATTCTACCATCAAAAGAAAAAAAGATAACAAATAGACCTCGCACTATCACCCCTTGCCTGCTTGCACTTGCGCTCCCTCCACCGCACTCTTCCCCCACCACAGCAACCCCGGGTCGTTCCTCGTGTACTCCAACACTTGCCCCCCCTCCCGTTCCTCAAATCCTACAGCCCTCAACAAATCCATCGCCGGCTGAAACCGTCCCACAGCCCGTTGAAACTTCGCATTGCCCAACCGTACGCGTTTGTATTTCGGTTCCTGTGGGTGGTCCAGCAGCGACTGCAACATGCTTTGCAGTGTAGAGAATGCCAACGTGCCCGCCTCCGGCTCTTCCCGTGTTTGGTGCGCCAGGCGCTGGGCAGCCTCCAACACACGCGCTTGCCGACTGTCGGGCGGAGGGGCAAAGACCGAATCAACAACCGCTGCTGCTGCTGCTGCTGCTGCTGCTGCTGCTGCTGCGTCGGCATTGCTGCTTTCGCTCTCCATGCCTCCTCCTCCCCCAGTTCGGTCTTCCTCCACCGCCGCCATCAAGAGGAGGTAATCCGCGGCGTGCATCACATCTCCCCCACATTCTTGCAGGGCCCGTCGTACCTCTACTTCTGCGAAGCCCAGCCCTAGGAGCTGCTCAGTTGCGTCGTCCATTGCAATTGCTGCAGCGGTGTCGGCAATGGTGGTGGGTTGGGGTTGGGTGGGGAGGGTGGTGGTGGCAGCGGTGGTGAGCTCGTCAGGGGGAGGGAGAAGTGGAAGGGTGGGTTGCTTTTGGTCTTCTTCAGCTGCTGCTGCTGGTGCCTCTGATAACAATGTGGAAGATGGCTGTGGTGGCTGAGGCAAGGGCGAGGCGACGGTAACCTCCTTTTCGTTTTCTGATGCGACAACTGGTGTGGTCGTGGCCTCAGCCCAAGGGTTGGTGGAGAGGAGAGTGGATGATGCTTGTGCTGCTGATGGTGCTGATGCTAGCGAAGACGATGTCCCCAACGCAGGCAGTTCTTCTTCCATCGCCGGCGGCATTTCAGCCTCCACAGATAGCGGCTCGGCATGGTGGTGTGGTGGTAATGACGAGTGCAGGTCCTCCCCTTCCCCCTGGCCAGGCGCCACGCCAGGACTCCTGCTGCTGCTACCACTACAACAGCCGTCGTGATTGAGAGGAGGCAAAGTCGGAAGCGTCGTCGCCGTAACATGCCGGCCCGATGCACACGCATCCTCAATCGCTTGCTCCTCCTCCGACAATCGCTGCATGGCCGCGTGTCCTGCCATCACTCTAGCCGGCAGCACCTGCGTCAGATCCGCACTCGCCCCTCCTAATCTCCCACTCCCCCCCGCGAAAGCCGCGGGACCCCACGCTATCGAATCAGCTTGAATGTAGGTGGAGCCGCCGATGGCACGCCCGCTCTTGTTGAAGGCATTGACCTCTCGTTCGATGGTACGCATCAAAATATGGAATTGATCGTCGTGATCCGAATGAATATTATGTGCCATTTCGTGATAGAGCACTTTGCGGACACTTAGGACCTTGCGCCAGCCTTGCAGGTCGTCGGTTCGGAGGCGGAGGAGGATGCGTTGGCCTTTGTTTTCGTTGAGACCTGAGGAGGGAGGGAGGGAGGGAGGGAAGAAAGACCGTGAGAGGGTATCCGTGCGATTCTGGAAGGAAATTAACCAAAGGGCGCAGGCAAAAGGTTGAGAAAACATAGACGCAAACACGTACCCATGACACACACGCTCGAGACGCCTACGAGGCCCTCGGGGTACATTTCGCAGAGCGCACCCACGCTCCATTGGTATTTTTCCATCACATGCAGCACCCCCGGGTCCGAGGCCAGCTCCAACAAAATCCGCCGAGCCCTTTCCTCCTCTGGCAAGTGGGGCAGGACGTCCACGCGCTGGAACCCATATCGTCGAGAACGCAAGATGGGGACCATGCCCCTGCCACTACCACCCGTGCTGCCCAGGTCATTGATGATGCGCACGTTGCCCACCAGCTTGGGACCCTCCGCCAGCGCAGCAAGAGCAGCAGCAGTCGTGCCAATCAGGACAAGCTTGACGATGCTTGTGTCCCCACCAAGCTGGCCCAGGGTAATGGTTGGGTCCGTGAGCGTCTTGCCCTTGTGAATCAGCTTCTGGTGGGCCGGTGCAATGCCGGTCTTGGCCTCCGCCAAGGCTTGAATGTCGAGGAGAGGAGTGCTAGCGGGCAGAGTCAAGACGTGGTGTTGGTTCTTGAAGCTTAGGTCCAGGGTCACACGCCGGGTCGAGGCGGCGTCTTCGATGGCTGATTCCATGGCTCAGCAATGCTGTGTTGTGAGTGTAGTGTAAGTGTGGACGTGAGTGAGTGAGCTTGTGAAGGGGGACGTGGAGCATGAAGAGGGAAGGCAGCCAAGTCCAGCCGAGCGATGACGCACTCTTATACGCTCCACAAAAGAGGTACTCCCTCGTGCGTCTCGGCGGGCAGTCGCAGGGGTCCCACGCATTCATTCTCCCTCTGGCCACGAGAAGGCTGTCAGTCACGGACTTGCCTCTTCGATATGACACCAATTGCCAGCAGGGGATGCTTTTGGACCATCACGCCACATCCCTTCCTCGGCTCTTGCGCCAAATGCCGCGACTCTACATCGTTACCTTGCGAGGGAGCCCGATGTCCCTCCTCAGGCAGGTGGCGAAGCTCACGATTCATTTACGAGGAAAGTTCGAATTGAGCCCAATCACCTTTTTCCAAATGCGCGGATTTTCATTTAGAACTATCAATACCCTGTACGTGTCTGGCCTCGCTTCCCTACCTCGTGGACTCTCGCCCCCAGGCGAAATCCATTTACATAACCCATTCGGGAGAATGGTTACCTTTACATAAACGTCGACAGGGCTCAGCAGTTTCATGGCATTCTGACACAGCAATACTAGCTTGACACAAAGCAAAGTCGACAGAGCGCCCAAGAGAGAGAGACATCCAGATTTTGTTTGCTTTACTTTGCTTCATCCTTGCTTCACCACAACCCCAGAACAGGCAGCATGGCCATGCCCGACGCGCAGGCGGCGACATTGAACTTCGTCGCTCTTCCTACCGTGATCCATATCGCCGTCGCCGCCTCCCCGCCCACTCCCTCTTGCGCTTGGGCGGAGCATCGCGGTGGTGTCATGCGTTCTTTCCACCTCTGGCCACGGAAAGCTGGTAGTCACGAGCTGGATGGGAAGCCATGATCGGCCGTCATATACATCAATGGAACACTGGCCGGCTCTCGCCCGTCTCCTCCGTCAGATGCCACGACTCTACATTGTTAGCTTGCGAGGACCCGACGTGTCACTAAAAATGGTGGCGGAGAATATCAATTCATCATGTCGAAATTTCGAGTTGAGCCACTTCACGACCTTGGTCAAAACTTTCGTCAGACCTACCTTTCAATCTAAAGAGCTCATGCTCGAATGCATATATACCATTTATGTCAGTGGCCGCGCTGCCTGATCTCGAAGTACCCTTCAAACCAAGGACGTGTGCCAACTAAATTGGAAGTGCGCGACTTGACTTTTGGCGCCTGTAATTTTTTTCTCTGTTGTGAATAACAGCACGAATTTAATCTCGGCACAAGAACTTTCTTGGTTTTCTCGGCTATTCTCTTCCCCCCCCAAAAAGGCAAGTCAATATAGAGACAGATGACATTTTATCTTCAATTACCTTGATTTACTTTTGTCAACGACGCTTGCTCGTCTTGTTGTTCTACTCATTCTTCTATTAACTGTCCTTGTCCTTGCCCTAAGGCCCTCTCCTCTCCCCCCGCCGTAAAACCGCACTACATGAATCTACACACGCAATCAACTTCTTTTCTCCTACTATTACCCGTTGTACAATTTGCATTTCCCCTCTCCTTTTATTTCCCTCCTCTATTTGTCAGCCTCCACCTATTTTTTTAATTCCTCAAAGTAAATGGCGCCAGTAAGAAAAAGACGTCATTGGCTCGCTCTTATAAGTTGAGCTCGTGCATTTCTACCCCTGCGGTGGCGACAGCATGAAAAAAGACACGAGGAAAATAAATAATAAATCCTACTTTTCAGCCTCCGCCTCTTCTATTTCACTCCACCAAATCAAAGGCCTGAGTGTACGAAAAGGTGTCCTTGGCTTGAGAGGTCACCTCAATGAAATACTCCCCCTCCGGATGCTTTCCTTTTGACACCGTCCACACCCACTCCTGCCTCCCCCTAGAGACTGAAGAAGAGGCAGAAGAAGAAGAGGAAGGGATGAACCCCAACAAAGTGCTTGGCCCCATCTTAGGCACCAATCGCAAGCTAAGCAAACGTCCAGGAGGGAAATCATGCAAAGACACGCGGTATGTATCTCCCATCACCACTTGGGCGACGCGACCCACATGCCCCTCCTCCCCCTCTTCCTTCCCCTCCTCCCCGCCCTCCTTCCTTACTTCCGCCATCAACACAGCCGCCGTGGGCAGCTGCGGCTCGTGCTGCTGCTGCTGCTGCTGCTGCTGCAGAGACCGCTGCTGCAACCCAACCCCACCCATCCCCACCAACGCACCACCCAGATCAGTCTGCGGCATCGCCTTTGCGGCGCTACCAATGATCCTAGCAAAATACCCCCCCTCTTTCCCTCCCTCCCTCCCCCCACCCAGCATGAGCGCCGATGCATTCAGAGAAGGGACATACATATTAGAGGCCATAGTAGTAGAGACGCGACACACAGAAGGGTTTTGTGCTTGCAATGCTTTGGTCAAGAGAAAAGCAGTGCTAGGTTGCCTCAAGCTCTTGCTCGCTTGGTTAGCGACTTGCCTTTGATCAGTCACCACGTACGCACGAAAAGGCGCCGTGGCCGAGCATGGCTTCCGCTCCTGCTGCTGCTGCTGCTGCTGCTGCTGCTGCTGCTGCTGCTGCTGCTGCTGCTGCTGGAGGTGTCTTGGCTCTTCGTCGTCGGTGGAGGAGGGGGGGTAGGGAGGGGTGTCACTGTTGGGGACTACCCGTAGGAGTAATCGTTGAGAGAGACCGAGGCGCTGCATGGTCTGATTGACAGCTGCTAGGACATGTTGAGGTTCTACCCCACTACTGCTGCTACCGCTGCTGCTGCTGCTGGTCGAGAGAGCGGGGGAGGAAGGGGTATAGGTGACAAGCAAGTCCACAATCGCCAGGCTAGTATTTGGCTGGATGCCACGCTCTGGATCCGACATCCACATCTGCTCCTCCTTTTCCCTCCCTTCCTCCTCCTCTTCCTCCGCGATCGTCCCACAACTCTCTTTAAAAGCACACCCCTCCGTGCCTTGTCCATTGAAATGCGCGGCTGTCGTCAGCGCCTGCCCTCCCTCCCTCCCTCCCTCGCTCCCTCCTTCGATAGAATCAAAATCGAAGCCGGGGCCAGTGACATCGCAGGCTTGGCAATGCCCGAGGCGGGAGGCAAGATAAACTTTGTTGGTGGTTGTTTGTTGAGGGTCGGGAGAGGGGATGAGGATGGGGCTGAAGGGAAAGAGGGGCATGTACAGGGAGCTGTTGAAGACTGCAGCGGCCGGGAGGAGGAGGGAGGGGGTTTGGTCTTCTGCTGCTGTTGCTGCTGTTGTTGCTATTGGTGGGGTGGAGTCTTCGTCGGCGGCGGTAGTGATGCCGAGAGAAGGAGGAAGAGAAGCAGCAGCAGCAGCAGTAGCAGCAGCAGCAGCAGTCTGCTCCTCTGCTAGGACCCGCCGGTGGTGCTGCAGCTGACGTAAATGATGCGACCACTGCACGAAACTAGGCAGGTCAAACCCACTACCAGCAGCAGCAGCAACAGCAGCAGTAGCAGTTGTAGCAGTAGCACGACGACCACCAGCACCAGCACCACCACCAACACTATCTCTAAACGCCTTCTTGAACTCTCCCACCCCTTCCTCCCTCCACCCCACATGCCTCATGACCACACTACTCCCCCCCCCCAACCCCACCAACTCATACTCCTCCTGCATCGGCCCTCCCTCCCTCCCTACCTCCAACCCCCTCCTTCCTCCCGCAGGCGGACCAGGAGGCATCTTGGCCCACCCATGTCCATTCCCAGGCAGCCCACCCCCCCCCTTCTCCTCGGACCCCCAAATCTCAAACCGCTTATGTGTTGCAAGCACCACATCAGTCGTTGAATTCAGGGTAATAAAATTACCGCTCACATACACATTGAACAGATTCCGACTCACTGCAACAATAGCCGGGGTGCCTGTATACCCACACCGCACAAGTAAAGCCCCTCCAGCCACAACACACACATCAACCCCCTGCCCATGATACGTAGCAATCACCACGTACTTGAAAAAATAATTATTCACCATCGTAACCCACCCGGCCATCGTGCATATATCCCCCCCCGCAGCCGCTACATACACAATAACACTGATCGCCATACTAACACAGTTAATCAAAGTCGCAACCCCCGCCCCAAGATAAAGCGAGCCTCCCGCCCCCCAAAACGCCCCTATACTAGTCACTCTCGACCACACACAATCCGTATACACAACAGTCCCCGCCCCCACAAAAGTAGCGACCCCAAGCACCGCGAGAGCAGAATAAATCACCGTCCCGCTCTGCACCACCCCAGTCTTGACCACCACCCCCGCACCCAACCCATTATTTAACGCCACCCCCGCCGACAGCGACATACAAATGGTGGAAGAATACACCATCCCCGTCATAATCGAGCACCCCCCCCCCGTCCACAAACCAAAGCCCGCGCCAAAGAAACTGACAAACCCAAGGTCTCCTTGCGTGACCACCCCCGTCAAAATCGAGCTCCCACCACCCACAAACAAAAGCAGCCCCACTCCCTGACTTGCACAGAAAGCAGCATTCAGCAGAAACGCCGTCCCAGTCACCACAACATTCCCCCCCAAGACCCCAATAAAATTCCCCACCCCCACCACAGATACAAACAGAAAATTAGCCGTCATCGTACTCCCAGTAATAAAAGCATTGCCCACCACAACAAGCACATATCCCCCTATCGTATATACTTCCCTAAACAGCACCCCCGGCCGACTAATCATAAAATGACAATCCGTCACCCGTAAATTCCCACTCTCCAACAACAAGAACCCACCATACACTCGAACAGTCAACTCCGGATGCTGCGTCCAAAACACCTCCCCCATCTCATCCTCATGCAACAGCATCACACACCCCAAGAAAACCCCAACCCCCCCCCTTCTAATCCAAGCTACCCCCCCCTTCAACTCATGATATATCCCCAGCACAACCGGGGCCGGGTAGCCCCTCCATACCTCGACAAACCTCAAATCTAACCTCCCCCCTCCCTCCACCAAAAAAGCCCGATAAATAAAATGGGCATCTATGATCGGTAAGTTCAACGGCCTCCCCATAATCACCACATGTCTCTTCACGATAATCTCGTCATCCAACACGTACTTCACCCCCGGCATAAGCGTAATAACACCACACTCCGTCGTCTCAACAAGCAACCGCAGCTCAGGTCCCGTCCGAGGGGTACACCCATGAATAGCAATGTAATTCTCCTCCAACTCTTCCTGCTCGATCGTCCCCCCCCCTTCTCCATTGGCGCCGTTGAGGCCACTGGCCGGTCCACCGCTTGCCCGTGCGATTGCGTATTTGTTGCCTTCGAGGAGGCCGGGCAAGAGCTGGTCTGCTAGACTGCTGCTGCTGCTGCTGCTGCTGCTGCTGCCAATGACGTTGATCTTGGTGGGGCCCAGCGGGGCCCACTTTGGTTTGCTGGTCGATAGTGGTGGGTTCTCGACGATGCCGCCCTTGTCGTTGCTGCTGGTGGTGCTTGTACCAGAGCTGCTTGAGATGGCAGGAGCGAGCACGTCGGGTTTAGCCGTGGAATCGTGCAATGGCCCGTGCCGCCTCCGTACCCCTAGCACACCCGCCACCCCCGCCACCACTCCAAGACAAGTGCAGAGCGCTATGACAGCTTGTCGTATTCTTGGTCGCTGGCGGGGGCGTGGTGATGCTGGTGGTGGTGCGGGTGCTGCTGCTGCTGCTGCTGCTTGGCTGGGCGGGGGAGGGGCCTCTTGAGCCGATGGTGGGGAGTCGCCGTCGTTGCTGCTGGTGGGTGGCGCTGCGGCTGGGGCTGCCGGCATGTTGCCTTCTTCCTCTTCATCTCCTCCTTCCCCTCCAGAGTGCAGCATGGCCAAAGGGGGGCGCAAGGCCTTCCCAAAACCCGTGCGTGCCTACCTGTGTTGTGTACGGAGGTGAGCGGCGGAAAGCAAAGAAAAAAGCCCTAGAATTCCAGGCCTTTCCCAGGCTTGCTAGCCACCGTAAAAGGGCATATTGCGCGTCTATTCAGCCCGTATGTAGCCTTCCTGGGCGTGCGGCAAAACCGTGTGAAATGCGGAATGCCGTGTTTTGAAAAATATGGCGAGGCCGGCGATGCAAAGCAAGGGGGCATCTTGCATCATAGAAATGCCCAAGGATTGTGACCTTTCCACCTATCGTACGCACACACATGCCCCTTTCACGCACCATTCATACAGTCATGGGAGCGAGCACGCAGGGGTTTGGCAAGAAGGGGCCGGGCTGTGAGCTAAGTCAGCCAAAGCAAGCCTAGCCTACATCATCACATCACTTCTCTGATCGTTATCACCTCTTCCTTCCTCAACAGCAAGCACAAGCAGGCCCCTCCCTTGCCCGCCGCCGAGTACGAGTAGTCATGCCGCGGGTGGTGTTGCCCGTTAAGGTGGCGGAGACCGGGGCCGTGGTGAATGTGGAGCTGCAAAACCCTTACCAAGACGACAGGTGCGTACTTAGAAATGGCGCCTTTCCCTCCCCTCCCTCCCTCGATCCGTTGCTGCCCCGAAATCTTATGCCCCTCCTGCCTTTGTGTGCCTAGGTAGGCGGTGGGCGACCGGCACTATTAGTATCAGCGTGCAAGGCTTCATTGGTTGCCAGATATGCGGCTGGGTGCTGATATGGTCTTCACTTTGTCTAATCCATCGCTCAATCGCAGCTATGATCCGTGCCGCCGCCCTCCCTTCCTTCCTTTCCCTTCCTTCGCTCATCCACGATCCACAGTGTGGTGGCTCTGGAGCTTATCTTATAAGTAGGAAGTTTGTTCATCATGCCAAATTACTCTGTATCCCGTACCCAAAACCCTCTCCTCTACCTTCACCTCACCCTCCCTCCCTCCCTCATTCCCTCCCTCCCTCCCTCCCCTCCCCCTCAGCGTCGTCGAACTCAAGCACATGCTCGCCTCCGCCGCCCACGTAGCCGTTGAAGATCAAATCCTGCTCATCGGACCACCTTACAAACCCCTCAAGCGCCTCGACCCCCCTTTAGTCTTCTCCTCCTCCTCTGCCACCGACGAAGAAGCCGCGAAAGCCGAGCAACAGCAGCAGCAGCAGCAGCAGCACCTCTCCTCCTCCTCTTCCTCCTCCACCTACGGCAACGCCTCCTCCTCCTCCTCTATCCACGCCTCCTTCTCCTCCTCCTCCCCCACCCCCCCCCCCCCCCCCCCCCCCCCCCCCCGCCCCCCCCCTCACCCCCCCCCACCCCACCCCTGCCTGGCTCCAACATCTACTGAACCAAGCTGCTGGTGGTGGCCCCCTCTCCCAAGCCCTCTCCCAATATGAGCGTCTCGTCTCCCTTAATCTAGCGAAGGGACACACCTACGTCGAGCGTGCCCAATTACTCCTTGAGGCCTCTGTCCGCTGTTTGGAAGAGCAGAGGATACAGCGTGATGCAGGCCAGGTGGCTCTCACTAATTTAGGGGATCATTTCTCGGCTATTGCACGCGATGCGAAGGAATTGAGGAGGAGGTATCGGAAGCAAGCAGAGAAACACGAGTCTCTCTTGGAGAATTTCAATGACAATCTAAGAGGGTTGGAAAAAAGGAAGTTGCACCCGGCGCTGGGCAAGGCGTTGAGGGAGGCGGTGAGGGAGGGAGGGGTGGGGAGGGTGGGTGGGAGGGGGGGGTTCGGTCCTGGTGGAGGGGGAGGGGGGGCGTCGTCGTCTTTGTCGTCGTCGCCGTTGGGAGTTGGGAGCAGCAGCAGCAGCAGCAGTAGCAGCAGCAGTAGGGGGTCTTTTCTCCCTACGGCTGGGTTGGAGTGTCAGGCGATTCGGAAGGCTACTTTGGCTGCTGCTGCTTCTTCTTCGTCCCCTTCCTCCCTCCCTTCCTCGTCCTCGCCTTCGCCTTCGGGGTGGGAAATTACACTGTTAGATTGCGTGCCTGTGGGGAGGGTGACGGATTGGTATAGGGAGTGTAGGGACACTAGAGAGCGTTTATCTAGGTGGATGGATGGGCTTAATTTATCCTTAGAAAGGCTGGAAAAAGGGGTGGAAGCACAGCGAGGGAGGGAGGGAGGGAGGAGGGGCGGGAGGTTAGAGGTGGATTTGGGCAAAATGGCACAGGAGGATGTGGAGGCTCTGATTAGACAATTGACGGAGCAGGAAAAAGCGGTTGCTTTATTAGAGAGAGGACACCAAGAGATGCTTGATCGGATTCGGACGAGCTATGGCGAAGGAGGGGGGGGAGGGGAGGGGGGTGGTTCCTCCCTCCCGCCTTCGGCCAAGGTGGTGGGGACGTGTCAGTGGCTTGAGGGGGTGTTGACGCGACAGGCGGGAGTGATGGCGTCTTTGGAAGGGATTGACCACGATATGGCTTATCATATCAAGGGGTTGGCGCAGCAGAAGCAGCAGACGGGGGGATGGTTGAGGGGCCATTTGTCGGCGATTTCCAGTTTGCAGGGGGATATACAGACGTTGAGGCAGAATCTATCTATTGGTAAGCAAAGCCTCCCTCCCTCCCTCCCTCCCTCCCTCCCTTCCTCCGTTCCCGTCCGCCCACGCCCAACATCTTACGACCCCCTCCCTCCCTCCCTTCCTCCCTCCCTCCCTCCCTCCCTCCCTCCTTAGGCGATCAAGCCATGCACACCGAATGGCGTCACTTCCTCCACCTCGACCACCTAGAAAAGCTCCCCTCCGCCTACACAGGTAGGTCCTCCCTCCCTCCCTCCCTCCCTCCCTTCCTTCCTCCCTCCCATCCCTCCTCCTGCGTTCTTTCTCTTTATGTTCCTCTCGCTTCCCCCCTTCCTCCTTCCCTTCCACAGGAGAAATAGGCTTCGTGACAACTGCATTTCACCCCTCCCTTCCTCCCTCCCTCCCTCCCTCCCTCCCTCCCTATCCTAGCCCTGCTCATCGAGCTCACCCGCCGCCGCGCCTACAACAAGCTCTTCGAAATCAAGGTCAAGCACGCCGTTGACAGCATCGCTCGTTTCCGGGAAGGCGAGATCCAGGCCCGCGCCGATTTCTTGCGGCAACACGCTTCACATCTTATGCCTGTGTTTGCGCAACTGTTTCCTAGCATGCAGGATCGTCCTCCTCACTTTCAACCGAAAGCCCTGACTTCAGAGGGGAAGTTACCTGTGGTGAGGGTTGTGGATATTCTGGAGGAGGAAGGGAGGGAAGGCGAGGAAGGGAGGGAGGACGAGGACGAGGAGGAGGAGTTACTGAAGGGGTATGTGTCGTGTTTGGCGAAAGGGAGGGTTGGGGAGGAGGAGGAGGAGGAGGAGGGGGAGGGAGGGAGGGAGGGAGGGAAGGAGATTATGCCGGGGGCGGAGAGTACCCCGACGGCGGAGGAGTTGGAGGAGAGGTGTGTGGCACAAGATTTGGTGATTGCGCAATTGAAGGCAAAAATACAGACGTTGACCGTGGGGGGGGGAAAGGCGGGA
>Ga0209390_10007406_pt1 | contig 14082 bp, 13 predicted proteins | sample BON01_FD_187212 | JGI IMG/M metagenome (GOLD analysis project Ga0209390, IMG submission 187212) | Freshwater microbial communities from Lake Bonney liftoff mats and glacier meltwater in Antarctica - BON-01 (SPAdes) (version 2) | ecosystem: Environmental > Aquatic > Freshwater > Ice > Glacier... | reverse complement strand
AGGCGCAAAGCTTTGAGGTTTTTGAAGCCCCCGGGGGAGGGGTCGCCATGGCGATGTATAACCTGGATGAGTCCATCCGCGATTTTGCCCGAACATCCCTGAACTACGGTCTGAATCGTCAATACCCCGTGTATCTCTCGACAAAAAACACCATTCTCAAGGCGTATGACGGCCGTTTCAAAGACCTCTTTCAAGAAATTTACGAGGCTGAATTCGAGGCAGACTTTCTTGCTGCGGGCATCACCTATGAGCACCGCCTCATTGATGACATGGTGGCTTCGGCCATGAAGTGGGAGGGCGGTTACGTCTGGGCGACAAAGAACTATGACGGTGATGTGCAATCCGATACCGTGGCACAGGGTTTTGGATCACTGGGACTGATGACTAGCGTGCTCACTACTCCGGATGGCTCTATCGTCGAAGCCGAGGCCGCTCACGGCACCGTGACGCGACACTACCGTGAGCACCAAAAAGGTAATCCCACCTCGACCAACCCCATTGCCTCAATTTTTGCTTGGACCAGAGGCCTTATGCACCGCGGGAAGCTCGATGGAAACCAGGCGCTGATTACGTTTGCCGAAACGCTCGAAGATGTTGTGATTAAGAGCGTGGAAGCGGGAGCCATGACGAAGGACCTTGCCCTCTTAGTGGGTCCCGACCAGGGGTGGCAGACTACGGAGGACTTCTTGGCTACATTAGATCGCAATCTCAGCAGCCGCCTCGCAAACAAATAATGATACCCCCAGGGGTATAGAGTAAGAGTGTCGTGAAACGCACAAACCCGAAGGAGAATCATCGTGTGTAGCCCAGCGCGTTGCAATCGTTGCAGTAAAGTCACCTGGACCGGGTGCGGAGAACACATAGAAGAGGCGTTGGCCGCCTACACAACCGACGAACGCTGCTCGTGCCCCGAGCCCAAAATCGAGCAGAGCGCCTCAGGCGCGGCGCAAAGTATTCCTAGTTAAAAATGATGGTGCGAACGCCATCGAGCACGATGCGGTGTTCTGAAAACCACCGCACTGCTTGCGTCAAAGTGCGAGATTCTTCATCCTGACCAGTGGCTTTGAGCTCGGTCGGTGACTGTGAGTGGTCCACTCGCACCACGTTCTGTTCGATGATGGGTCCCTCATCCAGATCACTGGTGACAAAGTGTGCTGTCGCTCCGATGAGTTTCACTCCACGTTGGTGGGCCTGGCGATAAGGATCCGCACCCTTAAAGCCGGGAAGAAACGAGTGGTGGATATTGATTGCCCGTCCTTCCAATGCCTCACACACCCTGGGGCTCAAGACCTGCATGTACCGAGCGAGCACGACGAGTTCAATGTCGTGCTCATCGACCATCTGGAGAAGATGAGCTTCGAAGGATTCCTTCTCCAGAGGAGAAGAAATGGCGTGTGACCAAAAAGGCACGTCATAAAACTCCACCAGCGGTCGCAGTATGTCGTGATTAGACATCACCAGGGGAATGGTGATGCACAGGTGACCGTCGCGCTGTCTAAACAACAAGTCGGTGAGGGTATGACCCGCGTGAGAGGTGAGTATCAGCGTCCGCAGCGGGCGGCCCAGCGTATTGACCTCAGCACTCATGCCATAGCGTTGCACTACCGGCGCGAGTGCCGCGGAGAACATTTCGTGGTCCTGGGGGGTTTCGACTTGCAACCGCATGAAGAAACGCCCTGTGTCGTCGCTGGAAAATTGTTGTGACTCGGTGATGTTGCCCTGCGCGGTGACGATTGCCCCGCTGATGGCATGCACAATACCCGGCTGGTCATCACAGGCCAGGGTCACAATGAAGTGTGAAGAGGTCTCGCTCACCGGTCTAGTTTAGGGTTTGGCTTCGCCGAGGGTTCACGGTAATCCAGCGGTCACACTCGGTAGGCTGTCCCTACGCAACTGGCGCAAAGATGGATCACCATCGGGGAGCGTAGAAAAAGTGAGCTGGCCGTGCGCCTGGGCCTAGCAGACACCCCCACCCATGTATGCAACGGAGAACCCCATGAATACGTTTAGCCAGAGCCTCGCCGAAGTTGATCCCGAAATCCAGGACGTTCTTGACAAAGAACTGGGACGCCAACGCGGCACATTGGAAATGATTGCGAGTGAAAACTTCGTCCCCCACGCTGTCTTGGAAGCTCAGGGCAGCGTTCTGACCAACAAGTACGCCGAAGGGTATCCGGGCAAGCGTTATTACGGCGGCTGCGAGTTCGTGGACATCGCGGAAAACCTGGCTATTGAGCGGGCGAAGAAGCTCTTTGGTGCGGCTTATGCCAACGTGCAACCCCACTCGGGAGCCAGTGCAAGCGCCGCTGTGCTTCACGCTCTCGCCCAGCCCGGTGAGACGATTCTCGGTTTGGAACTTGCTCACGGAGGACATCTCACCCACGGTATGAGGCTGAACTTTTCCGGCAAGGTCTATAACGCGACGTCCTACGGTGTGGACCCCACAACATTCCTCCTCGACATGGATGTCGTGCGGGATAAAGCCCTCGAGCACAAGCCCAAAGTGCTCATCGCAGGGTGGTCGGCCTACACCCGGCAGACGGATTTTGCGGCCTTCCGCGCCATTGCGGATGAAGTGGGCGCCTACCTTTGGGTCGACATGGCCCACTTCGCCGGCCTCGTCGCCGCGGGACTTCACCCTTCCCCCATCCCGCACGCCGATGTTGTGTCCACCACCGTGCACAAAACTCTGGGAGGTCCGCGCTCCGGATTGATTCTGAGCAGGGACGAGGGGCTGGCAAAAAAGCTGAATTCAGCGGTGTTCCCGGGCCAGCAGGGTGGCCCCTTGATGCATGTGATTGCGGCCAAAGCAATCGCTTTCAAGCTCGCGATGGAACCAGAGTTTAAGGAACGTCAGGAACGCACTATTCGGGGTGCTCAGGCGATTGCCGCCCGTCTGGTCGCCGAGGATTCACAGGCCGCGGGCGTTGATGTTCTCACGGGGGGAACCGATGTTCACCTCGCACTGGTGGACCTGCGACATTCACCCCTAGACGGCCAGCAAGCAGAGGATCTCTTGCATACCGTGGGAATCACGGTTAATCGGAACGCGGTTCCTTTTGACCCGAGACCACCGATGGTGACCTCGGGTGTTCGCATTGGAACCCCCGCGCTTGCAACCAGAGGCTTCGGTGACACCGAATTTACTGAAGTCGCGGACATCATTGCCCACACGCTGATGGGCAAGCCTGACGTGACGGCGTTGCAAGCTCGCGTGGCATCTCTCACGAGCGCGTGGCCGCTGTATCCCGAACTGGGTTAGGCCACGATGGCTGCTCAGAAGCTTGATGGCACAGCAACGGCAGCTGTTATCAAGGCGCAGCTGCGGGAGCGTGTGTCCCATCTGGCTGGCCAAGGAATTAAACCTGGTTTAGGGACTCTCTTGGTGGGGGATGACCCTGGATCGCACTGGTATGTCGCGGGCAAGCACAAAGACTGCGAAGAAGTAGGCATCGCTTCTTTCCGCAAAGATCTTCCGGAGACGGCGACCAGGGAGGAAGTTCTTGCTGCGGTCGAGGACTTCAACGCAAACCCTCTGGTCACCGGATACATTGTGCAATTGCCCTTGCCGTCTCACCTGGACACGAATGAGATTTTGGAGAGGATAGACCCCAATAAAGACGCGGATGGTCTTCATCCGATGAACCTGGGTCGCCTAGTGAACACGGTGGGCGGTGAGCTGACCTCGCCGCTGCCGTGCACTCCACAAGGAATTGTGGAATTGGTCGAGCGGGCAGGGGTGTCCTTCGAAGGCGCGCACGTTGTTGTGCTGGGAAGAGGAGTTACCGTGGGGCGTCCCATGGGATTGCTCCTCACCAGGCGCGGGGTCGATGCCACCGTGACCCTGACTCACACCAAAACAAAAAATCTCCCCCTGCTGGTAGCACAGGCTGATGTGGTGGTGGCAGCTGCGGGTGTGGCCCGGATGGTTACAGCAGACATGGTGAAACCGGGGGCCATCGTGTTGGACGTGGGGGTTAGTCGAGAAGTAGTGGACGGGCGTTCCGTGGTGGTGGGGGACGTTGACGAGGGCGTCTGGAATGTTGCAAGTTTTGTTTCCCCTAACCCCGGCGGGGTGGGACCTATGACCAGGGCGTTGCTGTTGCGTAATGTGGTTGACATGGCGCAACGGAGGGTGGCATAAATGGCGAAGCTGTATTTCCGGTACGGAGCGATGAATTCGGGTAAGTCAACGGCTCTTTTACAAGCCGCCTACAACTATGAGGAGCGCGGCCAGCGCGTTCTTTTGGCGAAACCTATGGTCGACACCAAAGGCGATCGCATGGTGGTGTCGAGACTGGGCGTCTCTCGCGAAGTGAACCTCGTGATGGGGCCCAGCACCGATGTCCTTAATCTTGTGGATACCGAGGTCAGTCGCATTAAGCGCGAAGAGGGCACAGAGGTGTCCTGCCTGCTGGTCGACGAATCGCAGTTCCTGTCACCGCGGCAGGTCGATGACCTGCTTATTCTTGCCTTGCGCCGAAACATTCCCGTCTTGGCATATGGAATCAGAACCGATTTTCAGACCGTAGCTTTCCCCGGGTCGCGAAGGCTCTTGGAGGTTGCACACTCTCTGGAGGAGCTCAAAACAATTTGCCGCTGTGGTCGCAAGGCGATGTTTAACGGTCGAACAGTGAATGGGGCTTTTGTTTTTGACGGAGCCCAGGTCGCCATCGATGGCGACGAGGTCACCTATGAATCACTGTGTGGCGAGTGCTATCTCGATGAGAGCGGCGGACGATTGGCGAGCGGTTACCAAGCCTTGGAGGACACAACCGAGCCGTCCGGCCCTGATTCGGATTTCAGTTAGTGAACTTAGTCTCCGAGTGAACGTAAGAATCTCACTCAGGCTCTAGGTCCCAAGACGGGAGAAACAAGCATGTCTGGTGCCACGATATTTTCCGATTCTGTCCGGATCGTCAGGCGAACGCTACCCACCGGCCTGGCTTTTTGAACCGCTTCTGCAGCCGAAACGACAGTTCCGGGGGAACCTTCGCCGCGGACTGGTCATCAGTTACCAGGTTCGCGGGAGACATCCCAGTGGTCGGGGTGACAGGAATTGAACCTGCGACCTCGTCGTCCCGAACGACGCGCGCTACCAAGCTGCGCCACACCCCGCGATGTGGTTCTCCCCTCACGGGCAGAGTTCAAGCGTAGCCGATATCCTCGCCCACCATAGTGACAAGGACAGCCTCCGGTGGGCAGAACAGTCGGAGGGGCGCGTAGATACTGGTGCCCAAACCGGCGGAGACTTCCAGGAAGCTCGAGCGTGAAGCGTGTCGCCACACGCTCACGCCGGATGCTTGATCCAGGGGCAAATCACAGTTCGTGGTGAGTGCTCGTCCTCCGGGGAAACACACTTGCCCACCGTGGGTGTGACCGGCAAAAATTGCCTCTGCTCCTTGAGTGACAAAAGCGTCAAGGACACGGCGATAGGGCGCGTGGGTCACTCCAATAGTGGTGATGGAGTGATGAGGCCGAGTCGTCTCACCTTCTTGCTCACGCAGGCTCTCGACAATGCCCGGGAGCTTTCCCACGTCGTCGAGGCCGTGGTGGGCATCTCCCATGCCAACAAAATCCAGGGTGGAGCCCTTCAGCGACATTCTGACCGCGGCATTGTCGATGTCGTTCCAGCCCAACACCTCGGTATAGAGGCGCACGAGACCTGCAAAATCCAGAGCAGTACCCTCGCGACCACCCGGGGAAGACGGCGCCAGGAGATAGGTCAGCGGATTCTTCCATCGGGGCGCCATGTGGTCGTTGGAGCCGTGGGTGACCACGCCGGGAATTCCGGCCAGAGGCATGAGAGCTTCGGTGAGCGCGGAGAGGCCTTCGGGATGCCCCAAAAAATCCCCCGTGCCGATGACAAGATCCGGTTGCGTTTCTGCGAGCGCGCGAATCCAGGAGATTGCGCTGCTGTGCCAGGGCGCCATGTGCAGGTCACTCAGGTGCAATACCGAGATGGGGTCGCTGCCGGCATCGAGCACCGGGAGCGTTTCGCGACGGAGCTGAAAGCGAGTTCTTTCCGCCGTGGCACCCCAGAGCGCTGACCCTAGAGTGAGCGCTCCTAGTCCAGCCAGAGCAAGGCTCGATCGGCGCATGGCTAACCTCCTGCCCCGCAGGCCACACTCATTCGAATCCCCACGTAGCTCCACACCTGACTGCCTGCTCCCACGCTCTGGGAGAGGACGGTTCCCGAGCCCGGATCAGCTGAGACGCTTCCTTCACCACACGAGTACAAACGCGGTCCCGTCATATTCACCGAATCAAGAGTGGAGTTTGCCTGAGCCACGGAGAGCCCCACCACATTAGGCATGATGGCGTCGCCCAGAATTTCTCCTCCAGCCCCGCTGCCTCCCGAAGTCACCCGCACCGTCATCCCGCGGGCGAGGTAGGTGCCGGCAGCAGGCTCAAACAGGAGCACGGTGCCCACGTCGAACCCAGCGGTGACTTCGAGCTTGAGCCCCAAGCTTTCGACGAGAACGGTGGCATCGTTTATGGTCATTCCGACGATGTCAGGGAGCACAATTCCGCTTCCGCGGAGCAGACGGTCAGCTACTTGCGGGAAATCTTCCCCGCCATATTGTTCATTGGCATCTTGCATGATGACTCGCCAAATATCGTGACGGAGAGTGGTTCCGTTGCGGTAGTTGCTCATTCGGTAGTCACCCACAATGTTTCCGACCCAAACGGCAGTTGCCACATTTGTGCTGGAGCCCACCATCCATGTTTGCTGCTGGGAATCTGTCGTTCCTGTTTTGCCAATCACTGGCACAGATCCGCCCGGGTTTGAGGCCGATCCGGTGCCTCCAGTGATGACCGACCTCATCGGCGCTGCGGCTGCGGCGGCGATGTCTGGGGTGATTCCCTGTCGGCACCGCGGGCTCTGACCGGAGATGGAGGCGCCCTCGGCAGTCACAAAACGATCAATCACGATGGCCTCGCATGCCACCCCGCCGTTGGCGATCCCGCCGAACGCTCCTGCCATCGTGAGGGGTGCTATTTCGTTTGTTCCGAGCACTGCAGAAGGATTAGTCTGCAAAATTCCGCTATCAGCGCGGTGGACGAGGAGCGATTCAGCGGCGGCGCGGATTTCGCACTGGTCCAGCTGCTCCGCAATCGAGGCGTATGCGGAGTTGATAGACCGCACGGTGGCTTCAAAAACAGTCGCCGCGGGAAGAATCAAGTCCTGGGAGTTTCTAAACTCCCACAACCCAGCCCACGGCCCGCCACCATCACCGCAGGTGTCTAAAAAGTTGGCCTGTTCCAGTTCCATCCGTGATGCGTCGACAACCTCATTGAGACCATACCCCCGCTGCAACCAGGCAACCAGCGCAAACACCTTGTAGGTCGAGCCAACCTGGAAGCCGCTGGAGCCACCGTAACCACGGTCGGTGTTGAAATTCACCGCAGTGGCGGAAATTCCAGCACCGGCTTCAGAGTCATCAAAAATTTTATTTTGGGCCATGGTCAACACGCGACCGGTCCCCACTTCAACGCTGGTGCTCGCGCTGCCCAGTTGAAAACGTTCCTCGTCGTTGGGGACAAGATCCCAGATGCGTGTCTGAGCAGTGGTTTGAAGAGAAAGGTTCAAGGTGGTGTAGACATCGAGCCCGCCCTTGCGCCAGCGTTCGTTGCGTTCGGCGGGTGTGGCCCCCAAAGTGTCAAAGTTCTCGACATTTTTAATCACGTAATCGCAAAAAAAACGGGCATACGTGTTCGCGGCCAAACAGCCGGCCGTGGGGGGTGAAAGCGTGACGAACGAGCTGTCGACGGTGGTGTTGATCGCGCCCGTATATTCCGCCTCCGTGAGGTAGCCCTCTGCCAGCATGGCCGCCAGGATGACGTCGCGTCGTTCCTGGTTCGCAGCGTAGTTGTCGGGGTTTTCTAAGTTCCGAGTCGAGGGGTACTGGACGATCGCCATCAAGCTGGAGGCCTGCGCCGGGGTGAGGTTTCTTGCCGACTGACCAAAGTATTTCTGCGCTGCGGCTTGAACGCCGTAGGTGTTTCCACCAAAACCGGTGATGTTGAGGTAGGACTCTAGAATTTCATCCTTCGAATACCGCTTTTCTAAACCGATAGCCAGTTTCATTTCGCTGAGCTTCCGATCGAAACTGGACTCAATTGCCGTGGCGTAGGCCGCCTGGCGTTCTTCCTCGGTGGGCAAATATTGCGAACGCTGAATGTAGGTGTTTTTGACCAGCTGCATCGACAGCGTGGAGGCCCCACTTTGAATATCCCCGGACACAGTATTGCCAAGCGCTGCTCGCAGCACAGAGTTTATGTCGACCCCGGTGTGTTCATAAAACCTGCGGTCTTCCCCGGCAACAGCGGCACCCAGGAGGTAGGGGGACATATCCTGAAGACGAACTTCTTCCCGATCTTGCCAATACACCTCGGCAAACGCTACGTAGCCGTCAGCTGGGTCCGAGGATTTTGTTGCCCACAGGGTGTTCTTTTGTGCTTGCTCGCCGAGTTCAATAAACTCAGGCAAGGCATCAAAGACACCGACGGAGCTGTTCACCCCGACGCTGGTCACCGCAAGTGCGGGAGAAATCATGGCGGTCACCATCACGCCGGCTAATGCACCAAAACCCGTTATCGTGGCCAATGCACCGCGGGTGCCCGTTCTACTTTGACGTGATGTCGACATAACGTCCAGGGTAGAGGATGGATTCCTAGAATTTCGATGAAATGAGGTAACACCGTGACGAAGTGGGAATATTTCACCACACCGCTCATCATTCACAACACCGCTGCCATCCTTAATAACTGGGGCGGTCAGGGGTGGGAGTTGGTACAGGTTGTCATAGGTCCTGAGGGCGGACTTGTGGCTTATTTCAAACGCCCCCTTGAGGAGTCCTAAATGGGACACATTGATGCGCGTCTGAGCGAGTTGGGTATCTCCCTTCCCGCTGTCGCCACTCCGCTGGCGTCCTACGTTCCCGCAATGACGACGGGCAATCTGTTGTTCACCGCGGGCCAACTACCTTTTGTCGATGGTCAGCTGCAGGCCACAGGAAAGGTCGGGGCCGAGGTTTCCGCAGCCGAGGCGGCTGCCCTTGCCAGGATTTGCACCCTGAACGCTTTGGCGGCGGCGAAAGGCGTCCTCGGGTCGCTGGACCGCATAACCCGGGTGGTGAAAGTCAACGGCTTTGTTGCTTCCGCGCCCGATTTCATTGGTCAACCTCAGGTGCTTAATGGCGCTTCTGAGGTCTTGGGCGAGATCTTTGGTGACATTGGCGCGCACGCTAGGGCTGCGGTCGGCGTGACCGTTTTGCCGTTGGATTCACCGGTCGAGGTTGAACTGATTGTGGAGTTTAGTTCGCCCTAATCTTTGAGAGAGTCGCTGATTGTCCGGATCACGGACGTGTCGGTCAGCGTGGTTGTGTCGCCGACTTCGCGGCCTTCAGCAATATCGCGCAAAAGCCTGCGCATGATTTTGCCGGAGCGCGTTTTGGGCAACTCAGCCACGATGAAAACGGTGCGCGGTTTCGCAAAGGGGCCAATTTGCTCGGCCACCCAGGTGCGCAGCTGCTGTTCAAGCTCAGCGTCACTGTGGGTGCCCACAAATCGCGATTTGAGAATCACAAAGGCCACGACCGCTTGCCCCGTGGTGTCATCATGGGCTCCCACAACCGCAGCTTCAGCCGTCATCGGGTGAGCGACCAGCGCGGATTCGATTTCCATGGTGGAGAGACGGTGGCCGGACACGTTCATGACATCGTCAACACGACCCAGTAACCACACGTCGTTGTCTTTGTCGAGGTGGGCGCCATCGCCGGCGAAATAGATGTTCTTGAAGGTCGACCAATAGGTTTCTTTAAACCTGTCCGGGTCGCCCCAGATTCCGCGCAACATTGAAGGCCACGGCTCGGTCACCACAAGGAGGCCACCGGCGTCTCGCCCTACGCGGACACCGTCATCGTTGAGCACATCAATACTGATGCCGGGGATGGGCACTTGGGCACTGCCTGGCTTCGTGTGGGTGATGCCGGGGAGGGCGCTAATCATGATGGCGCCCGTTTCGGTTTGCCACCAGGTGTCGACAATCGGGGTGATGTTATTACCGATGACTTCTCGATACCACATCCACGCTTCCGGGTTGATCGGCTCTCCCACAGAACCTAAAAGCCTCAGCGAGCTGAGGTCGAATTTCTGAGGGATTTCACGACCCAGCTTCATGAACGTGCGAATGGCGGTGGGTGCGGTGTAGAAAATGGTCACGCCATACTTTTCGATAATCTCCCACCATCGACCCGTGTGGGGTGTATCGGGTGTGCCTTCATAAATCACCTGGGTGGCACCATTTGCCAAAGGCCCATAGACGACATAGCTGTGACCGGTAATCCAGCCGATATCCGCGGTGCACCAGTACACGTCCGTGTCGGCATGAAGGTCAAAAACATTCTTGTGGGTGAAAGCAGCCTGGGTCAGATACCCACCGGAGGTGTGCAAGATTCCTTTAGGTTTCCCCGTGGTTCCCGAGGTATACAGAATAAAAAGAGGATTCTCGGCTTCAAAGGCTTGTGCGGTGTGGTCAGGTGACGCTTGATCCATGTCTTCATGCCACCACCGGTCGCGGCCTTCGAACCATTCGACATCGTTTCCGCCGCGCTTGACGACCAACACGTTTTCTACCGTGGTGGTGCCTTCGGCTAACGCCTGATCCACGGTCCCTTTGAGCGCAAACACAGAACCTTTGCGGTGCCCGCCATCGGCGGTGATCACCATGGTGGCGCGCGCGTCATCGATGCGCGCGCGAAGGCTCTCGCCGCTAAAGCCGCCAAAAACAACAGAGTGAATAGCACCCAGTCGGACAACGGCGAGCATGGCAATGACCGCTTCAGGTATCAGAGGCATGTAAATGATGACGCGGTCACCCGCGCTCACACCTAAGCCGGACAGAACGTTCGCCGCTTTTTTTACCTCCGAGGTGAGCTCGGCATAGGTCAGGGATCGGTGATCACCGGGCTCGCCCTCAAACTGGAGCGCCACTCGGTCGCCCAGGCCCGCCTCAACATGGCGGTCCAAACAGTTGTACGCGACGTTTAGCTCGCCGTCACCAAACCAGCTCGCGACCGGGGCGTGTGACCAGTCCAACGTCTTCGTGAATGGCGTGTGCCAGTGAAGCAGCTCTCTGGCCTGTTCACCCCAAAACTGGAGCCGATCGCGGGCGGCTCGCTCGTACAGGTCGCTGGTGGCGATGGCGTTGGCGCGGAAAGCATCGCTCGGCGGAAATTGGCGGTCTTCGCGAAGAAGATTGTCAGAGCTGTGTGGTGCGGACATCGTTATCCTTTGGTTTCCGGGTTCGCGCTACCTGGAGGCGCAATGCGTGCATCGAGCTCACCCAGTGTAGAACAAGCCCGAAAACCCCTTCGACGGTGTTCTCCACACCTTAGGGATAATCGCCCTCATCCCCACCGGAACTCTGCAACCCTCCCGGTATGCCCTATGCGACAGAGTGGCTGGTGCCTCCCCAGGATCGAGCAGGAATAACGCCTGCTCTGCGTCAGGCCATGGGGCCACTGGGAGAAGTGGCCGATGACCCACGAGTGAGTGATGTTTTCCTCACGAGCGAGGGCATCATTTTTGCAGACACCGGGGAAGGGATCTTCCCGGTTCAAGGCGCGCGCGTGGACGCGGAATTGGCGACCCGTATTGCGCGGACCCTGATTGAGTGGGGTGGCCGTCACGTGGATGAAGCCAATCCTTTGGTGGATGTCAACGCAGGTGGGGGCGTTCGCATCCACGTCGTGCTTCCCCCGATTGCGCCCGGAGGCGCAGAGATTTCTGTGCGGATTCAGCGCCATAACAAACCCCAGCTCGATCAGTTGTCTCTGCAGCGCTCGGACGAGCTGACGCCACATCTCATCGCGGCGGTTCGCGCAAAACAAACCCTGCTTATCAGTGGAGCCTCGGGGTCTGGCAAGACCACACTGCTGGGAGCGCTCATGGCCTATGCCTCTCCCACAGAGCGCTTGGTGGTGCTCGAAGATGTAGCGGAGCTCAGTATTGATCATCCTCATGTGGTCTCCCTGGAGTGCCGCCAAGCCAACCTTGAAGGCGCGGGAGAAATCACGTTGAGCCGGTTGGTGCGAGAGGCGCTTCGCATGCGACCCAATCGATTGATTGTCGGGGAGTGCCGCGGGGCGGAACTGGCTGATTTATTGCGGGCATTTCACACCGGGCACAGCGGTGGTGCCACCACGGTGCACGCGAAGTCTTTAGAAGAAATCCCGCTGCGCCTGGATTCTCTGGCGGCACTCGCGCGGATGAGTTCGCGTCAACTGGCGCTTCAGGCGGCATCGGCGATTGATCTGCTGATTCACGTGAAGTTAGGAGCAGGTGGCATGAGGGCTGTGAGCCTGGGGCGGTTCGTGCTGGATAAGAAAGGAGCCCTGCGTGTTTTCCCTGTGGAAGAAATGGCGCCAGCGCACGAGCCCTCCTCCGGATAGTCCCGCAGAAACGCTGTCCTACCTCGCGGCCTTTCTCGGTGCAGGATTGTCTCCTGCCTCGGCGTGGCGCGAGATTCCTTCGACAGCGTCGGGATCCTCCGTGTGCGTGGCAGTGGTGGATAAAATGAACCAGGGTTTTCCATTGGGCCAGGCCGTCGAGGAGTCTCTGCGCGAGAGCGAAGAGGCGTGGCGCACACTCGGAGCGGCCTGGGGCGTCGCGAGGGAGTCGGGAGCGCCGCTGGCTCCCACGCTCCACGCCTTAGCGCTGTCGCTGACGGATCGAGATCACACGATGAGAGAGGTCAGAGCAACCCTCGCGGGCCCACGCGCCACCATGCGTTTAGTGATGGGGTTACCTCTTCTCGGCTTGGGAGCCGGTCTCATTACGGGGGTCAATGGCTTCCCGGTGTTATTTGGCACACCCTTGGGTCTCTCAGCTTTAGCGGGCGCAGGGGTGCTCATGGGCGTTGCAGGGTGGTGGATCAGCATCCTCCAGCGAGACGCTCTGGTGCGGCCAGACCCGGGAGAAATCTCCCTGGAGCTTTTCGCGATTGCGACCGCAGGGGGCGCTCTTCCCGAAGCCGCGTGGGAAAGAGTTCAGACCGCCTTGGTGAGCTTTGATCTTCCGGGTTCCGAGAGCACCGAGGTGAGGGCGTTGAGTGAGCTCTCTCGAAGAGTTGGTGTTCCGGTGAGCGCTTTGGCTCGACAACACTCTGGTCTGATGCGTCAGCGGTGGCGCACCGACGCCCTGGAGCGAATTAACCGTCTCGGTGTTCAGGTGGTGATCCCCTTGGGTGTGCTGGTGCTCCCGGCGTTCGTGCTGGTGGCCGTTATTCCTTTGGGTCTTGCCATCTGGAGCGAAGCAGCCCTCGCCTAGCTGTCCACATCCGCAGATTTTTTATGGTCTCTTCCCCAAGGAGAAGACACGTTCTCAGGGGGCCTTGTTTTCTGCCACGGTGTCCCAGTGGCCACGAGGCCACGGCGAAGAAAGGTCACCCTCATGAAGAATTTCACTCCCCTGCCTGGCTCCCCTTCGGGCGAAGAAGGGGCTGCCACGGCGGAATATGCCATTGCGACGATGGCTGCGGTCGGCTTTGCAGGATTGCTGGTCGTCATTATGCGCAGCGACGAAGTTCGCGCGATTCTGTTGGACCTGGTGCGCAGTGCGCTCACCTTTGGCGGCTGAGTCCGGAGCGGTCACGGCTGAGTCGATGATGGTCCTGCCCGGGTTGGTGATGGTGTTCTCTGTGATGATGCTGGGAGCTCACGCCAGTGTGGTGAGTTACCAGCTTCACCACGAGGCCAACACCAACGCTCGGATTGCCTCCCTGGGGGGTGATGTGGCAGCCATAGAAGAAGGGGAGTGGCTGTGTGTCACCCAAACACGGGTGTTGAGCCAGGGACTGTGGAAACTTGTTCCGCTCACCCTCGAAGCTCACGCATGTGCACTTAATCCCAGGGTGGGGCCATGATGTCTGAGACCGGCAGCGGCACCGTGTGGGTGCTGGGCTTGTGCGGAATACTCCTCGTGGCCACTTTCGGTGTGATGGGGGTCGGGTCTCTCGCTGTTGCTGACTATGTTTTGCAAGGAAGCGTTGACCGCGCAGCACTCGCCGGCGGTGAC
>Ga0209390_10007402_pt1 | contig 14086 bp, 10 predicted proteins | sample BON01_FD_187212 | JGI IMG/M metagenome (GOLD analysis project Ga0209390, IMG submission 187212) | Freshwater microbial communities from Lake Bonney liftoff mats and glacier meltwater in Antarctica - BON-01 (SPAdes) (version 2) | ecosystem: Environmental > Aquatic > Freshwater > Ice > Glacier... | reverse complement strand
TATATAGTGCCTTGATATAGTAGTAATTTAAATATTATGAATTTGACAGAAGGAACACCACATATACTAGGACGCAAGTCAAGAATAAAAGAACTTAACCGTTATTATATAGTATATATTTTAATGTAACATTAAAATATAGTTTGAAATTAATTATTTAATTTAATTAAATAATTAAAAATAAATATCTACTTTAAATATAAAAACCGTCAAATAAGTTCAAGGCTTTAAAAAGCTCTTTTAGGTTTATCATTTAATAAACACACCCGTTTATTTAAGGATATGCCTAATATCAAAAAGATATTGTCATGTATGTAATTGTTGTAATCATTGTATAGAAACACGTATTATGCAACATAACTTTATTTATAATGATATAAATGATAATGATATTTGGAATAGAATGTTAGAATTATCTAGAGACAATAATAATAACAATAATAACAATAACAATAACAATAACAATAATAACAATAACAATAATAATAACAATAATAATAACAATAATAATAATAATAACAATAACAATAACAATAATAACAATAATAATAATAATAGTATCAACATAAATACTAATAATAATACATTTTATCTTAATAATAATGTATATTATGATATTAATGAAGACTATTTATTTGATTTTAATTTATCTATTCCTCAACAACAACAATATTTATTATATGAATTTAAAAATAAATATTTATAAAAATATTAAAAATGTAAAAAGATGTTTAAAAAGTATTTATTTAATTAAAATATATTAAATTCAATGAATGATATCATAATACTATTTTTCAAAATATGACAATAAAAAGGTTCCTATTTTTCATTATAATTCTTTTATTGGCAAAAACACACGGTTATTGATTACAAGAAAGATTTGTATATATCTTCTATGAATCAAACAGGACTTCTTGGCAATTATTATTAAGATATTATTATTTAAACAATAAAAAATAAAATTATAGATAGCAAATTCACACCTATGATATGACTTGTTGGAAATAATTATTTATAATTCATCTTTTATTTGTTTAATATCTAGAATAGTACATTTATAAAATTCATTTTTATTAATATCTGTTTGATAATTAAATAATTCAATACAATCATAATAATTACAAACTAATTTAATTCGTCTATCAAAATTATAGACATTATAAATATATTTACTAAAATACATAATATTTATTTTTTTTTTAATGACAATACTTATTTTACAGTAATGATGATTATGATAAGAATTATTATAATTAATAAATATTTCACCTAAAAAATTATTTTGTTGTCTATCATAAATAATACTTTGTTTAACAATATTTCCAAAAACTGTATAATTTTTTTCTATTATTTCTTTTGTTTCTATTCTTTTCATTCTTTCCATTCTTTTCATTCTTTCCATTCTTTCCATTCTTTCCATTTTATTGTTTTGATTTTCATTTAATACTTGATTTTTATTTACTTTAATTAATATTTCTGTTGTTTCATTATTTTCATTAGTTAATTTAGAATTTATGTTTTTACTATTTTTAGTTTCATTTACTTTATTAATATTAATATTTATATTTATATGATTATTTATATTATTTTGATTATAATTATTTTTATTTTTATTACTTAATGCTTCATTTGTGTCTTCAATATAATATTTATTTAATTTTAAAATTGGTGCCCCATTTGTTTTATTAACATTATTTATACATAATAAACCTATAAAGGATAAGGATAACACTATATATTTTTTTAGTTTTGAAATTATAAAATTATTATTTTGTTTTAAAGTCATTTTAATAATTATTAATTATATATGAATATTTATTAATAATTTATTTAATAATTTAATAATTTCAATTTTTTATGTTTAAAAAAAAATAATAATTTAAAAAATACTATTAGTATTAATTTTAATAATAGTTTTAATAATAGTTTTAAATTAAAAAATAAACTAAATTTTATATAAATTAAATTACATATAAATTAAATTATGAGTTCTTTGACTTCTTTAGAAATGAATAAAGTTGATGTTGTCCTTGGTTCGCAATTAGGTGATGAAGGGAAAGGTCGTGTTATAGATATTCTAGCATCTAAATACGATATCGTTGCTCGGTGTAATTCAGGAAGCAATGCGGGGCATAAAGTAGTTGTTGGTGATAAATCTTATGCTTTTCACCTCATTCCAAGTGGTATTTTAAATCTCAATTGTATTGGTATTATTGGAAATGGATGTGTCATTAATTTACAAGATTTAAGAAAAGAAATAGAAACTATTAGGGATACCTATACCAAGACCGATATTAATAATGATGATGTTTTAAATATTACTAAAAGATTATTAATTTCTGATAGAGCACATATTGTTCTTAACGCACACAAAGAAGCTGACGCATCAAGAGAATTACAAAAAAGCCAATCTTCCAATCCTAAATCAGTTATTGGAACAACCAAACAAGGTATGGGACCAGTTTATAGCACCAAAGCACTTCGTATAGGTATTCGTATGTGTGATTTATTATTGGATAGACCCATTTTAGAAGAAAAAGTAAAAGGTTTAGTTGGTGAATTAGAAAAAACATTAGGCTATGAAATTAATATTAATGACTTAATGAAAGATATTGAAGAACAAATAGAATTTTATCGTCCTATGATTTGTGATACCATTACTTATTTAAATATGGCAATAAATAATGACAAGAGAGTTTTAATAGAAATCGCACAAGCCTGTTTATTAGATGTTGATTTTGGTGTTTATCCTTATTGTACTGCTACAAATTGTAGTGTTGGAGCAATTTGTTCTGGATTAGGTATTCCCGCACATACTATAGGAAAAATTAATTATGTATTAAAAACATATTGCACACGCGTTGGTAATGGACCATTTCCAACTGAATTGTTAGATAGTGGGGCTGGTGGTGGGGCTGATGATGGTATTCTTTGCAACCAATTACAAACCATTGGACACGAATATGGGACTACTACTAATCGTAAAAGAAGATGTGGATGGTTAGATATTCCTATGGTAAAATGGGCTACTATGATAAACGGTTTATCTAATGCTACATTAAGTTTAATTAAATTAGACGTATTAGATACATTTAAAGAAATTAAAATAGGTGTGACTTATAAAATTAGTGGTAAAGAGGTCTGTGGTTTTCCATCTTCTTTAGAAAAATTAGCCGAGGTTGAAGTAGAATACGAGGTGTTTGATGGTTGGATGATGCCAACAACTGACATTAGAGATTTTAAATCTTTACCTACAAATGCGAAAATTTATTTAAAAAGAATAGAAGAATTATTAGGAATCCCTATTAACTATATTGGTGTTGGAGCAGAAAGAGATGCTATGATATATATTCAGTAATTATTGTGTTATATAAAAAATAAATAAAAAATTTTATATAAAAGATTATTAAGATTTAATTTATGTTTATTCAAAATAATTATTCATACAATGAATAATTTGAAAGCCTTTCTTTATCGCATTTAATTTACTTAAATAATAAGGTCTAATAATTTTTTGACATTCTGTTAAATTAAAACATTTTACATTACTCACTTCGCTACTTAAATAGCCTCCTTTTTCAATATAATTTATATTTTCATGAGACTCACTATTATCTTTAATATCAGCAATAAAATAAGTATGCTTATAAACAACACCATTAATACCTTTATATACTTCTTCTAATGCTTTAATATTTCTATAAACATTAATATTTTTATACTTAATACCAGTTTCTTCAACAAATTCTCTAATTGCACAATCAATATCATATTCTTTATTACTACGACGCCCTTTTGGAGCACCCCATTCTGGACTACTCCATTTTGTATAACTTTTATCTAATAAGGCATTAATTTGATTACCACGTGGGTCATCTCTTAATGTATTATATTTTGTCTTGGCATCACTAAATTTACCACGATTGTTAAACTCTCTTTTTAATCCAATGATAGTTATTAACATATCAAAACTATCATATTCACGAAACATTCTTTTTTCATCAAATGTCATCATATTAAATAATTTGATAATATACTCAGAATTATTTACATCGTATTTACCTCTTATAAACTCAATTAATCCTATTGTATTACTCCTTTGTACTAATACCACTTTTTGAGTTGTTATTTCTTTCATTGGAATTTCTGGTTCTATATTTTTGTTGTTTAATACTGTTATTGTTAGGGTTTGTGTTGGGTTTTGGGGTTGAGTTGGGTTTTGGGTGTCTGTTAATTTTATAGTTGTATTAAATTCATTATCCATATCAATGATTTCATTATTAGCTATATCAATAATACCATCTATTGATTCGTGGCTATTATTTGTATCTTCTATACAATCAGATACATTATTTTTTCTTTCACAAGGATTATACCCTACAATTCCAATCATATTTTTTAATGTATGCGAAACTGTTTCATGACGTTTTAAAATACGAATATTATTAATATTTTGATTATTAATATTGTTATATTTATTATTTGATTTAGATTTATTATTTAAACTATTTTTTTTTGTTCTCGATAGTTTATTAAATTCGGGTTTTGTATCTTTTACCATTATTTTTTTTTTGTAAAAACATAATAAGCCATATGAATTTACAGGATCACAACACTGTTTAAATAAATGTCCATAATTTCCACAGTTAGAGCAATAATTATCATTATTTAACATATTATTATTGTTATTGTTATTGTTATTATTATTAAATGTATTTTGTAAATTTTTTTCCATTTTCAAAAATTTTATATTTTTATTTTTTAAATATTTTTATTTTTAACATAATTAAATATAATTTTATTTTTTTATATTAAAAAATTTTAAATATAAATTAAATAATTAATAATAAATATATACTTTAAATATAATAACTGTCAAATAAGTTCAAGGCTTTTAAAAGCTCTTTTGGGTTTATCAATTTATAAACACACTTTTTTATTTAAGGATAATCCTAATAAAAGTAATTAATAATATATTATTATTAAAGATGAATAAATCTAATTTTTTTAATTTTATTAAAATAAATAATATAATTATATTTCTTTTAATGATATGCACAGGAATTATAGTTTATTTTTTTTATATAAAACATATAGATAAATTTCAAAATGATGAGCCAGTATCAACTACTATCAAAGAACCAACAACAACTACAACAGGAGATGCTACAACTACAACTGCTGATGCTACAACCACAACGGGTACCTCTACAACCACAACGGGTACCGCTACAACCATAATGGGAACTGGTACTGCTACAACCATTACAGTGTCACCACCTACCACAACAACAAATGTAGTAGCCACTACTACAATACCAAAAACAACAGAAAAACCTATTACTAATAAGTATGATGATTATACTATTGATATGATGTTAAAAGGTAGTAATAATACTGGAAATTTAAATGATTTTATTGCTAAAAATACATTATTAGGTAATAATCTTTATATATCACCTATGAACCAAAGAGGAATTGTTGGAGATAATCATGAAGATAGTATTATTAAAAAAATTAAAAAAAATAAAATTATTGATAGTACATTCACACCTATTATACAACTTGGTTAAAACTAAACATTTTTATATAATATTTTTAAATTTTTTATTATTTTTATATTTTTAATAATATTATTAGTATATGTTTTTCCTAATTCTGCAAATTTTGATTGTATTATTTTAACATAAATATTAATTACTTTATTTATTAGAGGATAATCACATTATATAAATGTTCTAGTTTATTAAGAACATCTAGTTTAAAATTATTACTATTATTCATACTAATTATTTATTTATTTATTGTAAAAAATATATTATATTGTTTATTTAATTATCTTTATAACAATATTTATAAATAAAATAAACTAAAATAAACTAATATAAATATAAAAAAAAATTATAAAAATTGAGTTTTAATAATTATTAAATAGTAATTATATAATTGTTATTATTTACATTTAATTGTTCATTAATATTTGAAAATGCCAGCAACACGTAATAGTAAAAAATCAATTTTGGGTAATAAATCTATTCCATATACTCTTTTATCACCAATACAAAGAATTAAAGATTTAAATTTTGAACCTTTACATTCTTTATTGAAAAAAGGAAATAAAGATAAAAAATTAGATATATCGTATGGTTGGGGAGAAACATCTTTTTATGACAACGAAAAATTAATATCAAGTGGAAAACTTGTGCACTATGAAGTAGATATAGAAAAACATATGGTACGATATAAAAAACAAGTATTACCATTTACTTATATTAAATACAAAGACTTTATAATATCTTTTAATAAATTTAATATTAATATAGAATCAATAATAAATATTAATAACATACTTGATATTGGTTCTCATGAAACTAATGATGAATTTACAGAACAACATGATAAATTACCAGAACCAAATGATGAATTTACAAAAAGTATTGATAAAGAATCTGAAAGTAATGAAGTTGAACAAGAACCTAATACTGATAATTATGTTTTACATCATCAACCGCCTTTACAAGGTCAAAACCCACAAATTTATAATCAATTTCAACAACAACAATTTTATCAATATTCTTTTATACAAAATATAGTTAGGAATGAAATACATACTAATTTATTGCATTGGATAAAAGATTACATCGATTTTGAAATTAATCAATCAATTCATAAATAAAAAAATATTATTTTAATAAAAATAATATTTTAATAAAAATATTATTTTTTTGATTCTTCAAGATAGTATCTAATAATGTCTTATAAAAAAATATTATTAGATACTATCTTGAAGAATCAAAAAAATAATAATAATAATAAAAATAGTAAAATAAGTAAATTACAAAAAACATTAAAATTAAAAATATTTAATTCTCATATTTTAAATTTTAAATTTTGGGTGGCTTTAACCCATCTAGTATTTAGTTAAGTTTTTAAGTTTTTAAAACTTAGAAAAATGAATCTATACTTATTTGTTTAGTTTTTTTAACTTTAATTTCATGTTTTGGTTTTTCAACCTTAACCTTTTCTTTAACTTCTTCTTTAACTTCTTTTTTAACTTCTATACATTCAAGTTCTTCAGTTTTAAACCAATTATCAATAGTTTTAACTTTATTTATTTTTGTATTAGCATAGTCTATTAATGGTTGAAATATTAATTTTTTTACCATTACACCTTTTAATTGTCTTATTTTTTTTTCTGTTTTTTCTATATCTCCATTATATTTATTATACCAAATATTAAACAATTCATCATAGTAGCCAATTCTATGAGGAAACATAGGTAATTTTTCGACTATCAACTCAAATATTTGAGATATAGGCTTTACTAATTGCGATTCTATATATTTTTCATAATCAATTTGAAGATTATGTTTCCTTACATAATCTATATGTTCTATACGGTCACCATTTAAATAATCAATACCAGGTTCTTCTTTAATCTTTATAAATACATAAGGAACTCTTTCATTCGATACTGGTGCTGTTCCAGGGTCTCTATCATACATACGATTAGCAAGAACTTTATGGGCTATCGCTTCCTCGTCCTTATAAAAACTACTTAATGTTTTACTAATTACAAACATATTCATATCAAACTCACCATTAATTAATTTTTTAATTTCATCTTGAACAAATTTTATTGCGTTAGGTACATTTTTATATTTAACTATATTATCAATTACACCTATATAACAATGTTTAAGAATTGGAGCATTATCTCTACGTTTCAATACTAATCCCATACTAATCTGTTTACATGTATCAGGTGAATCTTCATATTTTAAAGCTAAATATCTTTTCTTAGAAATTAAAATAAATGGAAATAATACCTTTTCATATGCTAAAGAATGAACACCAGGCAATTCAACACTAATTCTTTTTTCTACATCTTGTCCAATCGCAATTGCTCTCACAATTTTTTCTCTATCTGAAATTTTTTCATTTTTTTCGTATAGTAAAAATCCCATAAACACGCTATCTGTATCGCCATATTTTATACTACTTCCTGGATACTCCTTGAGAATAAAATCGCGTGCGTGAATAATACGTGCTCTTCCACCTGCTGTTGTAGACGCAGCAATTTGCGGTTTATAAATTTTACTAGTCTTAGCTCCAATTTGTCCATAAATCGAGTTTGCCGTAACTTTGTAAGCAAGTTGCAATCCATCGTAGACACTTTTTTTAAAAGGGTCTGTCTCAGCCTCCATTAATTGTTTCGTAGTTTTACGTGATTTTAATAATCCTTGTAATACACGAGGTATCAAACCTTTATCACCGTTAGGATATTGAACAAAACGCACAGTTGTACTACCACACTTACGTTTACCTTTGCTTTTAATTTTAGGATTAATCCATTCAAAATTATCATATGAACGGTCTAAATAAGACATACCTAATTCTTCTAAATGTTTCGCACCAGACTCACCTAACCAATAAGGATCTTCACAAATGCGATCATGACTTAAATCACTGGTAATCATTTCACTAGGGTATAAACTTGAAAAATCTAATACAACAATTGGGTCTTCAGTATAAATATCAGTCTTTGGCTTTAAAACAATTGCTCCTTCATAACTTTCATCACTCATAATGATTTGATTAAAATTAGATTTTAAAGTAAATTTTACTTTACCTTTGTCTTTATTTTCAGTCAAAACATCTAAATCTTCTAAATTATCACCATCACTATCACCATCACCATCACTATCACCATCACCATCACCATCACCATCACCATCATTTGTTCCGTCAATATTAGTTCCAATACATGAATTCAATTCAATATTACTATCAATATCTTCAATATCATCGCATTCGCTCGATCCAGCAATAATAGTATGAATTCGTCTTACACCTTCATCAACAAAAACCTCATCAGGTTCAATTTTCTCTAAAACAGGTAATAAGAAATCTTCTTTAGCACATTCATTTGTAATAAGACTAAATGCTTTAATACCTTGTCCTCGCAAAAATATATAAGAAAAAGGCACTAGACACACATTACTCATTCCAAAATTATTAGGTATAACATCTAATTTTCGCAATAGTCGAATAAGTAATACGCAATCCTGAATACAATACTTAGCTACTTTAGCACGGTCCATATCTGTTCCTTTCTGCATTCTAAAAATATCTTGAGGTGTAATATCGTCTTTACCCATACCCCAAACAGGACCTGAAGTGATACAAGATTTAGGCACAGCCCTATCTACTTTAATTTTTTTAGACTCGCGGTCTATTTCAAGAATCTTTAGTTTATCACCATCAAATAATTTGGCTGTGGTTGCTGACATACTAATGACAATATAATTGCCAACATCTAGTTCAATACAATTATCTATTTTCAAATAACAAGATGATTCATCATTCTCATTATCTCCTATAATTCCAATTTCTTTAATTTTTCCTGAAATATAATATTCGGCTACACTATCTAATTTATAAGAGGGTAGTTTTGTTAAGGATGCTTGACATACTTTTAGTAAGTCAATTTGAACTCTTCCTGGCATATTAAAATAATAAAGAAAATTATCACCTAAACTACTACTACTTAATTTTTTATTAATCATTGCTCCTTTTGCATCAGGCACTTTTTTAATAATTTGAGGATCTAATCGTCCCATATTAATAAATTTAGTGTATTGTGTATTTTGCTCTAATGATTTAATGTCTTCACGTGTGAGAGTATTCCTCTCAACATCAATACATAAATCAGCAATTCGATCATACATAAATGATTCATCAAAACCAAATGTATTATATCCAATAATAATATCAGGATCGTGTAATTCAATGAGTTTAGACCATTCTAAAAGTACATCACGTTCATTTGTCCGCGAAATAACTTCACAGGGTTTATCACCAACATCAAATTTAGTGCAACCTTCTAATGTAATAATAGTGTTATGACAAATTTCAGTTTCTCCATAACGCCAAAAAACTGTTCCAATCTGAATTACTTTATCACCTTGTGCGAAACCAAAGGCTTTATTTACTAGTATATTAATAAATCTTACCATTGTTTCTTTAGTAATCATTTTATCTTGTAAATCCTTTTCGGGTATTTTATGTTTCTTGGCTACATCATTAATAATTTTTACAAAATCATCAATTGTAAAGTGGGCATTTTTGCTTGTTTTTGCTTCTTCAATAGCAACAACTTCTTTCATTGCTTTTTTCATTTCATTATTTGCCTTTACTTTACGAATAGGGCGATTACATATAGAATATATTTTAACAACAAATGTCATAAAATCACTACTATTTGTAAATACTTTGGCTTTAATAGGTTTTTTAAGATAAATTAAATCAATCTCATCATCTAATCCAGCAAATCCTAAATTAAGGGCTTGTTTAATACGATGTATAAAGAAATCCTTTTTTTTAGCAATATTCTGTTTTGCTTTAATGTATTTAATAACTTCACGTAAATATGATATTTCTTTATTTAAATTAGATATAGATTTGCCATTACTCATATTATTACTTACATCATTTTTATATTCCAATTTTAATTCCAATAACTGTTTATATTTATCATTCATCATAATATCATATTCTTCATTTTTTTTATCAGTATAAATTAAATCGCTTGCCAAATTAGATTTCTCAGCAACAAAACCAGGAACTTTATTATAACTTTTTTTATCAATAGTTCTTATATCACGAATCCATGAAACAGCCAATTGATTAGAGAGTTTTTTACAATCTTTTTTAGGAATTGGGAAATCACCATGACTTGAATCAGCTTCAATATCAAAAGAAGCAATAAGAATAGGTGGTATTTCGGCTTTATCTAAATGAGTAATATCTGACCAATCACACGAAATATTAATTTGTGTTTTAGATTGATAATTTTCTACTTTAAATTTACCAGCAGGAATACTTATCCAACTAGAAGGCTTAATTTTAGTATCGTGTAAAAATCGCAATATAGGTTCAAGGTCGCTTTCAAATAAATTGTATTTTATTTCCTTTCCTATCTTACCGTTTATATTAAGTTTAATAGGATTTTTAAAAGACCTCTCCATAAAACGATGACCGACTTTACTTTTATGAGCCAATTTTAAAAATGTAAATTTTTGCTCATTCATAAAAGACCAGAAAATCTTCTTTTCTACTAATTGTGTTTTTAAGTCTTTTTTATTTTCATCAACAGTTTTATAAATAGCACATCCTTTTTCTTTATCAAAATTCATACCTCCTGGAACGATTGAATCTTTGTAATAACGCGAATTGCGTTTAAATTCTTCTGTAAATTTATAATTCTTAAATGTTTGTGCTTCTTCATAATCAGCAATATCATCTTCATTATAATCTTCACAATTAGCACTATTAAAATTCTCAACAAAATCTTGTATTTGTTTTTCATTAAAATCATCAGGAATTTGAACGTAGAAATAAGGTAAATAATTCTTTACTCTTAAACATATACTTTGACCTTTGGCATTACATCCAAAAATGAAAATAGTATATGTTTTATTATGGTCTTGATTTAAGTAAGATTCTTTTCTTTCAATAGCTTTATCAACGGATAAATCACATTCATACCAATCAATCGCACTAAATTCAATAGGTTCATTTAAACGCACCAACACAGAACAGTCTTTACGAGGTTTATAAAGCTGTAAATCCATAATTATATATTAATTTCTAATAAATAATAATTATTTAATATACTATACTATATTTTAAATTTAATGTTTAAATCTATAATTTTCAATTTTTATAAATGAATAATATTTTATTTTAAAATAAATAGTTTTCAATTTTTATAAATGAATAAAAAAAAGAAAATGAATTATAAAAAATATGATAGGGATTTTCAACCTATTTAACTTTTATTTTGTTAAAGTTGGAACATAAATACAAGTGTTATCAGTATTTAGTGGATGTCCTCGCCATTGCTCTTTCCACCAATAACTCGTAAAATCATAGTTATAAACTTCTTCATGATTTGATAAAAGAGAATAATGCGCACCATTGGTTTGTATATTAATCGCATTCTTATTTTTTCCAAATATAAAGGTTTGTTTAGTCTCTGTAGAATAAACATGTATTGAAATATTCAATAATAAAGCCAACATTTTAAAATGAGCGTCTCCTTGAAGTGTATTGATACTATCACTTGTTAATTGTGCGATTAAATGCTTGATTTCCCAAAGTTTAAAGTGTAAGCTTTCATCTTTTAGAGCATAATTAAAATCCTCTAACATGGTTTGATTATCAAGAATGAAAGTACAAAAACTCATTAGGATTTTAAGAATGTCTTTGATATTTGTTGGTTGAATTATTTGGTCTGAAATAAGTTCTTGTCGAAAATTTATTTTGTTTTCGCCAAAACGAAAACAAAAGCCAATCACAACAGCCCATAAAGAACATAAACCATCTCCACGAATACCATCGACAGTTTCACTGTAATCGTTAGTCAAACTAAGAACCATCACAAATAATGGAAAAGACATTTCAGTAGAACGTACGCGTATATATAAACTATAATACACAATACAAAATCAATTTTTATCAAAAATAATAAATTTAACCGAAAACATATAAAAAAATATAAAAAAATATAAAAAAAATAACAAAATGAAATATTTATTTACTTAAAGTATTAAAATAAAATTAAAACAAAATAAAAAAATAAAGAAAAGTAAAGAAAATAGCAAATAAAGACTTATGTATTACTTATGATTAGTTTCCAAATAAATGCACATGATAAAATACCAGAGCCAATCGCACTATTATTTTTAAATGTTGTGATAAATATGTAGAGGAGATATCAAAATATAATGAAGTAGTTTTATTGTGTTCATTTCATTATGAATGATTAAAAACGATAAATAATTTATAAATAATAGTATAAACAATAGAAGAATGAATAGAATATGATTTATTAGTAAATTTTACAAATAATGATATTTATTATGATGTCTTGAATTTAGAGAATAATACTACTAAATGTCAATTTATTAATCCAAAATTCTATTTATTAGAAGGAAATCAATATTAAAAATATAAGACACAATTAGAAGGAAAAATAGTATCTATTAAAATAATATCTAAATCCAATTATACTAATAAATAATAATACTAACCAATAATATGTTTTAATGTATTTTTGTTCTTCGTATTTTTTTTTAATTGCTAAATTATCTATAGTAGCAAAAGGCGATAGTGGAGTTAAATTAGCATAAATGTCCATTACTTCAGGAATACTAAGAATAGGTTTTCCTAAACTAGCATTTACAAAATTATGAACTTGTATAACCCATTTTACTAGTGTGTCTCGTGTATCTAAATGAGGAGTTAATGGATATTTATTTATATGAGTGCGATAATGTTTTCTACACGTTTCGCACGGTATAATGTCTTTTAAACTAGTGTAAAAATCGTGATACACGCGTTTGTCATATTCAGTAGGTCTTATTGGATAATCAAAAGATATAATATGTAATATATACCAAAAATGAGGTCCCCATATATCAGGTTTCATTCTAAAATTATATTATTTATATTAGGCTTATCCTTAAATAAACTAGCTTGTTTATAAATTGATAAACCCAAAAGAGCTTTTAAAAGCCTTGAACTTAGTTGACGATTATTATATTTAAAGTATATATTTATTTTTAATTATTTAATTTAATTAAATAATTAATTTCAAACTATATTTTAATATTACATTAAAATATATACTATATAATAACTGTTAAGTTATTTTATTAATATATATTAATACCTCTTCTATAACGTTCATGTACAATTTTAATTATTTATAGTTTCTTTTTTAGAAAGTTTTTACACCCTTGACAAATACAACTTTTAGAATTAAAATCTGATAATTCTGTTTCAATTGTAGTTATACCTATATTAGTTTTATATGTTTTAGTTTTATAGTTTTCACAAAAATAATTTTACAAAATATGTTTCACAAAAAAATATGAAATTTTAAATTTTTTTTCTCTCCGTTCCCCCTTTTTTTTTATGGCGTAGGTTTTATGGCGTAGTGCTATGCGTTTTACGCTCATTTATCGTGTTTTATAACCCACTTAGGTTTGCGTTGTTAATACAGTCGCATCCGTTTTAC
>Ga0209390_10007401_pt1 | contig 14087 bp, 11 predicted proteins | sample BON01_FD_187212 | JGI IMG/M metagenome (GOLD analysis project Ga0209390, IMG submission 187212) | Freshwater microbial communities from Lake Bonney liftoff mats and glacier meltwater in Antarctica - BON-01 (SPAdes) (version 2) | ecosystem: Environmental > Aquatic > Freshwater > Ice > Glacier... | reverse complement strand
TGGAGTTGCTGGGCCAGCTTGGAACATTGCCATACAATTTCCAGAGGCATTCAATCTCCTCTCGTTGCAAAGACTGTAAGGTGCAAGCAAGTTTAGGGCATATAACGGCGCTTGCAGCAATGTCATGGCCAAAGATGCGGAGTCACTCTCGAGATCATCGTGTATGAGTTTGTTCTGCGCGTCACATATCAAAGAAACACGCCAAAATAAAAGGTTTTTGGAAAAACGTTCTGCATGATACAACGGAAGAACCATTCCATGCTCGCCAGGTTGGTTTTCATAAAAAGCCACTGACACAGCTGCCAATTCGGTGCGTTTGCCCTTATTTTTTTCCAAAGCTCTCGCTGCGTTGGTGTCTTTCGAACTGTTAGGATCGCAATTGTCAGACAGCAAGTGCTTTAAGAAGCCAGGTAGGGAGTCATGTGGTAACAATCCACATGATGTGTAATTACCACCATTTGTGCTCTGATAATCAAGGAGCACTGGTCTGTAGTGTGATGCAGCTGAAGAGTCTCCGTTTTCGTGCTGCACGACCAAGAAGAAACTTGTCTGTAGGTCCTCTCTTGTCTTGCAGCGCGAACCATCAGGATGGATGGTTAATTGTTTGCCATCTTCTCTCAGAATCAGCAATGCCACAGGTTTTGTGATGACACCACTCAAAAATTCTACAAAAAACGTGATGAGAGTCGTGCAAAACCAATGTGCATGTGATTTCTTGGCCATTGCACTGGTGCTAGCAATCAGATTTAAGAAATCCGAGATAAGCATGTTGGGGTGGATGTTTTCGCTTGATCCCTCGGCAGAGAAAACAACCTGTGAACAAACTTTCGACAGAACATTGCGAATACCATGCTTCTGGCAAAGCCATCGAGCAAACCAAAATCTAGTGCATCCATTCAAACTGTCTTGCATGACATACGTGTGTAACGATGTAAAATGCAGTTGTGACGGAAACATCGCATTGTAAAAGTTCGTGGCCACCAGTGGATCAGCGCTGGTTAAGATGTTCAAGCAGCATGCTTGAGTGAGGCAGTCCCCTTGTCCCGGTATAATCAGGCAATTTACAGTCTGGGTTTCTGCCAAACAATTTTTTCCCGAAAAATTTTTCACCTGCTTTCGTATGGTCTGAAAATCCAAATTGTTTCTTGACCTGCGACCAGATTTTGCTTTTGCTGTCAATTGTTCCAGGATCCCATCCACTTTGCGGCCTTTTTTGGATGATTTCCATCTTGACACCACCATTGAGGTTGCGCAGCCTAGGGTTGAGGATTGTCCACCAGCTGTTGCTCTTTGGAGATTCTCAGAGCTCACTATCATCCAGGTGTCGTTTGACCACATGCATCCAGGAATTGTCCCATGGAAGCAATCCACACGATTATTTGAGTTTCCTTTAAAAGAAAAATGAAAATCCTCATCGTTCTGAGTATTCACTATTCGTGATGCATTCGTGCTGCCTGCGGACTTCTGACCCCTGACTGCTCCTGCAAGATATGCACGGGTTTCAGTGGCGTAGAAAATTATCGCTTGCTCTGGATTCCACAGATTTTTTTTCGAATCTGATTTGTCATTTGTGGTATTCACACAAAGAGCAAGGTCTCCACCACCTTTCCCGCGTCCATAATCTTGCCAATTTTGCTCAGTCCGAGCAACAACGATGCCTTTCCCTGCATTCACGAATTTTTGAGGATTATTCAGAAACTCAGTACAAAGCTTATTCATTGCTTCTCGTGTCTTGACTGGTGCGAGAATACGTATTATTGTTTCGAGTTTCTGCAATCGCTCCTCGTGAATTGTGATTCCATTGACTTTCCATAGTTCTTCAACTGAGAAACAACATTTTAGCTTGTCACCGACCATTTGAATCACTGCTTGGCTCTGTACCTTCCATCGCTCGGCATTCCGGTCATGATCAAAAATTTGTGTTTTCCCTGCAAATGAATGGGGAGCCAACTTTCTTTTCCTTTGAGTTGAGCTCGGAATGGCTGTTTCGCCGTCACTTTCCGACCCAATGAGGAGCCCACTTGATGCATATGCTGGATTCGACCGATATCTATTCTGACCAACACAAATATCTTCCACCTGCCACGCGTGTCCAACGAATATGTCTTCAGTCGATTCGAAATCTAATTTTGAAAGCACCTCCTCGCAAGCCTGGATTCCCTCGTTTAGATTTGGATTCTGGCAATTGTCCCAATTTTCGCGTTTTAGGTTCAGTATCCACGGTGACAATGTTTTTGCCTCCTTGAATATGTTTGCAACAGATGCGATAATGTCGTCGAAGAATACATGAGCCTGTAATTTGTTGGGCGATGCTGCTAGATTAGGCAATTTTGCAAACACCTGCTCAGCCACTGCTATTGAAAACAGCCAGCATGCATTGCTATTGTCTGGCTGATTATAAGTGGGAGATGGTGTGTAAATTGTGAGATTTTCAAAAATTGTCGCACACTCTGCATCTGATTTTTCTGCAAAAATGATATTCTTGTTGATAGCCAAAAAGGTTTGAATGAAGCCGAACAAGTCCCAGTTGGTGCAATTTTTATTTTTATCACTTTGCGAGACTCGCACGCCTGTGCTGCAACCTTCACAGGAGTCAAACTTTGCCACGGCCATACCATCTGTTGTCTTTGTCATTACAATCATAAAAAAATGATTGACTACTGTAGGCGGCCCGACCAGATGCATAAACGTGTCACCACAGCGGGCAACCGGAGTACAGTCTGCGACACTCGGAAGGATATCAAAACACAAACGATTCAATTTAGCAGTCATATTTTCCAACGCACGCTGCTCTCTTGGAGCATATTCAGGCAAGGCCTTCTCTCTTAGGAAGGATGCATACACGTCAGAACACTGTGGAGGCGGGTCGAATTTGCCGACCAAACTTGATGGTAGCACAGAATTCCCTTCAACGACTTGGATTTTGTCTTCTTCCAATTCAAGCCAACCGCTTATGCGTGATGTGTTCTTCAGCTCATCAATACATTTAAGGTTTTGGTCATTCCGAGGAAATACGGGTTGCATTTGCGTACGAGGACCAGAGAGCGGAGTGTCGTTTTCTCGAGCGTGTTTCAAGCACTGTTCGAAAATGGCCATTAGGCTGGTCTGGTCTTCAAATTTGGAATCTTGTGGTTTCTTCAATAACGGAAAGGCTTGGCTCAGGTTCCGAATTACGTCATACATCGTCTGGATTTGCAGAAAATTGATTCGTTGTGATGCCAGAGAAGTTTTGTACTTACTTTCAAGACTTTCAACAACAAAGGCAACCAAATAGGCACTCCCAAATGCTGGACCTTCTTCAAAGTTGTTCAATCCTCCCAAAAAGCATTTCCACATATTATCAGCTTGTCCTAATGTCAAAGAATACCCCACTCGGCAGAACGATGAACTCCTGTTACAAAACCTATAAGACGGAGTCTCATTCGTTTTTGAGGATTCAACCGCAGCCTTGAGGCCTGGTTCCTTTTTCACTTTCGAAGATGGCTGTGGAAGTATGTATGTGTACATGAGCATAACTGGCAGCACATGTTTTGCATGGTCATTTCATATTATTATGTGTTGATTGTCACGATGTTTTCTAACGTTGGAATCAACAGCAAGGGTCGAAGGCTTTGGGGTTTGATGCCTGGAGCGACCTGCAGGAACAGGAACCCTTCTGAAGAACAGAACCTGAAATTTCATACACAAGGCCTTGGAATCACTCTGAGTTTACGCGAATAATTGTGGGTTGAACCACTTCATAGTAATCACATCATTCTGTGCCTTGTGTCATTATTTACCAGTGATATTTACTTTTTTTGCATCATCCTGCTGGCAAATGGGTTTGTGTATTTACGGCACTGTCATAAACGGATTTGCACACTTCAGGAATTAGTAAAAAATGCTCTGACAAGACTCTTGCGATCAAACAAATACTCCCACGTATATACTACGGCCTTCGAGTAGCCTTTTGTTTATACCATCAATTTGGGGTAAATCATCTAGTGTTAACTTAACAACATTCTGTGTTTAGTGTTAAGATTTCCTTTCACCTGAAGTTCTTGTACCTTTGGGATTTTCTGGGGATTTAATCCCCCAAAATTTGACTGGCTCGTCGCATCCTTGGTCCCATTGCTCCCATTCCTCGCCTTCTTGGTCCTGTTGTAAAAATTACACCAATGTATGTGTCCGACACATAGAGATAGAGAGAGAAAGAGAATGGAGATAGAGAGAGGCGAGAGACAGAGAAAGTGAGAGAGAAGAAAGAGGAAAAAGAGAGGACAATACAGAGAGAAAAGAGAGCAAGACACAGAGAAGGAAAGAGAGAGAGTGACAAAAGAAAAGAGAGAGAGAGAGTGAAGAAAAGAGAGAGAGAGAGAGAGTGAGAGAGAAAAAGAAAGAGAGATAGAGAGAGAGAGAATAGAAGAGATACAGTGACAGAGACACAAGGACAGAAAGGGACATAGAGAGAATGTCAAAGAGAGAGTGTCAGACAGGAAGAGAGAGAGAGAGATAGAGAGAGAAAGAGAGGGAGAGAGACAGTGTGTGTGTTTGAGAATCAGGAATAGAGAGAGAGAAAGAGAGAGAGAGAGATGGAGAGAGAGAGAGCGAGAGACAGAGAGAGAGAGAGACAGAAAGAGCACGAGAGAGAAAGAGATAGAGAAAGAGAAAGCAAAAAAAAGAGAAAGAGCGAAAGAGTGCGTGTTTTGGTTTGAGTCAGAGAGAGTGGGAGAAAGAGAAAGAGAGAGATAGTGAGAGAGACACAGAGATAAAGAATCAGAGAGAGAGAGAGAAAGAAACAGAAAGAGAGAAAGAGAAAGAGACAGGGGACGGATGTCATAGATGAAGAACGACAGGACATGAAGAAACAGGGCGAGAAAGAATGTGCAACAAACAAAAAAAAAAGATAGCAAAAGAGAGACAACGCTTACACACTACAGAAATTCAAAAAGACAGATAGAGATGGAGAGTCAGCCCAAAAAAAGAAAAAACAAAGAGTGTGTGTGTGCGTGACACAGAATAGAGTAAGAGAAAAAGCAAGAGACAGACAGTGAGAAAGAGACAGACACAAAGAATGAGACAAAGAGACAAAAAGAGAGAGAGAAGAAGAGAGAGGAAAAAAAAGAGAGAGGGGGATAGGAAACGAGAGAGAGAGAGAGAGAAAGGGGAGCGTGGATTGATTGAGACAAAAGAATGACAGAGAGATAAAGATTGGGATAGAGAGACAGGAAAAGAGTGAGCGAGGGACACAAGCGAAAGAGAAAGAGAGGGAGGGTAAAGGACAGGGGGGAGAGAGAGACAATAACAAATAATGAGGGAGACAGAGAGAAAGAGAGAGAGAGCAAGAGAGAGGGAAAAAGAGAGAGAGAGAAAGACAGACAGAGATATGGAAGGCAAGAGCAAGAGCGAGAGCGAGAGAAAAGAGAAAGAGAGAGAGAAACAGAAAGAGAGCATTAATTGATAGAGAAAAACGAGTGTCAGAGACGCAAAGACAGTGGGAGAAAGAAGGAGAAAGACAGAGACAGAGAGAGGAAAAATGAGAGAGAGAGAGAGAAAGACACAGAAAGAGAGAAAGAGAAAGAGAGAAAGAGAAAGAGAGAGGGCACGAATGTACATGAGTGAGAGAGAGAGAGGGAGGGTAAAGGAGAGGGGAGAGATAACGACAGTAAAAGCGAGGGCATGAGATTTGATTACTACGAACAACAGTTTTCTGGAGCAAAGATACAATCGATAGACAACAACATCATTGAGCGCAAGTATCATTGTTTGTAAATAGCGTGTTAACAGTAATACTTCAAAAAGAACAAACTCTCATGAATGTCCGGAAAAAACATTATTTGCAAGTCATTGACAATTCTTTGCAACTCATCGGCAGCACATGACACCATTTGTACATCATCACAATATAACAAATTCTATGACAATTTGATATTCTGACGCACCTCGAAATGAACAGGAGAAAAAAGGTTAAAAACAAGATCATCTGCAACTCAGTGGCAACATATGCATATCATCAAGTGATGAAAGTTCTATAGTTAAAGGGCATATTGAAGTGATAATCCAGACCCAACGACATCACTAGCATCTCATGAGCAACACTCCTTTATCATTCGTGATGAAAAGTACAAACATTATTGACCTTTCAGCGTCGGTCTTGGCCACCCCTGAAAGGATTGACTCATCGTCATCGAAATACTCTGCATCCATCTGTAATTTGTTCGAAAGCGGAGTGTATGTGTCAGTGATTGGTTTACGAACGTGAGACAGATTAAATTACAAGGCATAAATAGTCCGATTATTTGCGTACACACTTGTTGAAATGCTCAACAAATGTGAGGACAAGTATTCTCCTAGATACGTCGTGATCACATGTCACGTGGAGTTGGCGGACGTTCCTATGGGCACGTTGGTCTGTACATTTGCCTTTCAGTGTACTATGAGCAGATTGGCATGTACAGTTGCGCAACTATCAGAAAAGGATGTACACACAATAGATATTCGTTAAGATCGCAGAAGATACATGCGAGGCACCAAAGAGTCAGAACTCTGCACTAATTTTGTTGAATGTCGTCATTGCTTGATTGTCTTATTTCAAAGTAATGTCCCATTATTCTATTTCAAGTGTCATGATGTCGACTCAGCTTAGATCCCATCTCCCAGTCTTTCGTTTGAACACTGTCGTTGGCGAATGAAAGAGTAAATTTTTGTCAAGGCAATACATAGCTTATCACATTCCCAGTTTCTGATGATAATGCAATCTTTCTGAGAACTTATATAAAGTGCCCAATACACAGGTCCTTGAAGAAACTTTTTCTTTACGCCGTAAATACCTCTGTTGACTATTTCATGATAATTTCACATCATTCTGTATCGAATAGAATTTGTTCTCACCTCAGAGTGTAATCCCAACACGCGAACCACCTCCAAAATCTTTTCCCAATGTTTGATTGGGCTACTAGAGAAATCGTAGAACTTGGATGTTCTTCCTCCATGTTTATCACAGTCAGGGTCCATGCACTGCTGTTCAGAGTGTTCTTTTGCAAGCTCAAGATAAAACTGCTCAAGCCTGTTCTTAAACCAGGAGTGAAATCCCGGGACATCCAAACACACTTCTTGGTGACGATCTTGCTTATCGAAACTAGTTTGCACTTTCCATTCGTACAGACGGAGGTTGCCAACGAGGGGTTTCACCTGTGTATTTACATGTAGTATTAGCCCAGAACATTATGCGCGTATCCCAAACAATATGATTTGATACGCTGATATCGTTCTTGTGTCAGCATAGGTTGAACAGTTTCTAAATTGTGTACAAGTGAAACCTTTTCATCCTGCACGATGCTTTCTAACCAGTCGTTGCTTGCTACCTTGAAACTTTCAAAGTATGTCTCTAGATCTGACATATTATCGTGCTCCGAAGTCTTGAGCACGGTTGTTGTGAGTCTTGCAAGCACAAAGGACAAGGCCACACAGGCCGCTCGTGTCGCCTTTGGTGTGATATCAGCTGGCCATGAACATCCTGGATCCCGTTGAACCTTGGAATTTTTGGCAGTGTCATTTGAGGTTTCTTCATCTTTGTCTTGACCCATATTACTTTTGGCCGGCGCTTCTTTCCGATATTTCGACTGTACAGATTCCATGAACGTATCTTTCAACCTCATGAAATGCAAGCCTCTGCTCTGAAGATGTGTCAATGCGCATTGTTGAAGGTCCACAGTTTTTGAGCCTTGTTGCAATTTCACGGGCATAGCTCGACAAAGAAAGTCTCGCATGCAATCACGCACTGTGTGCACTTGCTGCTCCGGAGCCTTTTCCAGCTTGTCATTGAAGTGCCTCCATATCGAAGATATGGGACATTTGTTTGATTTCTGTCCGCTTATCAACTCATACGGCATGTGCACTTTGAGCTCGGAGTGAGATTCCAGAATTTTGATCTGTATCCATGCCAGCAAATGAGTAAAAAAAACATTTACTTCTGTATGCGCATTTCCTGTTTTCATGACACAATGTGTGGAGTCTCGGTATCCAGTGTGCGACAAATGTAGCACTTCAGTGACAAGACTTTTTATGCGATCGTTCTCTGGGAAATTTCTTGGTACCTCTGCTTCTTGGATGGAGGCGTTTGCCGCTTCACTCAGGCGATTTAAAAAACTACGGATATGGCCACCCTCGGTGGTTTGTTGTTGTGCCAAATACTGGACTATTCTGTTCATGCCGGCTGCATTTCTTCCGCCCAGAAAATGCAACGTTTTGTCTGCACCTCCAACTGCAACGGAAGCCAGGACAGGAGTTTTGGAATGCCAAATACGAACCATGTTGTGGCTCTCATTCACGATTGAATGAATTTGGCATTGCACCTTATGCAATTCTACTTGAGCTTCTTGCAATTCGGAAGTCAGGGCTTCTGCGTCTGTTTGAAGCTCTTGGAGTGAAGTGGCGTTTCCTCTTCGAACTGATGCAACATGCTTGACTTTGTTCACTTCCTTTGTTTTGTCCGCTCTGTTTGGCCAAAGAGAATCATACTGCATCACTTGCGACGTTGTATTTTTGCTGACGGGAATACCCCGTTCCTTGCTTTGTGTCCTCTGCTCAGACCAAAGGTGTCAGTCGTTGCCAGATGATTTGCATATCACATATATCACGGCACAAAAAGCCCTCTTTCAATCTGTCGACCTGAAGCACCCTGTGTTCTACTGTGCTGATATGCTCTTTCCTCGTCACCAGCGTGCTTCTTCGCCTATAGCGTCTGTAATGACGCGGATCTCGTGTGCGCATAACAACGCTAGCTTTCACACTGGCAAACTGGAGATCGTGATCTGTGAAGATCACTGCAAAATCTTACAGCCCTCTTTTTCATTCTGCGTCCTAGGTGGCAGAGTGAAAAGCACCAGATACTTGGTCTCATGGTATGTGAATTTTTTTGCTGCACAACATACCTTTGTGTTGGCGCTTTGAGATTGTCTGCCGCCGACCCTGTCTTTGTCCTGCGGTTTTGTTTTGGTGATGAGTTCAAAAAGTGTAATATAAGCACATTTTGACAAATTGTAAACATTTACTCGGTATTCATCATGTTTGATTCTGATTCGAAAAATGGTTCTCATACCTTGTGTATGTCGTGTGCTTTGTAATTTTGCGCTTTAGATTTCAAGGTGAACAAGAAGCAGAAACTTGCTTGAATAATTTTGTGAAAAGATTTGCTGGATAACATACCTTTTCTTTCTTGCCCTTGCCTTTTCGTTTCGAGTCCGTTGTCTTCTGGCAATTAGTGCAAAATAAATACAATCAGCACATTTTGTGAAATTTTCGCTAGTTGCTCGGTATTCCTCGCTTTGGATTCGACAAATGGTAACGATATCTTGTGTACATCGTGTGCTTGGCAAATATTGGGAACAAAGAAATTGCTGTATCCTGTCATGATAAACCTATGCATGTAGCAGTTCAGAGTTAAAAGGCAGCAAAAAGACTATGTCGTCGAGCATCTGGGGCATCAGAGCATACAAAGGGAAACGGTCACGAAAATTGTAGGCTCTTTTGCCGACTCTTTGCTCACCATGGGGTCAACAACTTCTTCAAAATCTTCATAAGCACGACCAAGTTCATTATCAGGTTCATCGGAGTCGAGGCCAGAGCCTGAATCGACATCTTTGTTCTTTGAACATGCACGTCCCAAATTCTGTTGGACATTTAAGTGACAAGTGTTGATTTCTTGTGTATTGATACATACGTCCCTGTGTTCTTAACATTTATGTACAAGATTCATATTCGAATGTTTTGTTGTGTTCATACAAGGGTGAATTCATGAGTGTAGGTTTTCCGCATACATATATATATATGTATACATACATATTTGTATTCATACATAAAGATATGCATATAACCATACATATATTTCTATATGTCCTTGTATATATGACCACATACATATATATATATGTATACTCATGGATATGCATATGTGTATTTCAATACATACACGTATAGATATGTCCATACCAGTGTTCCATATATTCATATCTATACGTACATTTAATATATGTCTCTGCACAAATAAAGGGATTATATATATAGATATACATATGTATAAATATATTTTGTGTATATATCCAGGTATGAATCCTTATTTCTCATACACAATTATGACTCAACATATATATTTATATATGTACACACAGAAATATATGCACATATGTATATACATAGGCAATTGTACATATATGTACGTACACATATATATACATATGTCTATGTGTAAGTATCTATCAATGTGTATACATTTATATGTGTACATATGTATAGATTTGTTTATAAATATGTATATGAACGTTAAAAATAGTTTGTATAAATCTATACTTATATATGAAACCCTGAAAAAGATATTAATATCCAAACAAACCCGTAAGCTTCAAATATGGTATTGTGTAGTGAGCTTGCAAATCCAATCAAACACATATGTACAATATGTATATATGCAGATATAACGATGCATACATATATATACGTATACAGATATAAACATTCTTATGTACATGTATCTATATACACATAAATATGCATATTTGTTCAAAAACATATGTATGTATCCATACATATGTACATGTATCAATACATATGTATGTCTATCACAGTTGAATGTACAAATGTACATAAACATTTTATGATACAAAACATTTCACCAACAGAAATATGTATATTATTTACATTTCCATATACTACATGCATGCATGAATATGGAATTCAAAATATGCATGCATATTTACATACATACTTACAAAATATGGATGATAGGCAATTCAAATGAAACATGAAGTCTCTTTTCGTATATTTGAATAGGTATATACATGTATATAAATATCTCTATACATACTAATATATATATGCACACGTTTTTGTATGTATAGGTGTGTATAAATTGTTCCATGTATATGCATATATACTTCAATACATATATGTACATATACACGTGTTTGCATTTATTAAGTATGTTGTTTAAACATATATATATATATGTATATATTTATATATATACATATATATATATACATCATACTTGTATTCATGCATGTGGATGTATGAAATTATCGAAATGCATGTAAGTGTACGTCATGAGAATTTACATATAAAGATAGGTAAGCATGCATATTAGAAGGAAATTGTATAGGAATACATATTCATTCCATTACATATGTAGGTATATACATGCATATAATAATTCTTAGATTTGGACAAATGTATATTGTAAATATTCATTTGAATGTAAAATAAATGTATAGATGTGTACACATATATGAAATTTTTGATATATGTTCATATATGCATGTTTACAAGTACCCAAACAATAGATAGGTCTATATACGCACAAAAATCTATTTAGGCGAATTGAAGTTTAATATCATATCGAAATAAATTTATGTTCCAGGATACTTCAAGAATACATTTTTTCAAAGCAACTGGCAAACTTGCAAACACACACAAGCACGCGTACAAATATGCCCAGTCGCACCTGTGGAGGTGGTGATGTAAGTGCGCCGACAAATGTCTGAGAGCAAAAAAAGAAAGATGTGGAGAAATGAGAATGTTCGTTATGGGTTTTTGCATACATAGGTCTATATACGCACCAAAATCTATGCAAAAAAAATCCAGTATAATTCTGGGCAATATGCAATAAAAGTCCAGAGATCTGCACCCCTGCTCCGAGCATGAGAAACTACATGTCTATCATGAGAGCAATGCTGATGCCAACAGGAATTTTGTCAAGAATGCACTATGATGTGCCAACAGGACTTTGTGAGCACTGCACTGCACTATGATGTATGCAGTGTAGGTAGGAACATTGGCAAGGTTTACTCAAAGCAATTTGGCCTCAAGGCCTGACTGTGGGATCTCAATCTCTCATATTCAACACACTACAATTACGACTTATACTTGGCTCTGCCATTACTCACCGATGCAGAACCTTTTGTAGGGGAACCCGAATCAGACCCACCCAATAATCGCACTTGAAAGTGCAGAATTGCATGTGTCTTTATTCCATTTTTCAAGAGGGTGAGCTGATCTGTGAGAACAGTGTTCTGCCATTTGATCCAGAAATGTTGCTTTGTATTTTCAAAATGAGGACCCAACACGAGTTTCTTGATGTCGAGCACAGTGGTACGTGCAGGAGAAAGATTGTACACATAATCTTTACGGTCAGTGCGCACTTCAATATTCACTTTCCGCTGAAACCAGCCTTGCACCAGTAGATATCTTTGCAACTTGCGCAATTGTAGCGCTGCTTCAAGCACCCGCCGCCACTTGTGAACTGTCTGGTTGAATCTCACTTTCCAGAAAACCCAGCTGCAGAAATGCACAGCTATCTGGCGCAAGCGAAAATTGAGGGCAGCTTGGCTGCTCTTGACTATTAGAGACGAGATCTTGGGTTTGTCATCATGGTCTAGGATGCGCAACTGTATTCTTGTTTCCCAAGTCATCAGCTTTTTGACTATCGTAAGAATACGAACCATACGTCTCAGAACTAGCATCTGAGCCATTCGTCGCACACACACAAGGTTCTTACAAACTTCGGAATGCCACACAGCGTGAAAAATTCGCATCCAGTTCTTGAGAGTTCGAGGTGATCCATCTTGCGTATTCGTGGAATCAGAAGAAACCATGTCATCTTGCGGCTGTAACCGGAATCTTTTATTCTGGGCACTTTCTAGAATGTATAACCTGTCGCAGTTGCCAGGATCATCACTGCTGTAGCTGGTGTCGCGCAGCAAGAAACTTGGGGCCTGCTTGCATGGTGGAGCATTACCAAACTGGCACCTGCGCAATTGAAGCGCTGCTTCAAGCACCCACCGCCACTTGTATGCTGTCCTGTTGAATCTGTCTGCCCAGAAAAGCCAGCCGCGCAAATGCACAGCTGTCTGGCGCATGCGAAAATGGAAACGGTTGTCACAAACTTCGGAATGCCGCACAGCGTGAAACATTCGCATCCAGTTGTTGAGGGTTTGACTTGATCCATATTGTGTATTCGTAGAATCAGAAGAAACCATGCCATCTTGCAGCTGCAACGAGAATCCTTTATTCTGGGCACATTCTGGAACGTGTACCCTGTCGCAGTTGCCAGCATCGTCACTGCTGTAGCTGTTGTCGGGGAGCAGCAAACTTCCGGCCCGCTTCGAAGGTGAAGCAATACCAAACTGGCCATGGCCAAGCGCTCGCTTACCTGTTCTCCGGCCGCTATACATCGTGTCTGCACCGTTCCCATATCAGTTGTTGATGTATGAAGACATAAGCGCACGCATGAGGATATAAGCGCACGCATCTAATCACACACAAATGCGCATGCGTGCCTTTGCGCAGATCCTTTGCACTCTCGACATACATGCGCTTGCGTACAGATTTGCGCAGATCCACCTCTGCACTCTCGAAGTCGCACAGATTCGTTCTTGTGAACGACGAAACGTCACGCACGAAACGTCGTTTTGTGAATTGAACTAAATTTTCATCGTGTGAACACTAACAAAGTCGCAATTTGCAATTTTGCCGGGCAAAATATTTTGGATCACGCCCGAATGAACGCAGCGCTACTTCGGCCTTCTACTCTGCCACCTGCGCGCTGGTCACAGGCGAGCCACAGAATGTTGCCGTGATGCCACTCTGTACGAGGGATACGACGGAAGGAATAACCTGGGCCAGTTCGGAGTTTTTGTGAAAATATGATTAGTATCACAGTACAAGCATATATATTCATATGAATAAATATTTATATATATACATGTATGTATAATCATATTTATACACATATATACAAATGTATATGAAAATATATATATACATATACATATATATATGTATTTGTATGTACGAATATGTATATAGATATATATTCATATATATATATATACATACGTGTATGTATATATATGTATATATAATCAGGGCCCCCTACCTGAATAGGAGACACCATGTCCATACTTGCTTGCGGGGGCGATCACTGGACTGGCCTCACCGAGCGCGGCGGGCTGTTGGTGCGCGGAGAAAACTCTGAGGGTCAACTTGGGATTGGCACACGGAATTCGAAGTGGCATCCGACGGTCCTAGGCGGAATCGGGACCGTCGTTGGCGAC
>Ga0209390_10007398_pt1 | contig 14096 bp, 9 predicted proteins | sample BON01_FD_187212 | JGI IMG/M metagenome (GOLD analysis project Ga0209390, IMG submission 187212) | Freshwater microbial communities from Lake Bonney liftoff mats and glacier meltwater in Antarctica - BON-01 (SPAdes) (version 2) | ecosystem: Environmental > Aquatic > Freshwater > Ice > Glacier... | reverse complement strand
AGCAGCAGCAGCAGCATCAGCAGCAGCAGCAGCAGCAGCAGCAGCAACACCAGCAGCACCGGCAATATCGACAGGCTACTTCTACAGCTTCCACCGCGATGACGAAGTTAGCAGTGGTGGGGGTAGGACGACAGACGCGAGCGCACCAAGGAGGAGAAAGCAGCAGCAGCAGCAGCAGCAGCAGCAGCATGAAAAATGAGGAGCAGGAGTATGGCAGAAGGCGAATGCCGACGGGGGCGGGAGGGAGGGACGAGCACCACCACTACTATCAGGAGGAGGAGGAAAGGAATGAAGAAGAGATCTATGAGATTGAAGCAGAGGATGGAGACTGCATCTACAAGCAAAAGCCCGCCACGGCCTCCGCCTCCCTTTCCCTGCTGAAGGCCAAGCTGCTACAGAAGAAATATTCTTACTCTTCCACCTCTTCCTCCACCACTTCCTCCCCCTCTTCATCCCCCTCCCGACCCATCCGCTCTGCGCCTCCTTCCTACTCTTCCTCCTTGTCCTCGTCCTTCGTTGTCACCGGCTGGACCAGTCAGGATGACGGCGAGGAGGAGAAGGAGGAGGAAGCGGAGGAAGAGGAGGAGGAGGAGGAGCAAGATTACTTTGACGCCGTCTCTCCTGCCCCCGCCAGCAGCAGCAGCTCCCCCCGCAAGAAGACGACAATGCCGCCGACCACCATCCAAGCAAAACCAAAACCATGGCAACAAAAGCGGCAGCAGCAGCAACAGCAGCAGCAGGGAGATCAGGGCAACCACTCCCTCTTTTCCTCTGGCTTTGCGGTCGACAGCCCCACCACTCACCTACATTCCTGCGACTCCTGCGGGCGCAGTTTCAACGAACGTGCTCTCTCCGTTCACTCTCGCGTCTGCCAAAAGGTCTTCCTCTCCACACGCCCCACGTTTGACTCGCAACAACGACGGATTCAAGGAACGGAAGCAGCAAAGTCCCTACAGCAGCAGCAGCAGCAGGTGCTCCCTCCTGTTGGTCGACGACGGGGAGGGGGAGGAGGAGGAGGAGGGGGAGGGAAGGGCAGGACTGCTCCTGTCAGTTGCAGTACGGAGAAGGCGATGACGACGACGAGGAAGGCGGCGGCATCAGCAGCAGTGGCAAGGATGCCTCCCCAACAAGCAGCACCACTGGCTCGTCGGGCGCCTTCCCACCACGCCGAAGAGCAGGAGCAGGGCGAGGAGGAGATGGAGCAGACGTACAGCGCCACATTCGCAGCCACGCGCCGGCTACCGCAACAGCAACGGCAGCAGAAACAACAAGATTTCACAACCACAACCACCTCCTCCTCTTCTCTCTCCTCCACCGCTGCTGCTGCTCCCGCCGCCGCCGACGACGGTAACAAGTGGCTCCAGCAATCGCAAAGCTTCCGGGCCATGCTCAAGGCAAACCGCCTCGTCGCACAGGCCGAGAGGGAAGGCCGTCCAGTCAGCCCCACCCTTCTCGCCGTCCTTTCTTCCTCCGCAGCTGCTGCCTCCGGGATGCAATCACAGAGCTTGGTCCCTTGTCCCCATTGTCAACGAAAATACAATGAGCAGGCCGCTGCGCGCCATATCCCCAAGTGTAAGGACATCAGGGCCAAGCCCAGTCGGTTGCGCAAAGGAGAAGGGACGCTGTTGGGAGCCCAGCATCGGGTTGTTAAGGAGAATGGGGGGGGGAGGGTGGTTGGGGGAGGATTTGGCGCGGGACGAGGAAGCTCTGCGGGAACGCGGGGAGGGAGGGGAGGAGGACGAGGAGGGAGGATGAGGTAAAGGTTAACCTAGGTTAAAAATAAGATGTAGCTAGATAAACAAGTAAAATGTACATGGTTGTTTCAAGTGTGTCTTTTGTTTTGCTTTTGCTTTGTCTAGGTTTGGAGTGGGGTTTGGAAGGCGGGAGCGCTGGGCGAGCGGAGACAGCGTTTAATCCAGCGCCTGCCTTTTCGTTCATTTAAAAAAGCTCCTCATAGCATGGCAATCGTACAGCCTATCCCTCAATGCAACCTCTGCAGCCTAAAGAAACAAAGGAGCTCAGCAAAAGCAGTCGCACACAGTCGCTGGTTCCCCAATCAGGGGAGCCATGTGCGAGTTTGATTTCTCTCTCGCCCGCTTCCCAGCTTTTTTTCTGTGGTTGTCCTCCTCCTTCTTCCATTCATTGTCTTGCCTCCCCAAGTGTGCATGCCTCGTACACCCTGCGCTTGCCACGCCTGGAACCAAGCATTAATGACGCACAGGAGAGCAGGAATTGTGCCTGCGCCCAGGCTTCTCGTCTTGACCAATCACCCTCTCATCATCATCTCGCCTCCCCACCCCCTTCCACGCCCAACACAAACGCACACAGCGCGTCGTCCAGCACCATGCCGGCCGAGGACTACGAAGACGACTACGACGAGCAGCCCGACTCGCTCGCCACCATCGATGAGGAGCTCAAGGGCTACCTCTCGGACGGGCCGACCGATTGGGTGGAGCCCGTCTACGAGCCCGACTACTCCACCGCCATCGTCGTCGACAACCTGCCCAAGGTCCCCCAAGACAAGTACGAGAGGCTTTTGGCGTTCGTCCGCAAGATCTACGAGCAAGTAGGCCGCTTGGCGGAGGATGGCTTGCAGATGCCCGTGGACGAGGCGACTGGCATGACCCAGGGTTTTGCCTTTGTCAATTTCCTCGCCCGCGACTCGGCCGAGAAAGCCATCGCTGCCACCAACAACTGGAACTTCGACAAGGCCCACGCCATCAAAGTGAACAGCTACGTGGATTTGGTCCGCACGACGATCCACCCCGAGACTTACACGCCGGAACCTGCTCGTCCTTTGACGACGGTCCCGGGGTTGTATACCTGGCTGAAGGACGCGCAGTTCCGCGATCAGTTCGTGGTGCGCCATGGAAGGGATACTGAGGTGTATTGGGCGGAAGCGGGGGGGACTCCCGAGCTTGTGTATGGTGGGGAGAGGGAGAAGGCGGCGGGACAGGGGAGATTTTGGTGTGATCAGTATGTGGCGTGGAGTAAGACGGGCGCTTATCTGTTGACTTATCACAGGCAGGGAATTGCTCTTTGGGGGGGGCCGAACTTCGAGAAGGTTGCGAGGTTGGCGCATCATGGTGTGGCGCTTGCGCATTTCTCGAATACGGACCGGTATTTGGTTACTTATTCTTATCCGCAGGCGCCGGGGGACGGGCCTGGGCATGTGGTGGTGTGGGATGTTGAGAGGTCTATCTCGGTGCAGCAGCAGGTGGCGTTACGGTCCTGGCCGGTGGAGCCTTATGGTAAGGGGAATTACTTTAAGTGGTCGCATGATGATAAGTTCATTGCGGTGGGCAAGAGCAAGTATCTGAGGAACCCGCAAGCGGCTCAGGCAGCGATGGATGAGAGTGCTGGAGGAGGGGCAGGAGGGCCGCCGGGGCACCAGAAGCAGCAGGCGAGCACGGGGAGTGCAGGGGGGGATATGGGGGGGGAGGATGCGGAGGGTCAGATTTCGGTGTTTGAGGCGCCGAGTATGGAGTTGTTGGACCGGAAGTCGATTCGGGCGGAGGGCTTGAGGGGGTTTGATTGGTGCCCGAAGGCGAACTTGCTCGCTTACTGGGCGCCCGAGAAGCAGCAGCAGCCGGCAAGGGTTGTTTTGGTGGAGGTCCCGAGCAAAAAGGAAGTGCGACGTAAGCCTTTGTTTCATGTGGAGGATTGTGAGTTGACCTGGCAGAATGAGGGGGAGTACTTGTGTGCGAAGGTCACGCATAAGAAGCGCCAGTCCAAGAAGAAGGTCTCTCTTGAGCTGTTCCGCATCAAGGAAGCAGGCATCGCGCTGGAGATGGTGGAGCTGGACCCTACCCCTGTCCGTGATTTTGCCTGGGAGCCGGCGGGGCACCGCTTTGCGATTATTCATGGGGAGGACGCGCATCGGTTTACGGTTTCGTTTTATTCGATGTTGCAGCCGACGACGGGGCAGAAGGAGGTGACCCTCCTCCATCGCCTGGAAGGACCTAAGGCTCGTACGGTTAATAAGCTATTGTGGTCCCCTAATGGCTCTATCATTGTGCTGGCTAACCTGTCGGAGGGGAGTGGGTTGGAGTTTTATGACGTGGACACCCAGAGCACTCTTGCCAAGAGGGAGGATTTGTCTCGGATTGATTATTTGAAATGGGACCCTTCTGGACGATATCTTACCGATGCGATTCAGCAGCCGATGGGGAATAGTTATTATAAGTACAGTTATGACAATGGGTTTAGGGTGTGGACGTTCCAGGGGACTTTGATCGCTCATGTGGAGAAAGCGCAGTTTTACATGTTTCAATGGCGTCCCCGCCCGCCTTCTCTGTTGACGGCCGAGCAGCAGAGGAAGGTGAAGAAGGATTTGAGGAAGTACGAGAGGAGGTTTGATAAGGAGGATCGGGAGAAGGAGATGAATAAGAAGAGGGAGGAGTGGAGGAAGAAGGGGGCGAGGCGGGCGGAGTTCAGGGCGTTTAATGCCCGGAGGATGGCGGAGAGGAGCGCGAGGAAGGAGGAATTGATTGCGTTGCAGAAGGGGTATGATGATGACGATCCGGAGAATTATGAGGAGAGGGTTGTGACGAGGCGGATGGTGCCCTTGGGGGAGAGGGAGCTGGTGGGGCAGTAGGGTTTGGAGGGAGGGAGGAGGGGAGGGAGGGAGGGAGGGAGGGAGGGAGGGGGTAGATGAAAGACAAGAAAAGAAGAAAAAGGGAAAAGATTTGTGGAGAAGCTGAACGGATGTTTTTACTTTCACCTTAACTTTGAAGAACACCAAAAAGCAAAGAGAAAAGGAAAGTACGATGGCGAGAGCATCTTGGGTGAGAACAAAAAGACACATAAAATTTATACTCGAAGCTGGAAAAAGGCGAAGGCTTATTTTTTTACAGCAAGGAAAAAAAAAGCCCTACGAACAATTTATTGAACAAAAGTAGATCAGTGCGAGACAGAGAGAAGAAGAAGACATGCGTAAAGGAGAGATGTCTACAAATTGCTTGACCAACAAAACAAAAGACAAAAGACGACGAAAAAGTCGAACCAAAAGAAGGAAGAAAACAAAACCCAAAAAAAAACTGCTAGCGAGAGGCTGCATTCTTCTTTGTTTTACATCGTTTTTTTGGGTATGCTTGCTTCGTCCTTTCGCTATTATTACACTCTATTTCTCCACCACTGCCCTCTTCTCTTTTCAATTTTCCTTCGCCTCCCTCTGCCTCCAGCCAAAACTACCTACTGCGGCTTCCCCGTCAAAAGCAGCGCCGCGTGTTCCGCAAGCTCCTCTCCCTCATCATCCCCCCCACCCTCTTCCTCCCCCTGGGCCTCGGCCCTCCCATCTCCCTCCCCCACCAACACAGCCGTCGCCGCCGCTGCTGCTGTCTCCTCCCTCTGTTTCTCCCATAACTGCGGGCCATACATCCTCCCCAAGGTCTCGATCATCTCTTCATCAAACTCCAATTTTTCCAACCCCCTCTTCAGGCATTCCCAGAGCTTCACCTCCTTTCGAACCACCCTCTTATATCGCACACCCTTGAGAAGATTCACTATTTCAAATGCCCTCGTTGGCTTCCAACCATTCCCGTACAACAAAGCATAAAGCAACGTCTGCACCTCGTGCGAAGGGAGGATGCCGTCGATGTCGCTCACTTTGACCTCCACGATGCGCTTCCGGTTTTCGTCGTAAAAGTCGATGCGGCCCATCAAGCCGTAGGTCCTGAGGGAGGGGAGGGAGGGAAGGAGGGAGGGAGGGGGGAGTAAATGAGTACTGGCTTAAGAAGTGAAATCAGCTGAAAAGTATAAAAGACACAGACGCGCGCGTGCATACATATATGACCCCACCCTCCCCTCCCTTCCTCCCTCCCTCCCCCCTAAACCCAAACTCACCACCCATCAGCAAACACATGCGCATCCCTCTCCCGACAAAACCCCCTCTTGACCAACTCCTCCTCCTCCACCTCCCTCTGGAGCAACGCTACCCCCTTCCCCTGCGAAAAAGACGTCGAATTCCGTTCCTTCTTAAAGTCGATATACGAAATCACATTATCCGACAACCCCCCCAAAAGCTCCGAAAGGCCTCGAGGCGTTCGCAAATCCCCAACATTCAACAACCGCTTCGCCAAGGACGGCTGGCGCAAACCATGACAAAGCGCATCTTGATAAAGAATGGCGCAGTTCCACACAGCCTCCGCAGGGAGCTCGGCGCTTGGAATCGAATAATCAAGCAAAGGCCCAAACGTCTTAATCGGGCCCCGATACGCCGCGTTTAAAACACATTTAGGCGCACCTTCCAGCAAGTCCGCAAAAAACGCATGGCTCTTATCATTTTTTCCACTCTTCCCCCCATGGTCCTCCAACAGCATCTCTAGCGCCTGCCGCCATTCCTCCACCTCCTCATACGCCCACAACTCATTCAACCGATAATCCACCGCCAAATTAAGCACCTTCGGATCCTCCGTAAAAACCACCGGCCCCTCCCTCCCTCCCTTCCTCCCCTTCCCTTCCCCCAGCTTCTCCACCACCGGCCAAAGCAAGGTGGCGTCCGCGCGCTTTGACAACAACCCACGCACATGCAATTCGCGCGCTAGCAACGCCTCGCCCATCACCCCCGTAATCAACCTCCCCGTCTCATCGGTTTTGAACCACAACGGCGGCACCACCCGCTTCCCAAATCGATCAAACCCCTTCCAGCCATACGCGCCCTCCGCCCCTTCCTCCCCCGGTCCCTGTCCCATCAACAAGTCATCCACCGTGGAAATCTCGTCCGTCGAGTCCGTCACGCTCCAGTAATACTTAAACGGCACATTGACCGTCTTATTCCTCCCCTCCTTCCATTCCACCACCCCGTCCGCCTTGGTCTTCGTATCATTTCCACGCGTGCCGTGAATACCCAAATAAGGACCCAGAGGCTCAATTGTCTTCACATCCCACTCTAACTGTGCACCTTCATGCAACCTCTCCTGCACATGCGAGAGGTACCTAGAAGGCGCCTTAGCATCGAAGCCAATCAATAACACTTCCCGTGACCTTGTCGTCCCCACATTGAACAACGACCGATCCACCAGCTCCTTCTTCGTGTGCACGCTGCTCTTACTCGGCAGAACCCCCTCGGTACAATCAAGCAAAATCACAGCCCGCCAGTCCTTTCCCTTAAACGCCGTCAAACTCCCCATCACGAGCCTCGCCCCTGCTTCCTCCCAGTTGATGGACTTGCGGTCCGTGACCTTTGTTCGGAACAGATGCACGCACCCCGAGCCATCAGCAGGGGCGTAGCCGGCTTCAGTCAGGGCGCGCTCGAGCACGTCTTCGAGTTGGAGGAGGATGAGGTTGACGTTTACGAATCTGTTTTGGGGAGGGGGGGAAGGAGGGAGGGAGGAAGGGGAGGGGGGGGAGGGAGGGAGTAAGCAAGCACAGCAATGGTCTGATTACACACCCTAAGAAAGTAACGCTCCGACCAAAAACACATCTATCTAACCACAAAGATACAAACACAACATACCTGCTCGTAATCGCAATATCCCTCAACGTCAACCCCTCCATCGTCTTCAACAACACCAACACCATCTCTGCAATCCGACAGGCCGTCCGATAGGCATCATAGTTCTGCACCGTACTCGAACTCTGGACATACGTGAACAAATAGGGCTTATGCCGTCCACGCGCTGATAAATCAGTCATTTCCGGAGAGGGTTTAACAGGTCCCTCCCCCATACTAGCACTACGAGGGAGGGCGAGGTTATTGAAGGCGACATGTGCGTGAGGACAGCGATAGTTGACATCGAGCCGACGGGTATTTACGGTGACAGAGGGCATCCAGGAGGAGAGTAGGTCCATTGGGTGCCCTTTACTTCGTCCTGTCAAGACGTCGCTGAACACTGTTTGTTCCACATCGCCGACGACTAGGACCTTGCGTAGGGCCCCGCCACGGGATTGCTCGGATTCGACGAGGCGGCTGACGATTTGCATGTCTTCTTCCCGGAGGTCTTGCGCCTGCAGCGAGGGAGGGAGGGAGGGAGGGAGGGAGGGAGAGAGGGAGGGAGGGGAGGATGAGTTGAGGTTACTCTGCTCTCTGCAAAGCGATAGCATATTTGCCATACTTAAACGCTTGGTTCCTCAAACGAAGCTCCGCTCTACTCTCCCTCCCTTCCTCCCTCCTTCCCTCCCTCCCTCCCTTCTTCCCTCCCTCCTTACCTCGTCCAACAAAACAAAATCCGCCACCGCCCCATCCTTCAAGCAAAACCCCCCATGCTTCCCCTCCCTTATCAACCGCAGCAACTCATCCCTCTTCCATTCAAAATTAGCCCCTCGCGTCTTCAATTTCTCGGCCATGGAGGCGTGTGCCCGAAGCTGACAGTCGACAAAGGCATCGAAGGACGCCACCCAATAACTCGCCTTCCCTCCCCCTGCTCTTGCTGCTGCTCCTGCAGTTGCTGCTGCTGCTCCTGCTGCTGCTCCTGCTGTTGGTTTAGGTGCCCGAAAATCCCGTGCTACGAAATGATTTGTCAATTTATGTCTCTTAAAGCTCAAGCCCATCTGTGCCTCCAGCCGTGATCGAATTTCTTGCGCATTGGACCCCACCTTGACGAGGAACAAAACATTTTGCATCTCTCCACTGCTGCCGGCTTCATAGGCCCGAGTGACGGCATGTTGGGTTTTACGGCTCCCAGCCACGCCTTTAGTGAGCTCGAACTCGACGAGGGGGGGAGGGAAGGGGGGATTGGTGGAGACGGCGCGTGAGAAGGGGAGGAGGGCGTCTCCGCTAGAGTCGCGCTTGTTCTTGCTACTGATCTTATCCAAGTTGTTGTAGTAGTAGGCAGAACGACGCAAAGGCGAGGCCGTGCCTCCTGGCGGAGACGATGGTCGGCGGCCGCTGCTGCTACTGCTGCTGCTGCTACCGCTGCCGCCACTGTTGTGACCGGTGGCGCTACGGCTACTGCTGCTGTACCAGCGTGGGGATGGAGAGGAGGAGGAGGATGACGACGGCCAAGACGAGGCACGTCGTGGTGGCCAGCGGGAAGGTGTGATGTAGGCTAAGATAGGCTGGGAGCAAGCCAGGAGGAGGACTTGGAGGCATAGGGCACATGCAACGTGGAAGCGGGCGGAGGGTCGATGGAGAGCGCTCCCGGCGGCGGCGACGGTGGCGGAAGAGATGGGGCTTGGGGTTTTCAGTGGAGGGGGCCAGCCGGAAAACAACCCCCTCCGTCTCGTAGTGCTGCCGCTGGCGCTGGATGGGAGCAACATGGCGCGCTGGCCTGTGTGTGGGTGTGGGGAGCAGGGATTGGGTGCGGGGTTTGTGCTACCTAGCTTTCTGTGCTGGCACAGAAAGAAGGAATGGGTGAGTGGGGAGGTTGCTGCGTCTATGAGTTCGCATGCCTTGTGGCAGGGCTCATACGCCAAGCCATGCATAAGACATGAACCATGACCACTGCGAGAGAGCGGGCGAGGTGACTGGGACGGGGGAATGTGCGGAAGTGGAGCGCCGCCGCATCTACAAAGGCACGAGTCCGCTTCTTCGCTTGACTCGCCGATCTATTGTATGTTCCCACAAGGCGCGCATCCCAGCCACCCAAGCACAGCTTTAATTGAGCAATTATGGCCATAAAAGTACAGCCAATAGTTTTTCTTGCTTGAAATCTGTCTTTTCTATAAACCTGCATCTCTTTTCACGAGCGCGTTGACCGCACCCTATCAATTTTCTAGTTTTCCAACCTCCCCACCCCTGCCACAACGTCCTTGGAATGTGTACGTCTCTCTCCTTCTTTTTAGCCGTGCATGAGCTATTCCCAATCCCTTTTTAATATCGAATCATCAATGCCGTCAAACGAGGAACAATGCCCCAGAAAAGTCGAGATCAAAATGCGTTGTTGCTTAGCTTTTTACTACTCTACATGCTTTTTGCTGAACTGCTTTCTGTTTTTACAAACCAATCTGTACATTACTATCTGCACAATCCTCCTCTCCCTCCAACTTATCTTCTCCCTCCCCCTGCCCATCAAATACTTCCACACCATCCAAATCACGCCCTCCCTTTTCCATGTCTTGTCCTCGCTGCTGCTGCTGCTGCAACACCGCGGCCAGTAACGCCGCACCCATCACACACGACACCTCTCCCGCACCACCATCTTGCGACAGCGTATTCGTCCTCCCTCCCTTCCTCCTCCCTCCCCCTTCCTCTTCCTCCCTCCGTCCCTCCTCTTCCTCTTCATTTTCTAATAACAAGAACGAAGATAAAGACGAAGCCATCAGCACCTGTCCATTCACTCTCACCCTCGTCGCCGCCGGTCGTTGCTGTTGTCGATGACTCAAGACCCTCCCCAACTCTCCCATCAACGCATCGTGTTCCATCACTGCTGCTGCTACTACTGCTTTCGCTCTACTGTTGTGCTGCTGTTGCTGTTGTCGCGTGTCACGGTCTGGCTGAGCTTCTGCTCCTGACCTGCCCTCAAATACTTCCAAGACAGGGTCATCCTCTTCCTCTTCCTCCCTCCCTCCTTCCTTCTCTCCTTCCTTCTCCTCTTTTTCAATCGTCGCGTATTCTCTCTTCTCTTCTCGTCGTGACAGCATCGATTCCTCTGCCGCTTCCCTTTCTCCTCCTCCTCCCTCCACCACCACGCATGCCTCAACTCGTGCCCGAACTGACCCACTCGCGTTCCATCCCTCCCCCCCTCCCTCCCCTCCTCCCTCTTTCACCAATGCCTGTAGCATCGCACGCACATCCCCCTCTTCATCTAGCCCTCCTTCCCTCCCGCCCTCCCCTCGCTCCCTCCTTTCCTCCGCCAGCGCCTCGTACAACCGCTCCAACCCACCAAACAAAGCCCCTCCTTCCTCCTCCCCTTCCTCTCCCCCTTCCTCCTCCTCCTCATTTTCCATGATTCGGAGCACGTCCACAAGAGCGCATTGCTGGAGGAAGACACGGGCAAGACGGGCTTCGAAAGCTGCTCGACGGAGGGAGAGATGGTGCCCTATGGCTTGGAGGCGTGCTTTGAATTTGAGTGGATGTCGACTTTCCTTCGTGTTGGTGATGGTGGTAGAAGAAGGAGGAGAAGAAGAAGGAGGAGAAGGAGGAGAAGAGGGAGCGATACGCAATCCGAAGGCCTCGACGAGGCAAATCCCTTCCTCCCGCAGCACTTGGGTGAGGTGACCTGATGTAGCGTCCTGCCCTTTCTCCTCCTCTTCCTCCTCCCCTATGTCCTTCCCGTCCTCATGGCTGTGGCGTCGTCGCACTGCTGCTGCTAATAGGAGTCGTGGTAAGCATTCGCCCATCAAGGCACTCCAGGCGTGAAATGCTGTCTGAAGATGCAGTAGATTCAATCCTTTCCTCGTCGTCGTCGTCGGCGCCGGCTGCTGCTGCTGCTGCTGCTGCTGCTGCTGCTGCTCCTCCTCCTCCTCCTCCTCCTTCTCCTCTTTCTGCCGCTGCCCCTCTTCCTGCCTAAGCAGGAAGCTCAAGCTCGCAATCACCTTCTCGCCCTGTCTCCATCCCTCGTCCAACTCCCCCACATCCATTCCAACCACATCAGCAGCAGCCACAAGGGCTCGACTTGCCCGTCCCAAGGACTGAAGGAGGGTGGCCCGCAAGGCCGGCATGACCACTGCGTGCACTCGTGCCTTTTCCTCCTCCTCTACCACAGACGGGTGGAGGGACATTAAAGGGACCATTGGCACGGAAATGCCTCGGCCGCAACGTAGCGCCAAGGAGCCGTGTAGGAGGCGGAAGGTGGCTCGGAGTTGGGTGTGGAAGCGTTCGAGGTCCTGGACGATGGCTAGGAAGGCTGGCGGGGGTGGTGTTGGTGGTGGTGCATGATGTGTGGGATGTGGCGGAGCCACGATACCTTGCCGCGCCAGACGGCCACGTAGTATAGGCCACCAGTCGTCGTTTGCGTGTGGTGGTGTTGGTGAAGGCTGGGTCTCGTCATCCTCTTCCTCCTCCTCCTCTGCAGGAGCAAGGCCAAGGGCAAGCTCCTCGGGGTGCATGTCAGGGTGGCCCGCGCCGTCGTCCTCCTCTTCTTCTGCTGCTGATTCCGTCGTCGTGGTCATGGCGGCCAGGTACTGGCTCAAGGGGTCGGCCGAGGACCGCCAGGCGGTGGCCATGGCCTGTTTGGGTGGTGATGGTGGTGTGGGTTGTGAGTTGTGAGGGTGATGCAAGGAGGCAGGAGGCTCAAGAGCCATTTCTTCCATGAGCGATCGCATGCCTCTTGATCTAAGTTTCACTCCCACCAACCACATGTACAGGACCACCAGGCGTAGATACATTTACACGCGGCAGCCAGGCATCCAGACAAGGTAAGACGTGGCTAGTGGGGTGTGGGAGGCTCAGGCAGGGCAACGGCCAGCTTTCGGGCGACGACAGCGATCATCAAGGAAAGCAGCACTTTACATGGCCAGCACATTTACCCAAGCACCACAACACACGTCCACACGCCGCACACACAGGCAGCATGAAGCCGCCTTCAAGGGCCTCACGTCCGCCGCCTTCACCACCGGAAGCCGCGGCGTCCTCCAGCACGCAAGGCCTGGTCTTCTCCCACCTCGCCTTGATTTTGACGAGGCTGGCCGCTTACCTGCCAGCGCATGAGGCCCCCTTGCTCAGAGAGGTCTCGAATGCCTTTGGCATGCTCGAAGGACAACAACGACGGCTGGAGGAAGAGGTGGAGCGACTCCGAGGTGTGGAGCACGAGTGGCAGCAAAGGTCCCAAGCGCACGAGCAGCAGCAGCAGCAGCAAGAAGCGCACGCCATGTCCCACCTGAGCACCACCGAGGATCCCAATAGCAGCAGTACGGGCAGCACCAGCAAGAGCAACAGCAAGCGTATCCAGGCTTATCGCAAAGCGGTGCAAGAACGCAACGAGAAGATTGCTCAGCTGAGGCAGGAGAAGGAAGAGGCTTTGAAGCAAGTCAATGCGGTGCATCGTGAACGTTTGCAAGAAAGTGAGTCTCGCGCTCATTCGCTCGAAGCTCGGGCAGAGCGTGAATCAGCCGAGATCCAACAACTTACGCATCTGGCGATGTCGATGCAGAAGACCTTAGAGGGGCTGCAGGGACAGGTCACCTTGTTAAGAGAGGAGAATGTGGAGTTGAAACTGCGCTTGGAAGCAGCGGCAGCGACGGCGTCGATGGTGGGGGTGGGAGTAAGGAGGGAGCAGGCTTCAAAAGCATCACCATCAGTGTCTCCAGCACGAGGACGGGGGAAGGAGAAGAAGGGGAGGTCGGGACGTGGACCTACAGCAGCAGCAGCAGCAGCAGCAAGACCGGCAAGTAGCAGGAGTCATGGTGGTGGTGGGTTGCGCTGGCGCGATGACGATTTGGAGGATGATGTCGAGGAGGAGGAGGAGGGAGCACGGAGTCAGCATTTTAAGACTGCTGTGAATCGACATCCGAGGGAGGAGGTGATGGGTGGAGGGGAGAGTGGGGTAGGTGAGTATAGTAGTGGTGAGGATGAACGAGTGTTTGATTACCATGATGTGACTGTTTTGGATGAGGGGGAAGAAGAGGAGGAGGTGGAGGAGGAGGAGGTGGAGGAAGAGGTGGAGGAGCAAGAGCCACCAGCAGCGCCGAGGAGGAGGGGGGGGGTTGGAGGGAGGGCGGCGGCGTCTTCTGCTTCGTATTTCAAGCTGTCCACCATCACGACGACGGCAGCCAATCAGAAAAGGATGGGGGCTGCTGCTGCTGCTGCTGCTGCTGCTTTTCCTGTGATTCCAGTTGCTGCTGCTGGTGCTGATGCACTTCGGCTTCCGTCAGCGTATCCTCAGAATGGGTTTTACCTCTCTACTCTATCCTCCTCGCTGCCGCAACAGGCTGTGTTTACTAGCACCAGTACCACCACGCCTCATGCCTCGCCCACTCCCAAAGCCACGACGACAACGAAGAAGAAGAAGAAGAAGACGAGCAATTCCAAGCGCAACGCCACCATCACCACCGCGAACAACAGTAGCAGTAGCAGCAGGGCTCATCGACAGAGTCACTTTGGTTCGGGTGAGGGTGAGGTGGAGGAAGAGGAGGAGGGACGGGAAGGTGGTCTCCAGCTTCCTTTCAAGACGGCCCGAAGCCGTCTCAGTCGCAGCAGCAGTGGGAGGCCGCTTTTTCTTGATAGTCAGGAGGAAGGGTTTCTGGCGGGGGGGAGGAGTAGCAGCATGGGGGGGAGG
>Ga0209390_10007397_pt1 | contig 14096 bp, 15 predicted proteins | sample BON01_FD_187212 | JGI IMG/M metagenome (GOLD analysis project Ga0209390, IMG submission 187212) | Freshwater microbial communities from Lake Bonney liftoff mats and glacier meltwater in Antarctica - BON-01 (SPAdes) (version 2) | ecosystem: Environmental > Aquatic > Freshwater > Ice > Glacier... | reverse complement strand
ACTTTCTTTTACCAAATACCATCTCACTTATAGTTCTTACATCCCCATTATCATCTTGGTCAATAAATATTTTATAGTTTGGATTTTTAGCATTTTTGAATCCTTCATATAACGTTCCATATTTTTTATAATATTTATCGTAGATTGGATATTCAGCCTCATTAAGATAAATTCTTAATATTTTCGACATATTTTTGACATATTTTTAAAACTATTATTAACCAAATTATAGAAAATTTTCTTATCTTCTTCTTCTAAATCTGACACTTCAAAATTAATAACAACTTTAACATTTTTATATGTTTCTATTTGTTCGTACATTTCCCCTAATTCTTCTGTAAATGGGTTTATATCAGAATATCTAAGATCTACTATGAAATCATGAAACGCCTTCATTTTGTTGTACTTTATGATTAGACTATCAAGATTTATTTTAAAATTTTGAACAAAATAGTCTTTATCCATTACATATATAAAATAAATTAATCTATATTTATTTTTTAATGGTTGATTAATTTATTGATTGTTAATTTACTTCTTCATTTTGTATAAGTATAACATACCAAAAGATACTAACATCAATACAACGTTTATCCAAAACGATTCTCCATATCTAGACACAACATCACCCGATTCACGTGCCAGAGTTAATTTTTCATCTCTATAAACACTAAATAGAACGAAAACGAACAAAGTTGTGAATAGGAGCATTATTGGCAATAATAACGCAAGATTTTCCCTACATTTAGGTACAAGAGATAACAGGAGTAATACAACTAATACAATATGTAATTTTTCCATAACAAATAAACCATTACAATGATTTAATTTGTCCAACCCTTTCATTCCTAACCCTCCTCCCTCTCTTGCTATACAAGCCATCTCGTTCTTTACAACAACCCCATCTACTGATTCTTTGCTGAGTCCTGGTGTAGTATCTGATAAATATAATCCCACAGTATAACTAACAACACCATCTGTTTTTTCTATATTAAAATAATTCAAAGAAAACATTTGCCAAACAATTAGGGCTAATGTTACTACAATTAATATAGGCTGCATTGTTCTTTTATCTAATTTGGTCATCGTCAATTAACAATACAATATATAATTTTTTTGAGTTAATTAATTAATTAATTTGCTTTCGCTGTGTAATCGCCGTTGGCATCATAGCTTCGCTGTGTACTCGCCGTTGGCATCATAGCTTCGCTGTGTAATAGCCGTTGGCATATAAAAAGTCATAATCTTATTACCACACACATGATTCTATACCAACCAACTGATTTACTTATTAAGTAAATACAAATACTTAAGGTAATTTTTATTTTGAAAAAAACAAAAAATAAAATACTCTAACTTAATATTTAATAATTTAATAAAGTAAAGTAAATGGAATCATCAAAGGTAAAATACCCAATGCAGAACCAACCAACCTCGCGTCCTACCAAGTCTTTGAAATCCAAGGGAAACTTTGAAAAGAACGGCAAGTATTCCGCCAAGTCAATAAGGATTAAAGCAGAACTCAAATTGAAATTATAGTGCTTTGGCACTTACTTGGGTGGGTACACTACATTAATTCAAAATGGACGATTCAACTTTTATTAAGCGGAGAGCTGTAGCCGAAATTAAGAAACTAAATGAAGAAATTCTTATAGAACTACAATCCAAAGATATACTGACAGAACTTGTCCAGAGGAAGAAACTATGGAGTAGCGTTATAAAAAATCCTTCGAAATATCATAATATAAGCGAACTTGTTTTCGGAAACAACAAAGTTGACAAAGTTGTTGAGTATGGATTCATGGAACAAGAGGGATTAGGATTGGTTTATAAACTTGCACAGGCTGGAAAGACTGGAGAAGCTATTATGTATCTTGAAGGTTGTAAGAAGTTCTTTTGCTTTCTACTCACCGAGAATAGTTCCAATCTCCTAATTCAAACAAAGGATAGAATAGAACTTGCTTTGGATAAGGATTGTTTGAGGATCGATGGTGGAAGTAATAAAACCGGTAAATATAACAATAATATATTTTCAGTATGTCCTAAAGACCCTACTAAACTCCGTGGGAAAGTTTGTATGGTAATTAAGAATAAAGTAAATCTTGAAAGAATGTCTGTACTTCAGTCAGAAATTGATAATCATAATGTAAATAATCCACATAACCAAGTCCACTATAAGATCATTGCAGATGAGGTCGATAAGACAATGACACTGACACCCAACGTTATAAATAATTCAAAACTCATACAAAGAATTATAGATGATTCTAAAGTTAGGGGTAAAAAATTGAATAAACATAGAGAATATCCTAGAAATATAAATCCGTTTGTAGATTACTGTTTCAATAAAAAAATTCATTCGGGACTTGTGTGTGTTTTGGGTTTGACTGCAACAACTTCGGACTTGTATACCAACGAGGGTATTAGGGAAGTTTTTGGAAATAAAATAGAACTTTCTATAAAGACTAATGTATTGGATGCTGGTGTTGGTCATAGGGATGTTTCTATGTGGGATCAGATTGTTATAGATGATGAAGTGGGATTTGACAACTCTATTGATGTTATTATTAGAAAAATTGGTACAACATTTGGGAACAAATATTATACATTTTTACCTGCTATGATGAAGAATAAAACACATATACAAGTAGCCCGTCAGGCTCATATAATTGATCCAGAAATATTGGTTATATCGGTTAATCAAAACGGAGTAGTTGGTAGAGTTTTTTGTGAATCAAACGAATTTAAAATAGTCAATCATAGCTCAAAATTTGAAGAAGAAACTCTTGCTGTTAAAATTTCTGATATTGTTGCTAAGACTGGTTCTACTAAACTAATTGTTACTGGATATATATCTCTTTGTCGGGGTGTTACAATTCAGGCAAAGTTGGATGATTTGCAGAGAATTGGTGTTAAGACAGGGAAATCTATGTTATTGGGGAATGGTTTGGTAATTAACTGTATAGGTGTTCACGAAAACATAAAGGTTAGGAAATTGGGACACAACTCTGATCTAATTCAAAGATTGTGTCGCGGGAATGGTTATCCAGATACAAGTTATGAACCTGTAATTTCTGCAAAGTTAATTGGGTGTGAAAGGGTATTAAAAGCATTTACGGCCGAATGTAACTTTATTACTGAATGTATGGATGAAGGTAAAAGAACAGGGTTTACAACAGATACAAATTTTAAAAAAGTTAAGGAAGTTATGGAAAAGGTTGACGATGTTGAGTATGATGTTGATTTGGATGCTATCGAAAGGAGGTTTAAAGTATGGGGAAACCCAGATTGTTATACCAAGATTGGTCGGTTGATGAAACTTGTGGAACCTACCAAACTTTATACCAGAAACGAATTTAATATATTGTCCAAATCAGTTGATTTTACAAACGCGTCTTCGGCTATTTCCATGATGTCCAAGTCGGTAGAGAAAGGTGGTTATTCTCCGATATTCAATATTGGAAAGAATACTATTAAAATGAATAATGATTTGGTAGATATGTACAACAAGTACTTCAACCATACATAGAGAAGCTATTTTAACAACTCTTTGAATATTTCAATAAGCACATTAACAGACATACTATTACCTATTTGTCTTTTCATTTGGGTGTCCGTTACTACTTGTTTGAAACTAGATGGGAATCCTTGAAGTTTTAAATATTCTTTTATAGTAGCTTTTCGTTTCATAGGTTTACACCACATATGACCATTTGTACATATAGTTGGAGAATATGTTTGATAACTTTTACTACTTACTAAATTTATAAATGATGAATCAACAAAAATACCCTTAGTTTTAATCATAGATTTTTTGCAAAAATTAGGATACGGAATATTATTCTTATCACTTGTGTCAATAAATGATTTAATATCCTTCATCTTCTTCTTCTTAGGAAATTCAAATTTCTGTTTTAATGATTTCTTAATTCCTATTATGAATATACGTTCTCTGTTTTGGGGAATTCCATAATCCTTAGTGTTTAATACTTTGTAATAAATGTCGTACACTTTTAATCTATCGAGACATATTAATATTGTTTTAAAACTGTTTCCAGAATCATGATTAATTAACCCTTTAACATTTTCAAGTATAAAGTATTTTGGTTTCTTAACCTTAATAACATTTAAACATTGATAAAATATTGTCCCCCTAGTATCACCAAAACCCTTACGTTCTCCGGCCATACTAAATGTCTGGCAAGGAAACCCACAAATATAAAGATCTATTGGAGGCAACTTTCTCAGCTTTGTTATATCTTCAAATAATAATTTTGGGTCGTAGTTAGCCTGAATACTTTCGCGAGCATACTTGTCAATTTCACATGACCATTCGTGGCTAAAATTTATTTTTAATTTTTTTAAAGCTTGTATGGGTGCTTCAATCCCACTACAATCCGTACCAACTCTTAAACCCATTAAGGATTGATAATAAAATTATTAATTAAATTAAACTTAAATTAATATATTTAGTATTAATATTACAATGATTCTGATATTTTTTATACTGTGGTGGTTAAACTGGCCAGTAAATTCAGCGTTCTTATTACTTGGATTAATAATGTCATTTTATAGTGGGTCTAAAATTCAAATTACTGGTGGTAAAACAACACCAAGCTTCAATAGTTTCTTAAAAATATTATTTCAACTTTTGATATTTTTCGGTGTTGTACTAATAGGATTTACTATTGGATTGGCTTCATTGACGTTAACAGATGGTGAATTTAAAATGTATGAAAGTGACATTAAAAGAGCATTGAAAATTAAAAATTAAAAATATAATATTGTATGTATTTAATGGTTCTATTACTTTGGATAAGACACGGATATTCCTGTGCTAATTATTATATACAATTGCCTAAAAATGAAAGACCCAACCAGAAAATATTTGCAGATGCTTTGTTAACTAACTATTCTTTTAGTGAAGTCCATAAAAAAAACTATTGGAACAATATTTCTAAAAAATTAAAAAAATTAAAATTAAAAATTGTTCCAATTGTATTTACTAGTACACTAAGTCGTGCTATACAAACAGCTAAAAGCATAATACCACCAAAATTTGAAATAATACCAATTTCCTATATTTCAGAATTATACACAATAAAACGCTATAATTCTTATAACATTTCACAAAATAGAAAAGTTGTTGAAAAAAAACTTGGGTATCCATTACAAGTGTTAGCAAGTAATAACCCATACAGTTCTTCCGGATCTGTTAAAAATCCCCAACCCGACCAAAAATTATTTTTTGAATATGGTCTTCCAAGTATTATAAAAGAACTAGAATCAAAAGGAATAAAATTATATGAAAATTCAGTTTTAATATTCGTATCCCACGGTGAATTTATTAAATCGATTACTGGTTGTAAAGTTGGTAATTTGGGAGCTGTATTACAATCTGTTGAATATAATAAGTTTAAAATTTTATTTAACGGTTATCCTAAACCAGATTTAGACACTTTAGAATTGGATGATATTGAAAATTGTTTGAATTAATCAACCTGTTTTATAATTCTTTAAGTGGTGGGTATATTGATATGTAATAAATCAAAATACCAAAAAACATAATGTAGATTATTTCAGATACACCTATTATATCCATTATAAGTCTACCAATAAGACCAATGTTACTAATTAATTTATTTTTAGATTGATAATAAAAGTATCCATTTACTATTAACATTGTCGATATTAATATAAAAATAGACGTTAATACATAAGTTGATATAGTTATTTCTTCTATATTTTGGTTTGGGTAAGATTCGTCATACAATGAAACTGTAATAAACCCAAATAACTGACAAAACATAAGCATAGCAAATAACATAGCTGTGTGAAGGTATATTCGTTTACTGTCAACAAACATAAATCCAACCAACATTAATGAAAAACAAACTATAAGAATCATACTAACAATACCTTTAGTACTTTTGTAAAAATTTTGTTTTATAAGAATATGTAGTGTAATTAATGTAAACATAATTAGAAATATAATTACTCCAATTTTTTCTGAGTTAAACATAGCATTGGTTATAGTGATTCCCTTTTTGGGATTTATGATCGATAATCCTAATTTACCGTTTTCTTTGTAGAAAGCATTTAAATAAGCATACATAAATATCATAACATATATAATAGTTACAGTTATTCCAAGATCCATAGTAGAACTAGTTTGAACTAGTCCAATCATTTATTTATTAATAACAAATATATTATTTTTAATAACAAATATTATACTGACGGAAGTGCAGCAAACGTAGAAAACATATAAAGTAGTATTCCGTATAATATCAAGTGCACATATTCAGACAAAGCTAAAATATCTGATAAAAACCTAACTATTTTTTTATGAAACATTTTTGGTTTATGCATAGTGTAGAAACTAAACATAAGACATATTGTTATTAATATTGCAAAAATAATCATAGTCATTACCAAACTTTGGTATGTTTTAAGGACCTGATCGTTTTCAAAATATTCATTATACAATTCCAATATGAAATATTGAATAATAGTACCACCTATAAAAATAGAAGCTGCTAACGGATAATGAAGACTTTGGTTTGGACCTATATATAAAAATATTATAAAAATTAGTGGTAATATTAATAACGGAATTACAACTATTAGTCTATCAAAATCTGCTTGTATAAAATTTTTTCTATATAACATATACACACACAAAACACCAAATAAAATACTCATCATAACGGTTACTGTTTTCTCAGAATAATATATAGATTGAGATATAGTAAATGAATTTTTACCTTTAGATAACACCGAAGAACCAATATTACCCAATCTTTTCCAAGCTGTGAACAAAGAATAAAAAATAATTAATAAATATGAAATTACTACAGCTATTCCCAAACCAGCAGTATTACTATAATCCACTTTATCAGATCCAGATGATACTGGTATTCCATAAGATTTGTAACTGCGCTTAAGTGTTAACGTCATTTATATTAACTAATATTTAATTTTAGTACCAATATATTAATAATTAAGCATCCCACGTCATAGTAACAACAACAGGATTTGTACCAGAAACAGTCGTAGCTTGTAATCTCTGTCCTGCCGTCGGTGCAACAGTTGGCCATATATACTTAACAGCACCCGTACTGAAACCACCAATATATAAATTATATGCTCCGTCAGCTGTTCCACTACCAGTAACAATATCTACAGAACCACCGTTACCCGTACCACCACCATTACCAGCAACTAATGAAATAACACCACCATCACCACTTGTAGCACCACCTCTACCTGAAGAAATACTTGTAGCACCACCAGAACCCGTACCCGAACCAACACCACTATTAAAATCAGCACCACCACCTGTACCATTTGTACTCAATGCAGTACCTGCCGATAATACAACATTACCACCATCACCTGTCACACCAGTTCCAGAATTACCACAAACGGCAGATAAACTACCACCAGAACCTGTTCCAGAACCTGTACCAGTGTTTATAGATATATTCCCACCTGTACTGTTATCGGTTGGTCCTGTATTTGCAAATATAGATAAATCAACACCTACAACATTTAATACGTTGGATTTAACAACACTTAATGATTGAAAATTTGCAGATGCTGGTATTGTTGGTGGTACGGCCACAACACTTGTAAATAACATAATTATAATAAACAAATATTTTAAATTTACGAATATTCTTAATATTAAGGATGAGAGCCTGTAATAACAGAATTTAAACCAACGACACAAAAGATACTCCGTGCAGGACTCCACACCACATCGAACAAATTAGATGTAGAAATATCAGGACTTATCCATGTAACACCGTCCGTACTTGTCGTAACTCTATCGTTTCCACTTGCAGCAACAGCACAAAATAGACCCAACTCGGGACTCCATGTAACGCTACCCTAGACTCACAACACAGAAAGGAAGTCGCGTATTATCGGAAAATGTTGGTTTTAACGATGGTAAAGTGTTCACCAAAAGTATTGAATCGTATAATTCGCGTTTTAATATTTTATAATAGATGGACGTAAATTAGAATTGTGTAAAATAAACAATATTATGTTAATTATTATACCGTTTTAATATTTTATAATAGACGGGTAAGTTTCTTTTTTCCTATATTTTAGAAATAAATAATAAATAGTAATATAAATAATAATAATTAATACAATTGTTAATACTAATATTTCTAAACTTCTAGCTATTATATAACTATTATCTGTAGAAACCATTGCTGATACTGGTTCATCTTTAATAATATTAAATAATTGAGTAATTATATTATCCTCGGAAGTGTGGATATATTTACTATAGGCATATTCTGGCCATACAATAATACCATTTTTATTGGGATATTTTTGAGCTATTGGATCAATATATAATTCTACAAATAGATCTTTACTGGGGACAGAACTAGTATTATAAGTACTATAACCTAAATATAACGTAAATTCAGTATTATCTGGAATATTATTGTATAATTCCTCTAGTAATGGTATAAATTCTCCAAAAATAATACCATGGTCTATATATACTTTTTTATCTACTATAGAAATCCTAATATCGAAATTGGTAATACCAGCATTTATTTGTTCTTCTATTGTAATTGTTTGTGTACGAGACACATTTTTTACAAGTTCGCTAATAAACGGGATTTTATATGCAATAGAATAACCACCAGATCCAACAAAACCCAATTCATCTCTTAAATATCCAAATGAATGGTGTGCTAGTATTTTATTTCCAGATTTTTGAACATTTTCAATTATGTTTTTATCGACTGCATCCATTGTTATTAATTGATTATTACGTTCAATACTTTCTTTTTCTTCATTTTCCAAAATTTTTATTAATTTGGGGTGTAAACCTTGATTCATATTTATTATTGAAAAATTAGATGACATACCGTTAAATAATGAAAAAAATAATCCAATGAAAAACCCAATACCGGATACTATATATATCCATGATTTATTATCATTTTTATAAATAGTTTTGTACAAACCAAATAATAATAATAATAATGATAAAATCATTAAAATTATTCCGTCTAATGGTATCATATTATATATACTAAATATTATAAATCCATTCAGTTACAATAAGAATAATGCCTATGGCGTCGTTGGTGGTACGGCCACAACACTTGTAAATAACATAATTATAATAAACAAATATTTTAATTACTGTGTAACTTACACAATTAAAATGTTAGTACATATTATAATTAATGAAATTAGAAAAGGGATCTATGACCAAAAAACAATTATTTGATAAATTTAATGAAAAACATGGTAATAAAAATCAAAAGAGTTTTAACGCATATTCTATAGTTGGTGGAACAAAAGTATTATCTAAAAAATATCCATGGTATTGTTTGATGTATATTGAATATTCTGATGGAGGTAGTTTTATGTGTGGTGGTACTTTGTTACCCAATAATTACGTTATATCTGCGGCACATTGTGTATTTGGTAAAACAGAAAAACCAAAAATATATGTATTCCCAAATATTTTAGAACAATCCGAAACACCAAATGCACCAGTTGGTTATATTAAAGAAATATACGAAACTGGTTACAACCAAACAACCAATAAAAGTGACATTGTTATCATGAAAATGTATGATACAACAGAATTTGATTCTATACCAAAACCATCACTTAACGACACACCAATGGAATATAATGTAGGAAAAGAATTAACAGTTATAGGTTTTGGAACAACTAGCTACGGAGGGGATGTTTCAAAAAATCTTATGGAAGTAAATGTAAATGTAAGCACACAATCAGACTGTAATATAAATAATACATATAGTGGAACAGACATAAGTGGATCCTTTTGCGCATCTGCACCAGGGAAAGACTCGTGCCAAGGTGATTCTGGTGGCCCTATATTCAAAGACAATGTACTTTATGGATTAGTTTCGTCCGGAAAAGGTTGTGCTGAAGAAGGATTTCCAGGAATTTATACAGATGTTCAAAAATATAAAACATTCATTCAAAAATACACAACAGGTTCACAGTGGAAAAAAACACAAGACATTCCAACAAATGACACAACAAATAAACCAACAAATAACACAACAAATAACACAACAAATGACACAACAGCCAGCCCAACAAATAACACAACAGCCAGCCCATCAGATAACACATTAGATGGTGGTGGACCAAATACTGGTAACTTCGTATTGTCTAATGACAATATGTTGGGTATAGGATTTATTATATTTTTTGGACTGTCAATTTTATTAGTATTTTTATTAACGAAAGAAAAAAAGAATTAGAAATCTAGATCCGGTTTATACAAAATACCAATCTTCTCTAATTTTTCAGAAAGACTAGTATTTAAAGAATGATTAAGATCGGTAAAACCACCTAGAAACTGAATACCTATAAAAATAAAAGGAAATGTTGAATGACCATTACTTTTATTTTTTAAACTCGTAATAGTTTTTACATAATCTAAATCAGCTGGATCTAATTTAATTTCTGTAAATGGAATGTTATTGTCTACTAACAAAGATTTTGATTTTATACAAAAACCACATTTATCCTTACTAAACATACAAACTTTGTTGTCATCTTCAATACAATCAATCATTATATATTATCATATATTATTATAATGTTTAATTGTTTAAACTTATTATTTATTAGCGTAAACGCAAAACCAAATGTAGGGTAGACTCCTTCTGGATATTATAGTCCGAAAGTGTACGTCCATCTTCTAATTGTTTACCTGCAAAAATAAGCCTTTGTTGATCTGGAGGAATTCCTTCTTTATCTTGAATCTTAGTCTTGACATTATCTATTGTATCACTCGGCTCAACATCAAGAGTGATGGTCTTTCCGGTTAGTGTTTTAATAAAAATCTGCATCTTTACATGTTTAGTATCTTGTATCTTTATATTAGATTAAAATATTTTATATATTGTAAATGTCAAAAACTAAAAGCAAACTTAAAAGCAAACTTAAAAGAGATATTTTGAGATTATCATACAGAAAGTGGACTATAGCAGCATTTGGTGCATCGGTTATTGCTACGATTGTATCAGTACTAATTATGTTATATTCGCCAGGAGGAATTGGTGTTGATAAAGGACCGCCTTATAGAAGTTTATTATCTTATATAAATAGTGATAATTGGAAAAGACTTATGGTTTTAGGAGTTGGTATTTTTGTTTTTGTTTCTATATACAGAATTATACGAACCATACAACACACAGGAAATAGTTTTTATAAAATCCTTTTTCTTATAACCGTGATTGGCGTTGAATCTTTTTTTATGATGAATATTCTTTTACCAGATATATACACAACATTCGTAAACGATGTTTTGTCTGGATTCTCTTTTTATAAAAATCCCAACCTAATAAAACAATGTTCATACTTAGAAGTTAACAGTTCTAAAAAATGTAAAGAAGTATTTGCACAATTTGAAAATAGTTTAGAAAAGTGTCAATCCGTATGTACAGAAACAGATGATTGTAAAGTTTTATATTATAATCCTTTTTCCAATACAGATAAAACATGCATAGGAATGGAAGATTGTAATGATGGAACAGAAGAATTAGATACAGTTAATTCAGAAATTTATAAAAAAGGAACGTGTATAGGTTAAAAAGATTTAAAGTTGATTCATTGTATGTGTGGTTATTTACACTGCCTTGTGAAGTCCGAGGACTTAATTATACGTTATTTGTCTTTAAATTTGATTCAAAAGATTTAAGACTTTTATAGAACCCAGAATTTCCAGGTCTATATTTAATCTCACCATACATTGATAAAAAAACTAAAACAATACACAACTTCCGGAATACACGTTTATATTTTTCTTTATTTTTGGAATACTTAAAAGTGTTCCGTGAAATCCCATCCCAACACCATGGTTTTTCGGGGTGAGTTTCTATAAAGTCCATAGTAATATTAGGGTTCAGTGAAATCCCATACCAACACCATGGTTTTTCGGGGTGAGCTTCTATAAAGTCCATAGTAATATTAGGGTTCTGTGAAATCCCATCCCAATTCCATGGTTTTTCGGGGTGAGTTTCTATAAAGTCCATAGTAATATTAGGGTTCAGTGAAATCCCATACCAACACCATGGTTTTTCGGGGTGAGCTTCTATAAAGTCCATAGTAATATTAGGGTTCTGTGAAATCCCATCCCAATTCCATGGTTTTTCGGGGTGAGTTTCTATAAAGTCCATAGTAATATTAGGGTTCAGTGAAATCCCATACCAACACCATGGTTTTTCGGGGTGAGCTTCTATAAAGTCCATAGTAATATTAGGGTTCTGTGAAATCCCACCCCAATTCCATGGTTTTTCGGGGTGAGTTTCTATAAAGTCCATAGTAATATTAGGGTTCCATGAAATACTACTCCAATTCCATGATTTTTCGGGGTGAGTTTCTATAAAGTCCATAGTAATATTAGGGTTCAGTGAAATCCCATACCAACACCATGGTTTTTCGGGGTGAGTTTCTATAAAGTCCATAGTAATATTAGGGTTCCATGAAATCCCAACCCAATTCCATGGTTTTTCGGGGTGAGCTTCTATAACATCCATAGTAATATTAGGGTTACGTGAAATCCCAACCCAATTCCATGGTTTTTCGGGGTGAGTTTCTATAAAGTCCATAGTAATATTAGGGTTACGTGAAATCTCATACCAATTCCATTGTTTTTCGGGATATTTTACTAATAATTTTTGAAGTTGATTCATTGTATGATTGTATGTGTGGTTATTTACACTTAATTATATATTATACGTTATTTGTCTTTAAATTTGATTCAAAAGATTTAAGACTTTTATAGAACCCAGAATTTCCAGGTCTATATTTAATCTCACCATACATTGATAAAAAAACTAAAACAATACACAACTTCCGGAATACACGTTTATATTTTTCTTTATTTTTGGAATACTTAAAAGTGTTCCATGAAATCCCATACCAACACCATGGTTTTTCGGGGTGAGCTTCTATAACATCCATAGTAATATTAGGGTTCCATGAAATCCTACCCCAATCCCATGGTTTTTCGGGGTGAGCTTCTATAACATCCATAGTAATATTAGGGTTACGTGAAACCCCACCCCAATTCCATGGTTTTTCGGGGTGAGTTTCTATAAAGTCTATAGTAATATTAGGGTTCCATGAAATCGCATACCAATTCCATGATTTTTCGGGGTGAGTTTCTATAACATCCATAGTAATATTAGGGTTCAGTGAAACCCCACCCCAATTCCATGGTTTTTCGGGGTGAGTTTCTATAAAGTCCATAGTAATATTAGGGTTCTGTGAAATCCCACTCCAATTCCATGGTTTTTCGGGGTGAGTTTCTATAAAGTCCATAGTAATATTAGGGTTCCATGAAATCCCATACCAATTCCATGATTTTTCGGGGTGAGTTTCTATAACATCCATAGTAATATTAGGGTTCTGTGAAATCCCACTCCAATTCCATGGTTTTTCGGGGTGAGTTTCTATAAAGTCCATAGTAATATTAGGGTTACGTGAAATCCCATACCAATTCCATGGTTTTTCGGGGTGAGCTTCTATAACATCCATAGTAATATTAGGGTTACGTGAAATCCCAACCCAATCCCATGGTTTTTCGGGGTGAGCTTCTATAACATCCATAGTAATATTAGGGTTACGTGAAATCTCATACCAATTCCATTGTTTTTCGGGATATTTTAATAATAATTTTTGAAGTTGATTCATTGTATGATTGTATGTGTGGTTATTTACACTTAATTATTTATTATACGTTATTTGTCTTTAAATTTGATTCAAAAGATTTAAGACTTTTATAGAACCCAGAATTTCCAGGTCTATATTTAATCTCACCATACATTGATAAAAAAACTAAAACAATACACAACTTCCGGAATACACGTTTATATTTTTCTTTATTTTTGGAATACTTAAAAGTGTTCCGTGAAATCCCACACCAACACCATGGTTTTTCGGGGTGAGCTTCTATAAAGTCCATAGTAATATTAGGGTTCTGTGAAATCCCACCCCAATTCCATGATTTTTCGGGGTGAGTTTCTATAAAGTCCATAGTAATATTAGGGTTCTGTGAAATCCCA
>Ga0209390_10007395_pt1 | contig 14102 bp, 9 predicted proteins | sample BON01_FD_187212 | JGI IMG/M metagenome (GOLD analysis project Ga0209390, IMG submission 187212) | Freshwater microbial communities from Lake Bonney liftoff mats and glacier meltwater in Antarctica - BON-01 (SPAdes) (version 2) | ecosystem: Environmental > Aquatic > Freshwater > Ice > Glacier... | reverse complement strand
TACGTTGACGGGGCTGCTGCCAGTCAGGTCAATGGTTGTGGCTTCTTTCCTCTCCTCCTCTTCGTCCTCCTCGTCCTCGTCATCATCCTCGTCCTCGTGGTGGTGGTGCTGCCGCTGCTGCTGCTGTTGCTGCTGCTGCTGCTGCTGCTGCTGTTGCTGCTGCTGCTGCTGCTGCTGCTGCTCCCGGGAAGGCCGCGATGATCCTTCTCCCTGCGAGCCAGGGCATCGCGCTTGGTGGAGGGCAGCGTTCGCCGGGGGAAAGTTGGTGTGGCAGGCGGGGCATGTCATGTAGTCGTCCGAGTCCATAGCTTACTGGCTAGAGAGGGGACGATGTTCCTGGAGAAGCAAGGCGGGGACGTTAGTTGCTGCTGGCGTTCGTCGGTGGGGGGAGGAGCGGGACTGCTGGCTGGAAAACCCTATGGGACAGGAGGATGTGGGAGAGAAGAGCGTCATGAGTTCATCGTCTACTATGTGTGGGTTGTGTGGGGTGTGGTGGTTTCATGCCAAAACGCGGTGCGAAAGAAGGGAGCTGCCCTCCCCCTCAAGGCATCATCACATCAAAAATCGAGGGGCAGAGGAGGTCGAAGACTTGCATTCACAAGCAATAACAAATGCGCCTCGCAAACAAGCATACAACCGCCCAGACCACACGTACCACGACGATACGCTGGTCCTTGTTGCGTAGGGAGCGCCAGAACTGTCCCTTGGCTTTTCTCCATAATCGTAGACTCACCCTTCTCATCCTCTTGCCTCCCATCCCACCCCGCCCACACCACCACAGAGCAGCTACACACACGCCTAGCCTAACCCACCGGCAGCCATGACGTCGGGAGGAGTGGAGGACTGGCTGCGGACAGAGCTGCACGATGTGGTGGGCTACAGTGACAAGACGCTGAGTCAATTCATCCTGTCCCTGGCTAACAAGGCCACCTCTGCCACGGCGCTGCACGGGCAACTTCTCGCAAGCGGGATTGACGAGGGCCCCAGAGTCCGCCCGTTTGCCGAGGCCCTCTTCCAACGCATCATGCAACATCAGAAGAAAGGCGGTACCGCACGGCCTGGGGGTGGTGCCGGTGGAGTTGGCGGGGCAGCGGCGGCGTCAAGCATGCGGGGACGGCAGCCTACCAACGCGGAGCTCATTCGACAGAGCCAGCAATACACCTTGGTGGAGAGCGACGACGAGGATTACGCCCGGGCCCTTCGTGACGGGAAGGATGGCAAGAGTGGGTCGTCAAAACCTCACAAGAAAGACAAGAAGGAGAAGAAGGACAAGAAGGAGCGGCATTCCCGCAAAAAGTCGGGTGACGCGGTTGGCGACGAGGAAGAGGAGGAGGACCTTTCGGCAGTGCGGAAGCGCGTACGGGACGTGACGAGCGGCGCCGCGGCCAAAGCTGCCCAGGACAAGGCCGAGGAAGAGTTGGAAGAAGGAGGGCGGAAGCAAAAGCAGCTGGACGAGGACATTCGGGAACGCGACGAGTTTGTGCAGCGCATGCTGGAGAAGGAGGACCAGAAGACCAAGCAAAAAGCCCCGGGGGGTGGCTTGACGGCGGAGCAAATCCGTGAGCTGGCCACGACGGGGGCCGTGTCGAAGGAAGGGGAGGAATATCTGGACGACGCCCGCAAGGTGTCCCGGCGGGAGTACTTGAAGAAGAGGGAGGAGAAGGAGTTGGCCCTGATTGAGAAGGAGCTGCGGGATGAGGAGTTTTTGTTTGGGGACATGGAGATCACGGCTGAGGAGAAGCAGCGGCGGGAGGTGAAGCGCAAGGTGTTGGAGATGACGAAGGAGAAGGATCGGTTCGACACGGAGCACCGGGGCTATCGCATGCCCGAGGCGTACGAGACAGTGGACGGCAAGCTGGACACGAAGAAGCGGGAGGCGGCCTTGATGGCCCGCTACCAGGAGGAGGAGCAATACAAGACGGAGCAGGAGCTCTGGGAGGAGCAGCAGGTGGGCGTGGCTTCCTTTCGGCCGGGGGCTAAGGATAAGGGCGCGGCAAAGCAGCTGTCGGCGGAGGAGGCGGAGTTGGAGGAGTTTCTGTTTGAGAATCAGATTGACTTTGTCTCGGATCAGCTTTTGAAGAACAAGCTGGTAGGGGAGAAGATTCAGTCGAAGAAGAAGAAAAGGAAGAAGATGCGCAGGGAGGGGGAGGCCGAGACGAGCAGCACCGAGGCCTCGTCGGAGGAGGAGGAGGAAGAGGGGGAGGGGGAGGGATGGCAGGCCCGCGCTGGCAAGCCCCTGACGGAATTCGAGAAGCTGCAGGCGGTGCGGAAGAAGCTGCCCGTGTTCAAGTACCGGGAAGAGATTTTGGCCGCTATTAAAGACCATCAAGTGCTGGTGCTTTCGGCCGAGACCGGCTCGGGCAAGACGACGCAGATCCCGCAGTATCTGCACGAGGTGGGCTACACGCAGGCGGGCATGATTGCATGCACGCAGCCTCGGCGGGTGGCGGCTATGAGTGTGGCGGCGCGTGTCTCGCAAGAAATGGGCACCAAGATTGGGCAGGAGGTGGGGTATTCCATTCGGTTTGAGAACTGCACGTCGGAGAAGACGGTGGTCAAGTACATGACGGACGGGATGCTTTTGCGGGAGTTTTTGACCGAGCCGGACATGGCTTCTTATTCGGTGGTTATCATCGATGAGGCCCACGAGCGGACTTTGCACACGGACGTTCTGTTGGGGCTTTGCAAGGATATCGCCCGCTTCCGGGAGGATTTGCGCCTGATCATTTCCTCGGCCACGCTCAACGCCGAGCGGTTTTCGAATTATTTTGACGGGGCTGCTATTTTCACGGTGCCCGGGCGCATGTTTAGCGTGGACGTGTACTATACCAAGGCGCCCGAGGCCGACTACCTGGACGCGGCCGTGGTCTCGGTCCTACACATCCACATCTCCCAGCCCGTGCCGGGGGACATTTTGGTGTTTTTGACCGGCCAGGAGGAGATCGAGACGGCGGCCGAGGAGCTGACGAAGCGGACCAAGGGCCTAGGTTCCCGCATCAAGGAGCTCATCATCTGCCCCATCTACGCCACGCTGCCCTCAGAGCAGCAGGCCAAGATCTTCGAGAAAGCCCCCCCCAATGCCCGGAAGGTGGTGCTGGCCACCAACATCGCTGAGACCTCCCTGACGATCGACGGCATCTGCTACGTGGTGGACACAGGCTTCTGCAAGCAAAAGTCCTACAACCCGCGCTCGGGTATGGAGTCTCTCATCGTCACGCCCGTCTCGCGCGCGGCCGCCGAGCAACGCAAAGGCCGGGCAGGCCGAACGCAGGACGGGAAGTGCTTCCGGCTGTACACTATGTGGGCCTTCCAGAACGAGCTGGACGAGGACACGGTGCCGGAGATCCAGCGCACCAACATGGGCAATGTGGTGCTGATGCTCATGTCCTTAGGAATCAACAACATCCTGCAGTTCGACTTCATGGACAAGCCGCCCACCGAGGCCATCATGCAGGCCCTGCAGCAGCTGTACGCCCTGGCCGCCATCAACGAGCGCGGGGAGCTGACCAAGCTCGGCCGGCGCATGGCCGAGTTCCCGCTGGAGCCCATGCATTCCAAGGCCCTGCTGGCCTCCGAAAAATACAAGTGCGCCGATGACATCATCACGATCCTGGCCATGCTCACGGTCGGCAACTCCATCTTCTACCGGCCCAAGGACCGCGCCGTGCACGCCGACAACGCCCGCTTCAACTTTGCCCGGGGCGGCGGCGGCGACCACTTGGCCCTGCTCCGCTGCTACCAGCAGTGGGAGGAAAGCAATTTCTCCACGCAGTGGTGCTACGAGAATTTTGTGCAGGTCCGGTCCATGAAGAAGGCCCGCGATATTAGGGAGCAGCTGACGGGCTTGTGCGAGCGCGTGGAGATTGAGGCGGTCTCCTCGGCTGACACTGACGATATCCGGAAGGCCATCACGGCCGGGTTTTTCTTTAATTGCGCCCGCCTCACCCGCTCCCAGGACTACCAGACCTTGAAACACACCCACACTGTCTACATCCATCCCTCCTCCGTCCTGGCCCGGGATCAGCGGGAGGGCGTGTTGCACTCCCACCTGGTCTATCACGAGCTGGCTTTTACGTCCAAGGAGTACATGCGCTCCATCACCCCTATCCAGCCACAGTGGCTCTTGGAGGTGGCCCAGCACTACTACGATGCCGCCTCCATCGAGGACCTCTCGCAGAAGAAGAAGGTGCCCAAGGCCATTGGGAAGGCGCCGGAGCCCAACCGATAACGAGATCGAGTAGAAAAGAGGGGGCAAGCACATAGGTTTCATGTACAGAAAGAAACAGGGGATTGTTCCCTTTCAAATAGCACCAAATAAAGCGGAAGCAAGTGACTCGATTAGTTAGAAAATAATGAAGGCTTTCTTTTTTTGCACACGCCTTTCTTTCTTCTTTGGTGATTTCTTGCAAAAGATCTGCTCAAAGCGTCGCCATAGACGGCTAATTAGCTTCCTTCCTCGTCTTGTCTTTCTTCAAGAGATTTAAATATGTACAATACGAGTGAAGCAGTCGTATATGAATATTGCGAATACAAATTAGTACCTGCTTCCCTCCCTCCCTCCCTCCCTCCCTCCCTCGTCATTGCCTCTCTAGTATACGCCCGGCCAAGAAAATCTGTACAACCGACGCTTAAGCACGCGTCGGGGTGCGATATGTATGAAAATGAAAAGGAACAAAATCACATGCAAAATGTGTTCTTTAAGTGTACAAAAAAATGGAGCTTGTAGTTGGACAAAGAGAAAGCATTCTACCACCAGCTGAAGTGGTTCTTGCCCCACAAGTTCAGTTGCTGACCTGCCACACACGTGTGTGCGGCTGACAGTGTCAGGGAAGGCGGTACTGCTGCGGCTCCTGCTCTTGCGCCTACCCCTCCCGATCGCTCCTTGGTGCTCCCCGCGGCAGAAGAGGACAGGGCAAACTGCTTGTAAAAAAAGCCGAACGTTTTTGACGTCGTCGGGAGACCTAGGGCCTCGGCAAAGGCCTCAACCGAGGGGCTGTGGCCTACCTCGTGGTATTGCAACGAGTCATACAAGCGAGAGGCCCCCTGATTGATGCGCTCGCAAAAGAGGCAAACATAGGCGGCGCCCGTGTTGAAAGCAACGCCATCCACCGCCTTGAGCAGGGAGGAAGCCACGCCCTGCCGTCGAAACGTTTCCTTGACACACATTTCTGTCACGTACAGCTTGCAAATGTGGGCTGCGTCATGCAAGAAGGGAGATTTTCCGTCCTCAAACTCGTGCGTGGAACACTCCAAAGATCCAATCACGACTTCCTCACTGAAGGGCGACAGCAAATCCCGCGCCGTGGCCACCAGCACCACGCTCCCCTTGGCCCGCCGTGTCAATAAGTGCTTGATGTGCCGCAGCTTGGACTCGATTGTCAAGGGCACTGAGGAGTTGGCAAACACCTCGGCGCGCAGGTCAATCACGGCCAAGAGTTCCTCCAAACGCGTCGCGGGCTTGATTTCCAAGCTGATGAAAGGGCTGCGTAGATTGAGCCGGTTGAGTTGCTGCTGCTTGCTGGAATGACGCGGCCTGGCGGTAGTTGTGGCTACGGCGGGCGTCTTGACATCCGGCGCCGGGGCTGTGACCGCCGAGCGGCTCGTCGTCGTGGTCGTCGTCGAGGGGGAGGGTGCCGTGATTGGACGTCCAAACGCAAAGGCCTGGCCGCTAGGGACCAAGGCAAGCAGCACCAGCAAGAACTTTGCCGCGCGGTGAGGTAGTAGGGGTAGCATTCTGGTGTGCGGCTTTGGGCCTCTCTCTCCGCAGCGTTTGCGTGGGTGCCCAGGACGAGAGGGAGGCTACGCGAGGCGTCCGACACAGCAGCGAAACCCTGTGCTTTGATTGGTGTGTGCAGGAGGGAAAGCGGGGCATTAGTAAGGGGTTGAGTTTGCATTGACACCTGCTGCTGCTGATCCTAAGAAGAACAATGCATCAGGGTGGATTTGATGGCAGCACGAGGGCAATGTGAGCGGGCGCTAGCCAGATTCTACACTAGAAAGGAAGGCGACTTGGACGTGAAAGGCAAGCCAAAGACGCGCCTTTACGTTTACAGGCCGCTCGCAGCACCGTGGCTAATCCAAAAGCAAGGCCCGAAGCAACGACGTGCGCTCGATCGCCGGCCCGACTATCTGTCCAAATGTCACCGAATGGCCCATTTGGGGCTTGTGTGTATGTCTTGTTTTTACTTCACAAGCTTCTCGTCCTCTTTGCTCCAAGCCAAAGCGGCGTGGCCCAGGTAGGAAGGCAACGTCAAAGGGCAATGGCCACGTCGCAGGGGGCGAGAGGCAGGAGGTCAGATTCTCTCTTCAACCCCGCATGCCAGCTGCTGCCCTAAAACACGAAGAAGACGTTCCGAGCCCCAGCTTTCCCGCCTTCCTAAGGTTGGCTTGAGCAGGCAGGCCCTTCTCTGCGCTGTAAAGGCCAAGAGATGACAAGACAAAGGACAAAACATGCACCCCCATTCTTATATCCGTCCAATTCACCATACCCCCAGGCACGTTTTCTCCTCCGTCGCATCGCTTGGTCCTGCCACCCAGGCAACACTTTCTCTGTGCGCAAGCAAATGGACGACCTCAATCCCTTCCGGGCGCAACGCAGGTGAGGCTGAAGGTACGGGGAGATCAGGCCCTGCTACGGTGCTCACCCCGCCTCCATTACCACATACCACTACCATAAGGTTGGCGCGCACCCCGCCGCTCAAGCCGAAAGCGCCAGCAGCGGCTGTCAAGGCGCCGCCGCTGGTGCCAGCAGCGCAGCCGCCGGCAGCCCACAATGAGCAACCCTCTGCGCCAACGGGCCCAGCTATGCCTATGCAGCAGCAGCAGCCGAGGGTGATGCGCTCCCCTCCTTTGCCGGCGCAGCAGCAGCAGCAGCAGCAGCAACAGCAGCAGCCGAGAGTCATGCGCTCCCCTCCCGTGCCGGCGCAGCAGCAGCAGCAGCAGCATCAGCCGAGGGTTATGCGCTCGCCTCCCGTCCCCACCCTCGCCCGCATTGCCGCCGGCCTGGCTGCGGCAACTGAAGCGCCCGTTGCTGCCGCCGTGCCCGCACCCGAGGCCCCAATACCAGCGCCCCCTGCACCAACAGTAGCGTCGGAGAATGTGGAGGCTACAGCTGTGGAAATCCCGGCCGGCGTTCCTAAGACCACCACCACCACCACCTTCACCACCACCATGACCTACGGAAAAGAGCAAGCATCGGCCACCCCACCCCTCGTCGAGGCGCACGCTGCGGCCCCTGTTGCGTATATCCCAGTCCCCGAGCCCATCAATCAAGCGGCGCCTATCACCACGACAACCATCGCTGAGACGAGCGAAGATGCAGCCGGCGTGTCTGCTCTTCCGCCTCTCGAGGCGACAGTCGAGCCTTTGCAGCAGACGCAAGATGTGCCCCCTGTCGCTGCAAGCAAGGAAGTAAGCCCCCCGCTGCCCCAGCCTTCAGTAGCAGAGACAGTGGTACCAGTCGAGGCAACGCAGGAGCTCCTTGTGAAGGAACCGGCGGCTTTGGAAGTGCAGAAGAAGGTCGACTTCGAGGACGCCGCGGCGCCAGTGCAGACACAACAGGAGGAGGAGCAGCAGCAGCAGCACCAAGAGCAACAACTGGAGCAGAGCAACCCTCCGCCAGTCTGTGCCCCTGCAGCCGTTGAAAAAGCATTGCCACCTTCGCCGCCGCCCGTGGTCTCCTCCCCTCTCATCTCTGCAGCTGCCCAGCAACCCGTTTCTTCTCTGCCCGTCATGCCCGCACCAGCGCCTGCAGCCGTCTCGAACCCTCCCGCTCGAGCCGCCCCCTCGGCGAGGTCTTTGATTGCCAACGTCCTTTCCTCCGCCTCTTCTTCCTCAAGGGCCCCGATCAGGGCGACGATTGCCGCCTCGACAAGGAGCACCACGAGCATGGCTACGGCGTCCCCCCGCGAAGAGGAGCAGCCTTTGCCTGTCAAAGCCTCTGCTCCCGCTCCCATCATGTTCACGAAAAAGGCCAGCAAACCCCCTCCGTCCTTGCCGGCGGCACACGTGGCCTTCAACATTCGCAACTTTACCCAAAGCATGAAGAAGGGCGCTCCTGTCACCGAAATGAAGCCGCCCCCTGTGGCAGTCCCTTTCACCAGCACCCATGCACCAGAAACGGCCATGGAGGAGCAAGAGGAGGAGGCTTTGGATGTCCCCACTGCCACGATGGTCGATGTGCCCTCTTCTTTGCAACCCGTGGAGAGGGAAGCCGTGGCCACCACCAGCGCTTCTCCTGCCATTCTGGCTCCCGTGCCTGCTGCTGCTGTTGCTGCTGCTGCTGCGGTGGCGGCTGCCCTATCCTCTGTTGCGGCACCGATGGAGGAGGTGGCTGAAGAGGCGGTCGCGGAGGAAGACATGGTGACGGCGGCCAAGGCCACGCTGACGCAGCAGGAGGCGGAGCTGCAGGACGAGCTTGCGGGGTTGCGCGAGAGCCTGGTCAAGCAAAAGGCCGAGTCGCAGCGTTTGATAAAGTCCTGGACACAGGCGCAGGAGGCGCTCAAGGAGTCGGGCGCCGAGTTAAATGGCGTGCAGAGGGAGCGACGACGCTTGAGCGTGGACGTGAGCCGCCTCACCCGGGACCTGACGACGACCAAGGAGCGCATTCCGCCGCTGGTGGAGGAGACGGATAAAGTCCGCATGGAGGCCCACCGCGTCAAGTTGGAGCAGCTCAAGGCGCGATGTGAGCTCACGGCCTCGGTCCGTGCCTTTGACCGGCTGTGCGAGCGGGAACGGCGCCTCAAGATCAAGCTCTTGCACCAAGAGGCGGCTTCCTACGACGCCCGGTCCACCTACCTGCACGACTACAGCACCATGTGCTCCTTTGGGCGCACCGTCTCACTCAAGGCTTTTGAGCTCATGGGTCGGGTGAAAAAGGGCGTGGGCAAGGTGAAGGGCGCCATCCAGGTCCAGCGCGGGGAGCTGCAGAAGCAAGGGGCCGAGGCCAGCAAGCAGGCTGCCCAGGCCTCCAAGGAGTCGGCGGCCGAGATCGCCCGCCTGGCAAACCGGGGGGCAGACCAGCAAAGGGAGTTGCAGCAGCTGGAGGAAGGGAAGATGGAGGCCGAGAAGCGGCTGACCGAGGCGGAGAAGCGGGCGGACGAGGAGGTCCGGCGCCTGGAAAGCATGGTGTCTTCTCGCGGGAATGAGATCAAGAAGTTGGAGGACGAGTTGAAGAAGCTTCGTCACGACGGGGCGAAAGCAGCCGCGGCGGCGGCCAAGGCAGCAAAAGCGGCGGCCACTACCAAGAAGAAGGCAGCGCCCAAGAAGTCGGTGAAGAAGGTGGAGGAAGAGGTACGGGAGGAGGACGTGGAGGAAGAGGAGGAGGGGGAGGAAGAGGGGGAGGAGGAGGAGGAAGAAGAGTACGTGCCTATCGCAGCGGCCAAGGCCAAGGGCGGCAGGAAGCGCACCACCAGCACAGCCAAGCCCAAGAGAGCACCCGCGGCCAAAAAGGCTGCCCCAAGCCGCCAACCGAAGAAGGAGGCAGCGGTGGTGGCACCTGTGCCCCAGGAGCAGGAGGTGGAGCCGGAGCAAGTTCAAGCGGTCAAGGCAGCTCCGGTGGCCCCAGAAGTGGCGGCGGTAGCCACAGCACGTGCGCCTTCCTCCTCTCCAGCTTTGCCGTCTTCACTTGCCGATGCCGTGGACGAGATCCCGAATGTCTTTGCCATGCAGGAGGCCGACGCCGACGACGATTTCGAGGAGGAGGTCCTTCCCGTCTCCAAGCGCGCCGCCTCCCGTGCTTCCAGCAACAAGCGTGTGGTGCAGGAGGTGCAATCGGAAGAGCAAGCGACACAAGTGAACGAGTACTCGCCTGCTGCGCCTCCCTCTGCCAAGCGATCCCGTGGTGCCTCTCTGTCTGAGCCGACGCAAGCCCTGACAGAAATGGCGAGCCCGGCAGCCCCTGCAACCATCACTACTGGGCCTCAGCGCCGCAGCTCCTTGCGTAAGAAGACTCTCTCACCGGTAGCGGCGCCTGCTGCAAAGGCACCGGCACCACTGGGGGAGCAGTCCAAGAGCGCAGCGAACGAGCAGGCTCAGGTGCCCGCCTCTGCGCCTGTCGCTCAGAAGCAGCCCGCGCCCATGGCCAAGGCTCCTACTGCGGGCCCTGCTCCGGTCCCACGCATGCCAGCCATGCCCACCACTAAGTCCGCGGCAAAAGCAAACGCTTTCAAGCCGCCGCAGGCAGGGAAGAAGAACTCTATTTTCTCCTCCTTTATCAACAAGGGGGCTATCCCCAAGCTTAAGAAGCCCACGTAGAGAGAGAGGGGCGGATGGGAAGGATATGTGTTTGTGTGTACTGGTACGTGGAGAAGAGTGAAGGGTGAATTGATCGAAGTATGAAAAGAGGGTTACGAAAGAAGACTGTGAGTGAGTGAGTATTGAAGAGGTGGTACGAGAAGAAAAAGTGTGGAATAGCAAACAAAACGGAAGCACCCAAGGATAAAAGCACACTGAAGAGAAAAGAAGCAAGGACATATGAAAATAATTATACGAGCAGAACGACATTTTCTTTATTTCTTTCCATCATATTTTCTCTTAATATACCGGCAAACGCGCGTCTATCTCTTGCGCCCATGCGATAATGCCTCCGTCTAAATTGACCAGATTTGTGAATCCAAATGCTGCTAGCTTCTCGCAAGCCTGCGCCGAGCGGCCTCCCACCTTGCAGTATACGAGGATGTCCTGATCCCTCGGGAGCTGGGCCGCCACTCGCTCTACTTCCCGATGTGGGCAGAGCAGGTCGCTGAAAGGCAGCTGGACAATCTCCGCCTCCTGCGGCAGCCGCACGTCTAGCACAAAAGGGGCCCACCCGTCCTCCTCGAACTTGCGTCGAGCCTCCTTGACCGATACGCGTTTGAACGCCGGCCCAGGCACTTCTCCTTGCTGTTGTTGCTGAGCCTGTTGCTGCTCTCGTGGCTTCCCACTTCCACTGCTGCAAAAGCAGTCGTAGTCGATGAGGGACGTGATTTTGGGGGCGTCCGGGTCTGATTGGAGGCCGACCTCCCGAAAGGTCATCCCCAGAGCATCGTAAATAAGGATACGACCCGACAGCGGCTTCCCAATACCCGTGAGAAGCTTGAGCGTTTCCGTAGCCTGGATGCAACCAATGATCCCTGGCAGCACCCCCAGCACGCCCCCTTCCGCGCAGGAGGGCACGTCGCCCGGCGCGGGAGGCACGGGCAGCAAGTCCCGATAATTCGGCCCGCCCTGGTAATTGAATACAGACGCCTGGCCTTCAAACCGCAAAATAGCCCCGTATACTAAGGGCTTCCCCAGCATGATACAGGCGTCATTGACCAGGTACCGGGTGGGGAAGTTGTCGGTCCCGTCAACCACCACGTCGTAGGGTGCCAGGATGCGCAAGATGTTCTCCACTGTCATTTTCTCCTCGTACATGTCCACCTGCACGTTCGGGTTCACCTCCTTGATCCGACGCTCCGCCGAACGGACCTTGGCCTCTCCTACGTTGGCCTGGCCGTGGATGATTTGTCGCTGCAGATTGGACACGTCCACCTCGTCGTCGTCCACGATGCCCAAACGACCCACGCCCGCCGCGGCCAGGTACAGCAGCAGCGGAGACCCCAGGCCACCCGCGCCCACGCACAGCACCGAGCTCCCCTTAAGCTTCCGCTGCCCTTGCATGCCGACTTGAGACAGGATGAGATGTCGGGAGTAGCGCTTGATTTCGTCCAGCTCCAGGTCTGGTGGTGGCAGGGGGTAGGCGGAGGAGGCGGAGGCAGCAGCAGCAGCAGTAGCAGCAGCAGCAGTCCTAGCAGCGGAAAAGTCGGAAGGGAGCTGCATGCTCACCGATGTTCTTCTGTAGGCCCTTCTTCCTCCATGCCTTTGTGCGGGGAGCGCCGTGACCCAGGCTGCTGCTATTGCGGTGCGGGGTGTCCAAGTGGACTGCTGGATACCATGACGGATGGGGCGATGAATGGTAGGGCTAGCGGCCACGGCAAGTGCGAGCCCGCCGGCCGCCACGAAAGGCCACCACCATCTCATGGGCGTACCTGTATCAGTGTGTAAGTGATGCAGAGAGAGGGTATCGTCAGAACCCATGCTTTGGGGACGTGGCAGTAGAGCGCGGGGCAAAGCAAGGAAGCAAATGGCAAATATGTACGTTGCATGTGGGAGTTGGGAGGGAGTTGGGGAGGTCAAATACGCCCCAGCTATTTTATTTCTTTTGTTGCCTTTTAACTTCACAAGCCGACTACAAAACATATTACGACGTCATCACCATCATCAACCCCTGCCGTCATTGAGTGTCCTGCTCAATTTGTGTGCCTGGCCTCGAGACCAATCCATCTTTATTTTGCTCACGGGTAATTTTCGGCGCAACGACCGAAAGTCTTCGTCGCCCAGCTTGTTATATATGGCCTCCAAACCCCGCTGTGGATGAGATAAATGTGTTATGTGAGACTCAACAGCGGGTGGAATTAGGAATGTGAATTTATAAGGGTACCGGTCACATCCAACCACACCACCCACCTGCACCGTCGCCTCGGCTTGCTGGATGACATCGACCGCCGCGACTGCAGCCGTTGTTTCGTCGTTGGTGGGAGGAAGGGGGGTGGGCGGCAAGGTCTTGGTGGTTTGCATCTGGACGTTGCCTTCCTCGAAGTAATGTGCGCGGAGCTGGAGAGGTTTCAAGAATTGAATGAGTGCGATTGGTGGTGAAAAGCAAACAGGTATAGAGGACATGGTACCTTAATGGTGCCAGAGTGCTCCTTGTCCTTGATCTCCCACACGGACAGCCACGAACCCGACCAAAAGTTCCGCAAATTGAGACGCTCTCCGTATATTACCACGTGCAATACCCCTCCCCAGGCGTACACGGCACTCGCAGCCTGTGTTTTAATGAATAAAGAGTAAATTACAAAGTCGCCAACTCATTACTTCTCAGACCCCCTACTCACCGCTTCTGTTGCGTAGTGTGTCGCAACGTAGCTGGCCACGGCTTGCTCCAGCTCCACTCGCGCGGGCTCCAGGGCGGCGTCCATTAACGTCTGACAATTTTCCCTGTCCGTCGAGACCACCTTTGATTGAGAAGAGTGGAGGGAGATTCGGTGAGTAAGTAAGCATGCGTTATAGATACGTTCTTAAATCGTCTAGACATACCTCTGCTAAGGCATCCACTATCAACATGTTTTTGGTTTTCGGGTCGAGGTATCCTTGGTCCTTCACCTCGCCAAGCTTGTGCAGCAAGACCTGAAGGAGTGCGGATGAGAGGGAGAGGGTAGGGTGAGAATTACCAAGACACGCCGGGCTTCCACTTTCCGACCAATCCACTCTACTGACCTTGGCGCCGTCCATGGTCACAATCTTCCCCTGCTGGGAGTGGTAGGCCTTGGCCACCGTTTGTACAAAGGTCTCGGTTAGCACGGCGGGCGGGAGGAGCTTGCGGAGGTCTGAAGGGGAGACGGGGGAGAGGGGGAGAGGGGGAGGAAGGGGGAACCACACAGCACGACATTTAGCAAGAGAGAAAATCTGCCCTTACCATCCAAGACGTGCTGAAACTGGCCTGCACAACTGGACATTAGGAAGGCTTCTGCCACACGCTGTTTGGCACTGCCCTCCGCATTCGTGGGAGGAGGGAGGCTGCTGCCACTTGCTCTCATCGTCCCCGCGCTGACCCTGATTCCGGCCCTCCTTCTGGCTAGCGCTGCTGCTGGCACAAGACGACGACGACCTGAGGCTGCCTGTGGCTGTAGGGGGGAAGGGTGTGTGTGCTGAGTGGTGCGGTGGCGCAACGGAAATGTCGGCGATGACGGCAAGAGCGACTCGCAGCGGGGAGGAGTGCTGCTTGCGTGCCCGCTTTGATGAACCCAAGCCATGCGCACATTTACATTTGCTAACCCACCACACCCACACACCCACGACAGGCTTGCCGAGCAGAGCAAGGGCGTGTTGTGCGTGCCCGGCCAACCCGCGGCCGAAGGCGTAGCCTGCTGGCTGGAATGAAATGTGCGGCAGCAGCAGAGGAACGCCTTCTACAATAGGGTAAGGAGGCTAAACGCATGACGACTCGGCCTAGCCACGGGCCTTGGTGAGAACAGCCATCAAACAATAGCACGCAATGGAGGAGGACGAACAAGAGGTGCAGC
>Ga0209390_10007394_pt1 | contig 14104 bp, 14 predicted proteins | sample BON01_FD_187212 | JGI IMG/M metagenome (GOLD analysis project Ga0209390, IMG submission 187212) | Freshwater microbial communities from Lake Bonney liftoff mats and glacier meltwater in Antarctica - BON-01 (SPAdes) (version 2) | ecosystem: Environmental > Aquatic > Freshwater > Ice > Glacier... | reverse complement strand
AAAGCCTTGGCAGCAGTAGCAGCGCCGGATGCCCATCTTGCGGCACTCCTCGATGGTGAGGCACGGGCCTGAGAGTCGAGCGTCCGAGCGTACTTGGCCAGGGCGTAGTTGTGCGGGCACGCCGCGGCCACGGCCACGGCCGCCCTTGCCTCCGCCAAAACCGACCGCGAAGGCGGAGTCGATGTCGTTGCAGAACTGGTCGACGTCGCCGTAGTAAGCACCGTCAGCTTGGTGGCCGACGCCCGCGCCCTGCGTGTCCTCGTGCTGTGACGTCCACAGCATGCCGAAGTGCACCATGACGCCGGTCAGGTCGCGCAGGCGCTCCGTGGACGGCGGGACGGGCGCAAAGCTGAGCGACTTGTTGGCGACCTCGATCGCCGCCTGCAAGCCGATGAGGCTGCCCTTCTCGAAGCTGAGGAGGACCTTGAGCGCAATCTCGCTCGCCGATTTCCGGTGGGCAAGCGGGAGCTTCAAGTTGAAGGTGTTGAGCGCCGCGACGAAATCAGCGACCGCCGTGATCTTCTTGTCGAAGCCGCAGGTGACGTAGTTCATGTGGACGTACTGCGTCTCCAGCACTGACAACGCGAAGTCGTCGGGCTCACGGTAGACGTGCGCGCTTAGCATCTCCTAGGCGCCTACTCCATCGCCAGGCTTCTCGTTAATGAGCATCTGGCGCAGTTGGGATTGGCGACGTGGTTGACCACGAATGTGTAGAGCGTCTGGTTACGCCGCTCGTGCCAGCGCTCGTGCTGAATGCGCTCCTGGCGCTGAGTGGCATCCATACCAGCATGAAGGCCGAGAGGCACGGTGTTGTTGCGTCCTCCAATGTCCGTGCTCTTTAGAGTCTGCGCGAGGTTCCACTCGTTGTCGTCCTTGGCGTACTTGACGAGCACGCCGATCTCGAAATCCTGGGCGAATTGAAGCCAGGTCATCGGGTCGCCGTTGAAAGGGGGCGCAGATGTACCTGCGGTGGTCGTAAGTCATGTCGCCCGCCATGAAGCAATCGACGACTTCGGCGATGGGCGAGGCGGCAATCATGGCGGTAGGCGCCATCATCGCCCGCCTGCCAGCAGAGCGCGTCGGCGCCGGTGCGAGCGCAGGAACGGGTGCCAAACTGGCGCAGCACGCGGACGTGCACTGGGTCGCGAAGGAGCAGATCTCGAGCGCAGTCGCAGCTTGGCCAGGCGTCGACACCGGTGCCGCGGGCGCGGGAAGGCAGACAGCGGCGGTCGCGCCGAGCTCGGACACGCCGACGAAGAAGGCGGCGACGGCCGCGTCGAGGTCGGACAGCTCCGAAAGCACTCCTTGCTCGGCTGGTGCCACTTGTGCCGTCAGCGGAGTCGGAGCAGAAGTGGACGCCTCGGTGGCCGGCTCGTCGTTGCTTTCGAGCCGCACGGAGTTGTCCTCGTCCTCGCACGTCGTGGACATCTTGGGGAGCGGCGGCGCCTTTGCCCGCGTTCTGGGCGGAGAAGACGCAAACCAGCAGCCGGGCTGCGGTGGCATCTCGTAGAAGTGCTTGGCATTGTACCAGATGACCATCTCGTCGATCCAGGCACAATGCTCCTTTGTGAACTTGTCCGGCGGGAGGCGACGCGCGAGACGGCGAGCAGCTTGGGTCAGGTAGACCTTGACGGCGTCGCGCGCGCGTTTGCATTCAGCACGTCGGAGCTGCTGGCACATCTTCTTGGCCAGGAGCGCCGAGGCCTTGAAGGCGGAGGCCTTCTTGGCCGCGCGCAGCGCCTCCGCATCGGCCGCCGCCATGGCCGCATCGGCAGCCGCCGTGACCTTGCGCAGCGACTTGGCCGCCTTGCGATGCGCCACGAATGCCGCGTCCTCCTCATCGCCGAGGAGTTGGCGCGCAGGTCGCGCAGCTTGGACGCCTTCCGCCGGCATCGCGAGGTGCGGCGAGTCGTTGCGAGCCGCAAGGTCTTGGTGGGCAGGGACTTTGCCTGCCACAAGGGGGGAGGGAAGAAAGTGAGTTAGCTTTGTCTGACGCAGAGGTACCATGTCTGACGCTGGGAGGCCGCGAGTGCCGACGTGTGCCTGTGCGAGTGAGCGAGTGGGAACGAGAGCGTGAGCGCAGGCCGCAGCGTCGGCTAGCATATCTAGCAGAGTCTAGAACAAAGGAACGCGAATACGGGAACGCGCAACGGCCGCAACGGCCACACAGACAACACAGAAGGGGGCCCAGAGGCGACCCCCACACACACAGTCAGACACTAACACCGAACGAAAAGTTTTTTTCAGCAGGAAAATACGTTATGTAGTGTACCCTTACGGTTACCGGTTACTTCTTTCTACCTGCGAGTAGAACAGCACCTACTCTATACTCTATCCCGTTCTTATGTCTCCACCGCGTGGTGCGCTTGTCATCGTGCTGCCTAGGCCGGGTTAGCTCTAGTGCTTCTATGATTCAATTTGTTTAGAAAAAACACGTTACGGTTTAAAATAGATCTTGTGATTGTAAAGTTATTAATGGATTCATCCCACGTGTATTTTTTTTTCTAGGTCGGACCTCATCACAAAAACTGAGAAAAAGCTAGAATTTTTTTCCCAAACCACCCACCCACCTCTGCAGACTCTCCACCTATGAGAAACCAGGACCTACCACTTAACTACTACTACTACTATAATACTATTCTTATACAACAAGTCTAAGGTTAGTTAGTAGTTAGTATTAGTAAAATAGTAAACGATTCAATAATAAGATGAGACCCACACCCCTCCCTCACACTCACCCCCCCCCCCACACACACATGCACCTATTCACATAACCTATGCTGGTGCCTGTGGGAGCTGTGCGCCGACGCGCACCCCGCGGGGCATTAGCACCGTCGGGTACAAAGGAGCACCCCCGGCTTCGGGTTAACCCTAACCCAATGTGTCTGCTGCAAAAGCAGCAGCCACCCTCCCATAGAGATGGGGACTTGTGCTGAGGTAGCCCAGATACTATAGCTATAGGTGCTCCAACTGTGAACTGTGACAATGAGAAGTTTCTAGTTGTGTGAACAACTGTGAACAAGTAGATTCAAGATGTTATAAGTTGTAAGTGTGGTAAGTGTGGCTTGGAACCTTGCTTGGAACCACTTGGAACTGCTCTAAAACGTCGCCTGAACTGTTGTGAACACTGTGTGAACACTGTGTGAATAGTATAAATACTCAAAAAAACAAAAAAAATCTCTTACAAAAACCTTGAAACGAGGTCTCTGACCCACCCACCCCACCTATGATGAGGTCCACCCTAGTAATCTTGGAATACACGTGGGATTCCAGGAATATTATAGGTATCGGAACGCATCTTTAAATTTAATGGAAATGGATTTCAGGAATAACGAATAACATTATCGGAACGCATCTGCATCTATACATGTAATGAGTAATGGTAATGATGTGAGTTCGCATCTCACATTGATGCGAGATGTGAAGGGCGCGTGTGACCTGTTAATCTTTGCTGACGAGAACGCTGGGACTGGGAACGCCGGAAACCACAGTTCTACTGTAAAGCAACTAAGTATAAGTAAGTAGATTATTTACAGTCCGTCCATAAAATAACTAACAGGTCACGACACGGTCACACGTCACACACACACACACGACAAGAAAAAATACCATAAACAACCAGAATGGTTTTTTTTTTGCTTATAAGTATCCTCAAGCAAGATATATTAGCAAGATCACCTTCACCTTCGCTATCTATACAGTAACCCCCTCTTTTCGAGGGGTGAAAACATAGCAGGCCCCGATATTGAGTGTGATTGACGAGAGTACGTGGGGCCAGCGCGTCCGTGGGCGGGGAATAGGGGAATTTCCTTCACCTGTGCAAAATACCGTGTGTGTGTAAGCACGTGGCCAGTGACCGAGTGGGTGGCACGACCGAGTGCGTGCGCGGCAGGGAGTGCGGGTGCGTGCGCGGCCATGAATGCGGGTGCGTGTGCATATGTGCGTGGCCAGTGACCGAGTGGGTGGCACGACCGAGTGCGTGTGCGGCGTCGGCGGCGTAGGCGGCGTAGGCGGCGGCGGCGTAGGCGGCGTCGGCGGCGGCAGCCTCCGGTCCCTGGGCGCGCGGGGTCGGCATGGGGGCGCGTGCGAGTGTTGGGGCGCCGCGCCGTGCAGCCGCAGCGTGACCGGGTGCACTACCCCCTCGCCGCCGCCGATCGCGTCGGCCACCAGCACCGTCCAGGCCCCCCGCGCCGCGAAGATGAGCATCGAAATGATCGACGCGTATATATCGCCACTTTCCGCGGCGGCCATGCTGACGGGGGGCTGGTACTGGCGGTCACGCAACCGCGCCGCTACGTGCCGGGATTGGACGCGCGATATCGCGTAGAGCATCGACAGTTGGAACGCGAGTAGGGGGAGCGCGTGCAGAGCCGCAGTCAAGATGCTGTGCCCCCGCAAGCGAACGCGCCGCGGCTCTGCGCGGCGCCAAGTCACACCGCGCCGCAGCCCCGGTCCAGCCGCAGGGTGAACCCCTCACGCTGATTCGCAGTCTCGTGCATGCTACCCCTCCCCTCCACCCTGCCGTCGACGAGCGCGGCACGCAGCAGATTCGCGTAGGCGCTGTTGTATGTGGCGCACCAGTCGTGCTTCCCTGGTGGCGCGTCGACAAACTCGAACCTGGTGGGGGGGCGGCGGGAGGTGGTGGCGGGGGCAGCGGGGGGTACCAAGGCTGCACCCAGCAGTGGCCCCCGCGGCGGGCTTCGCGCCGTGCCCCCGAAACCCGCCCCTCTTCGTCGCGGTTGGATGGCTCTGCGGAGGTCCGGCTCCGGTTGCAAAGGGCCTGGACGGCCGCGGCCAACGCCTGGCGCTGGTTACACCCGCTGCAGCGCGCGTGCATGGCCGCCTACCCCGGGCCGGGCCTTTTTCTCCGACTGCCGCGCCTGCGCGCGCAAGTCGGCCCCTCCCATCAGAGGGACGTCGCGGAAAGCGCGGCGCTTTGTGCGGCTCTGTGGTGGCATGCACCAACAGGCCGAGGCGGCGTACAAATTTGACACGGTGGTTTGCACGCGCGGCCGGCGTGGAGGCCACCGATGGCTCCATTGGGCCTGGGGCTGCTGCGCGCGGTTGACCTGCTCGTGGCGACGGGAGGGTGTGCGCGGCGGGGGCGCCACTGGTTCGGGAGTGCCAATGTGCACCGTGGCGGGGCAGGGGCTGCGGGGGCGTGCGCCTGGGCGGCTTGGGCTCGCGGATGTTCCCGCTTCACCCGGGTCGGGCACGAGAGCATGGCGAAGAACGAGTTGACTGGCATGAGGCTCACCTGCAAAAAGGCGGTGGCGAGCACCCACCCGCACACGATCCAGATGTGCACGCCGCGCCGGGCGCCGCGCCAGCCGAGCGGGCCGGGCGTCGAGCCGGCCGAGCGGCGGCATCTGGTGCACGGCTCCGTTGTGCATGTAGCGGGCGCGTGCATGTAGCGGGCGCAGCGGGCGCAGCGGGCGCCGCGCTCCGCAACCCCACTCGCCGCTCGCGGTGCACACGCGCCCGCCACGCCGCCCGCGCCACCCGCGCCGCCCGCGCCGCCCGCGCCTGAGGCGCCCGAGCGCGGGCCGTGGCTCAAGAGCGCCGGCGACGCCGTCTACACGCCACCCGCGCCGACACGGGGCCCGTGTGCCGCCTCGGCCTCGGTCGCCCTGTCCCAGAGCACCTCGACACTGGACAGCACCACACCTCCAGCCTTGAGGTGGTTGGCTTGCCACCTCGTTGGACTCGTCGGGTTTGGACCCGCCGCGCATCCCGGGCCCTGCCAGGAGCAGCGCCCCGATCACAATCAAGACTAGGACCTGCCGGGCGCGAATGTGCTCGTGCAGGTGAGCTGCTCGGCCGTGGCACAGGGGCTGCGCGAGTCGGCTCTTGGTGCCATAGGGCGAGGTCAGCAATACACTGAGCTCGTGGCGACGGCCCGACCCGGCGGCGGCGGCTCTACCAGAGCCAGAGCCAGAGCCAGAGCCAGAGCCAGTGCCAGAGCCAGAGCCAGAGCCAGAGCCAGAGCCAGAGCCAGAGCCAGAGCCGGGGCCAGGGCCGGGGCATGAGCAGGCCGAACAGGACCTTGTCGCAGATCCGGGGGCCGAGGAAGGCGGCCGTCTTGTAGTGCCTGACCGCGCGGTAGCGCAGCAGGGTGCCCAGCTGCCACAGGGGGCCCGGCCTGCCGTCCAGCTCGTTGCACTCGAGGTCGAGCAGCCTGAGCCCAGGGCACCTGCGCGCCACCCGCGGCAGCCCGGTCGGCGCGGCGCCGAGCCCGTTCATGCTGAGGCGCAGCACGCGCAGCGACCCGGCCAGCGCGGGCAGGTGCAGCGCGCTCGCAAACATGAAGAAAATTCCCCTATGCGGCCGCAGTGCCGGCGGTGTGCGCTGTGGGCCGGTGTCTGCGTGCCTGCTGTTGCGTTGCTTTGGGGGTTTGGGGAAGGTGGAGGGGTGTGTGAGTCGGACGTCTGCTCGTGCAGACGGCCGATTCTGGTGTTGTAAGAGAATTCTTACGAATGTTTGCCTCTGAGGCCAAACAACGACGAAACACCAATCGAGATTCATCAAGGACTGCCCTCGCAATGAATCTCGGCACAGAACACACAACATACAAAAGGGCGGGCGCCCGGCGGGCGCCCGCAATGTGTTGAACGGGATGTGCAAGTCGTTCGAAGGAATGTGGCCGAAGAGCGTACTTAGGAATGTCGGCGGGCATCCTCCGGGATACCGCAGGGGGCACTAACTACTGCAGGCAAATACGGTAGTAGGTACATCTATCTTGGACAGCCCCCCGTTCGAAGCGTAAAGGTTCGAATGAAGAGGAATTTACTGAACCAAGATGGATATGCGTCGTATTCTAAGTTGAGTAGCAAATAAAGTTGTTATTTGCGAGGGGAGGGGGGGTTTGGGGGTCACGCGCACCTAGGTGGGTGGTAGACTGTGTCAAAAGCTTTGGCTTCACGTAAATTGAAAAGCCGTCGCAATGATGTCTCATGTTGCGAATTAATGAGATATTCGCAGGGCTGAGGGGGGAGGGGCTAGACGCTCAGAATAGGATATGCCTCGAGTCGTGAGCGAGTCATCCTAAATGGGTCTCATGTTACGAAATATTTATATATTCCGTAGGGCAGGGGGGCAGGGTCGCATGCGCGGGGGCGGCGACAGACGCTCAATAGACGAGGACCCCACTGTTCGAGTGGAGCCTGTCGGATTGGGTCTCATGTGTCATTATAGTATAATCGTTGGGCGGGGGGGAATAGCAGGAGACGTAATAGCGCCGGGTGGCGCTAGTGTGATGTCCCGCTGGTCCGGTCTGCCTATGCGACGTTCATGATGATGTCGCGGAGGCGGAAGAAGTCCTTGTTGGGCAGGATTTTAGTGAAGAAGTCCGCGACGTTGTTGGCGGACGGGATGTAGGGGACGGTGATGCTCTGGTCCTCGACGAGCTCGCGGATGAAGAAGTGGCGCCGCGTGATGTGCTTGGTGCGGCGGTGGTGCTCCGGGTTGTATGCGAGATCGATCGCCGCCTTGTTGTCCATGTAGATGGTCGTCGGGCCAGGCGCGGAAAATCCGAGCTCCTCAAAGAGCTGCCGGTAGTAGGACGTTGACTTGGCGGCCTCGGAGGCGGCCATGATCTCCGCCTCGCAGGAGGAGAGAGCAACCGAGGTCTGCTGTGTGGAGGCCCACCCGATGGTGCAGCCCTGCCACTGGATAGTGTTGTCCGATGTGGATCGTCTTGTGGCCCAGTCCGAGTCGGTGAAGGCGTGAAGCTCTCGTGGACCGGACTTGTAGCGAAGTCCGAGGTCTCGCGTGTGATGGAGATATGCAAGAACGCAGTGGGCTTCGCCGAGTAGGGCGGCGGTGGGGCGGCTCATACAGCGGCATAGCATGGCGACAGGGTAGGCGATGTCTGGCCGAGTGACCGTCGAGCAGTAGAGAAGGGCCCCGACTAGCGACTGGTATTCGGCGAGTAGAGGAGGGTCCGGTGGCGAGTGGGCTGCTGGCGGGGCGGCTAGTGCTGCCATGATGTTGTCTTTGAAATGTAGGGAGTAAGGTGTCTTCTGTACCTTATCCACTCGCAGCTTGTCGTCGGGTAGGTAGCGGTCGACCATTGTGTCGATGTGCGTAGGCTGGGAGAGTTTGATGCTTGAGCCCTCCTGTGCGACGCAGATGTTGAGTATGTCGCTGAGCTCGCCCTCGTCCTCTGCCTTCCAGCGAGTGTGAAGCGCCGTGCGGAAGACGTCGTAGACCGAGCCGACGTCGTCGTCACCGAAGATAGCGATGATGTCGTCGCAGTAGACACCCAGGTACACGGTGTCGTTGCCGACGCAGCGTGTGAAGATGCATGGCTCTTTCTCGTTCCGGGTGAACCCGGCGCCGCCCTGGTTGATGGGGAGCTTAAGCCAAGCAAAGAAGTCGCGTTGGAATCGGCGGCCGGCTTGCTTAAGACCGTAGATGGGTTTCTGTACGAGGTAAACCTTGTCTTTGCCGTCTGCGCCGACCTCGGTATGGCCGGGCGGGTATTTCATGAAGACAATTTCGTCGTCGAGGAGGCTGCCTTGGAGAAAGGCGGCGACAAGATCGTGTCGACGGGACTTGAGCCCCAGGCGAGCCTGGATGGCAATGAGAACACAGACAGACGAGTGGCGCAGGGTTGATGAGTAGGTCTGGTCATAGTCGACGCCCTCCTGCTGGCTGGCTCCGTTGAGGCATAGGCGCGCCTTGCGACGGCCGTCGCGCTTTGTTTTTGTTTTGTATACCCAGAGGCATCCCGTGACGTTGAAGTCGACACCGTGGGTGTCAGCGAGGCGGCGGGGGTCGCCACGGTTCATCTCGCGGAAGGAGCCGTTCGTCGTATGGTTTTGGAGCTCGGCGAGTTCGGCTGCTTGCCACTCCGCGGCCTCGGGGGCCTTCATGGCCTGGCGGTGGCCGCGGGGGTCGATGGTGGCGGCTAGGGCGAGTACAGGTGCAAGTCGAGGGGCGCCGGCACGTGATGGTAGCCGCTGGGAGATGGGGAAGAAGTGGGGCGTAGGGTTAAGGGTTAAGGTTAGGGGTTAGGGTTAGGGTTAACCCTAACCCTTAACCCTGAGATGGCGGACGATGCTGTAGGGCTCGCTGGGCGGGTTCAACACAACCGCGCTGAAGCTGTGGTTGGCAATGTCGAGGACGAGCGAGGAGAGGACCTGCTCGTCGGTTATGTCGAGGCCTTGATCGGCGGCGTGGTCGAGGCCGAGGCAGCGGAAACCGTGGAGTTTGAGGTGAGATGCGAGGTCTTTGGGGTGGGGGTGCCCCGAGAAGAGGTTAAGCACCAGAAGGCGGCCGGAGGGTGGCTGGGCGCTGCATTGGACGAACTTGCCCATTGCGGCGCCGGCGGGGTCGGCAGTGGCTCGCCGCGGAGCGCGTGCGCCGTGGCGAGGCGGAGGCGGTTAGCGGCTAGAACGGAGGGCAGGTGACGTTTGCTCCCGGAGATCCACGGGAAGGACTCATCGTCAAAGCGCACGTCAGCGGTGGCGACGATTTTGCCGTGTGCCGGGACCCAGATCAAGTAACTGCCAATGACGTCCGGCGAGCGACCGACGAAGATTCCGGCGACTCGGCGGGCGACGAGCTTGTTGTCACGTTCGCGCACCTGCTTGGTGACGACAGCGGCGCAGCCAAAGGGAAGGTGGTTCATAACGCGTTGGCGGCAGCCGGTGATGACCTCGAGCGGCGGTATCTTGGATTTGCCGTGAGTGACGAGATTGAGGGCGGTGGAAGCGTGAGTGACTGCGTAGGGCCAGAATGAGGGCGGGGCGCCCGAGAGCAACATGTAGTATCGCGCGATGTCGGTGACCATGCCAATGCGTCGCTCGGCAACACCGTTGATGGCTTTGGCGTAGGCAGGACTGGTTGTGTGCGAGATATTCTTACTCTGTAGGAAGGCCTCGAACTCAGCTGACATGTAGTTGGAGCCTTGGTCCGAGTGGAGAGTCTTGATTGATATGTCACAGAGTGCGGCGTGGAGAGCATTCGCGTCGATGTCGGTGTGTGTGACTGTGGCCGCCAGGCCCCGGAACGAATCGACGAATGCGAGCGTAGCGCGCTTGAGTTCGTCAGTCGATGTGTCGCGGATAGGGTAGCTGAATGTGCAGTCGGAGTGGTCGTCGACAAAGACGGCAAAGTACTTAGCGTTGCCGCGTCCAACCACGTGATTGAATGGCCCACAGACATCTGAGTGGATGAGATCGCCAGTGCGCTCGCTGCGCCGCCGGAGGTAGCCGCCGTGCGACGTAAACTTAGCGTTGGCGATGGCCCACTCTGGCTCAAGGCGGGGGGTGCCATGAGCGATGCCGCGGGGCACGTCGGATGCAGTGGCGGCAAGGCGGCGGAGTTTCTCGGCGCCGAAGGGCAGGCGACGGAATATGGCAGTGGCAAGTTCGTCCGCGGGGAGCGCCGCGAGATGTTACAAGGTGTGCGGGTCGCGGAAGGCGCCGAGGACGTGGATGCCGGGTTTGCGGACGTCGAGCTCGTCGGCAATTGCGGCGTCGATGAGGTAAAGCCCGTCCGCCGCTTTGCGGAGAGGGATAGTGCGCGCGGCGGTAAATTGGTTTGAAGCGGGGAGGACAATGCACTCGCAGTCCGGGTTGATCTGGACGGAGGCGCCGCTGCTGACCAGGTTGGCGACGGAGAGGAGCGTATACTCAAAGGAGGGGACGGCGTGGACCTCGTGTAGGATGTAGAAGCTCTGGTATCGGGAGGTGTCGGTGAGAATGAGGGGGGGCTTACCGACGCACGTGGCGGGGACCCGGGTGCCGTCGGCGGTGATGAATACCTTGTCAGATGGCGAGGTGTCAAAGAGGTCGGCGGCGTTGTTGTGGATGTTCTCCGGAGATCCTGTGTCGACGATGAGCCGGAAGTTGGCGGACATGGCGGCGGGGACATGTAGCAATGGTATGGCGCCACACGCGCCGGGGTGGAGGAGAGCGAAAGAGAGGCACTGGCGAAGCCGTGAGCGGTGCGGGCGGAAGCTAGTCGGCGCGCGGCGTGTCCGTGGCAAGGGCACGCTCTGAGGCTGCATATGATCGGGCTGCGTGGGAAGCTCGGCGCGCTGTGGCGACGTCGGTGTTTCTCCGGGGAAGCTAAGCTTAGGCGGGAAAACAGGGGCGGCATTGGGTGGGTCACCATTGGCGTGGAGGTCGTAGGAAGGGGGTCGAGGCGACGGTGGGGGGGTCCCACGGCCCGATCGTGGAGGGCGGTGGCCGGCCGGCTTGTCGCGGCTGTGGTGGTCCGTGACTGTCTCCTGGGGGGGTGGTGGAGGAGTGTCGAAGGCGGGGCCGGCTCGCGAGGTGGACGGGAGTGTCACAAGGCGCGTGATAGCATCAATGATGCTGTACGTGGTGGCGGCGGTCACGGCAGGGCGAATGAAGACGTGAGTGGCGCGTTGGCAGGCGGTAAGTAGGTGGATGCCGATGACGGCGAGGCGGTAGCTGAGAGCAGCGACGGTAACTAGCAGAAATATGTCGCTGATGTCGAAACCATTGCCGTGGAGAGCGTGCATCGCCTTGTTCCAAGCTTTGTGCGAAATGTGCAAGATTGAGCAGTAGAGACAGTTGAGAGGGGACCACGTGGGTGGAAGGGTTAACCCTTAACCTGAAGCGGAGAGGGCGCACCGTGGGAGATATCGCAGTCATTCTCGAGGTCGTCGTTGAGGTCGACAAGGAAGGAATGCGCGGGGTCGTGGGACGAGCATCGAGGGCTGGCAGGAGGTGACGCGGGTGGCGATGGTGTCCAGCAAGCGTTGTCGCGGGCGTCACGCTCGACGATAAACGCCTGTTGGTCCGTGACCGCGCGCAGGAGATCCTGGTAGTGGTCGCGAGCGAGGCGCAGCCGGGATTCGAGGACGTTGATCTGGAATAGTGCGACGCTGCGTTCTTTGCGAGCCGCGGTGAACCAATCATTGTCGGCGGCGGTGTGGACCGTGGTGCGCTGTTGAGGGTGGGGAGCGTGATTGCTCCCGTCCGAAGAGAGGGCATCATAGGTCTGCGCAACATGCGCATCGCGGCGCTCGACGGCCTCCTCGTAGTCGCGCGTAACACGCGCGTCGCTGCACTCGACATCCGCCACGGCCAGGAGTGGAGCGTTGGGTGCGGCGTCGCCCGCAGGGGGCCACTGGCGGCCGAGGGGCGATAGGGCAGGAGGGCGGGAGGGTGGTGCCGCGGCGACGGTGTCGGGGCCTTGGTCGAGGAGATGTGGGCCGGGGGGTGGCGCCTCCACGTTGGCGGCACCAGGGCCGTTGGTGTCCGAAGAAGCGGCGGCGGCGCCGGTTGCGGCGGGGTGGGCGGTGCCGGCGGCAGCGGTGACGACGGCGGCGGTGGGGGCGGCGGCGGGGAGGGGAGCGGCGGCGCCAGGGGTGGCGGGGCGGGCGGTGTCGTTGTCGGCGGCGGCGGCAGCAGAGGTGGCGATGGTACCGGGGGTGGCGGGGTGGCGTGAGGTAGCGGGAGCGCCGGGGTCCGAGAGCATGATGCGTGGGCAGTCGCGGGCGAGGTGGCGGTTATGGCAGACGGCACAGGGCCGCACGGCCGGGCAGTCGCGGTCGAGGTGGCGTTGGCCGCATGTGACGCAGGCCCGCATTGCTGGAGTGAGCACGAAGTTTCTATTGTCCAAGGATAGGTGCGATTTGCGCGCGTGGACTTGGCCACAGTAGTCATTGCGCTGCCGGGGGTTGGCTAGGTCGAAGGACGCCAGCTTTTGGCATCCGGGCAGGGCGCAGCGTTTGGATCCGCTGTTCTCCGCGAGGTGGCGCGCCACTTCCGCCAACTGCAGGAGAAAGGCGTCGGTGGCGTCACCAGGGCGTGGAGCGGTTATGACTGACGTGGGCCGCGGGGTGGGCGCAGAGCGTGGAGGGTCGCCGGAAGGCTGCGTGGGCAAGGGGGGGCCATTGCCGTGCAGGGCGTGTTGCAGCTTGTTCCAGGCAGCGTGGGACATGCGCCAGACGCCCGAGAAGAAACGGACGGGGGCTGGGGCTGGCTGGGAGTGGGCGGAGCGTGCGTCCACGCGGCTCCCTGCAGAAGGGCGCGGGGATTGCGGAGGCGACGGAGGAGGGGACGGCGGAAGAAGGCCGCGGGAGGCCCGCGTGTGGGCGTAGGCGTGCGTGCGGCCGCAGAAGATGCTGAAGTCGACGGGCGTACGGTCGCATCCGGGGTGGACGCACGCGTTGGTGCCGGCGGGAGCGATGGGCCTGTCCTGTGAAAATTGAACCTCACCGCGGTCCCTGGCGATCACCACGTGATCCCAGCAACAGTACTCATGGATGGTGCCTTCGGAGTCGATAAGCACTGGCAAGAAGCAGTCGGTGAGGTCGCACAGCGGTGTATTCGAGAGGGCGGCGTACAGGATTTGGTGTCGGTTGCTGCAGCAGAGCGCCACGTGGCCGGGGCGAGTGTCGACGAAGGCAGGTTGTGGCACGATGGTATGGCGCACACGAGAGCCGCTGGCGCAGAGGAGGGCTGGCTGGTTGTCGTTGCGGGCCGCGTCGGGTCCGGTGGAGTACCGTGGGTACGGAGCAGAGCGAGATGAAGTTGCTGATGGTTGGTGCCGCAGTAGGTGGCCGTGTAGCCCGGGCGGTCGTCGACGTAGGCAAGACGGTTGCAGGAGGGGAAAGCGCATATGAGCGGCGCCGGCGGCGTGTCGCTCGGAGCGGTCGCCGGCTGCGCCACGGCGCCCGCGGCAGCAGCGCCTCGAGCGGCTGCGAGGCGCGCGTGCGTGATGCCACAGTACTCGTGGACAATGGCGGTTGGCTCGTCAATGTGGACCGGTCGCGTGCAGTCGGCGATGGCGCAGATAGGCGGCTGCAGGAGTGCGGTGTGCAGCAGCTGGTGGCGCCGGCTGCAGCAGACAGCCAGGGCGCCGGGTCGATCGTCGACGAAGGCGGGCTTGTTGCATGACTGGATTGCGCATAGGCGCTGCGGAAAAGGTGGTGACGGGGGCGGCGACGGTGGCGCAGACGGCTGGCGACTAGGCGATGGTGAAGACGGCTTGGGCGTGAAAATGCGCCGGGGGGAAGGAGGTGACGGAGGCGGCGATGGCGGTGCGGAGCAATGGCGGGTGGGGGACGGCGAGGCGGCGTGGGCGGCGGCGGCGAGGGCGGCGAGGGCGGCAGCGGTGC
>Ga0209390_10007391_pt1 | contig 14105 bp, 14 predicted proteins | sample BON01_FD_187212 | JGI IMG/M metagenome (GOLD analysis project Ga0209390, IMG submission 187212) | Freshwater microbial communities from Lake Bonney liftoff mats and glacier meltwater in Antarctica - BON-01 (SPAdes) (version 2) | ecosystem: Environmental > Aquatic > Freshwater > Ice > Glacier... | reverse complement strand
CCTTCGCATCGTTCACCATCACGGTGTCTCCGTCGACCTTGATGTCGAGTTCGGCGCCATTGGCGGTCTTCGCCATCATCGTTTTGACATCGGCGGCCATCACCTTGCCTTTGACGACATGATAGGCGAGGATTTTACCGAGCTTCTCTTTGTTCTCCGGTTTCAGCAGATCTTCGACGGTGCCTTCCGGTAGCTTCGCAAAGGCTTCGTCGCTGGGAGCGAAGACGGTGAACGGGCCGTCTTCCTTGAGCATGGAGGTCTTGTCCGCAGCATCAAGCGCCGCAGTGAGAGTCTTGAACATGCCAGTGGACTTGGCGGTGTCGATGATGTCATCAGCAGCGGAGGCGGTGCCGAGGAGGAGGCCGCAAGCGGCGAGGGAGGTGAGGATTCTTTTCATATTCATTTTCATTTTCTGTTTTAGTTAGTTTGTTTGTTTTGAAAGCATCGAACTCAAGGAGAGAGGAAGCTGACGACATGAGACTCGTGGCAGTCTCAACTGATTTCCATGGGGTGATCACCCTAAATTTCGGTAAACGAAAGTAATTCATTCGGTAAGGTAGGCAGGATTTCGTGGGAGCACATGGGTGTTAAACCCATCGCATGGAAGCCAGCATCGGCGCCCGTTTGGGCGGTCTTCTCGTTTTGCCCAGGCGCGCTCCCCGGCATCCGCGGAGATGCCGTCGCCGTTTTCATCCCTGTTGGTGCGGTCGAGTTGCAGGTCGGTGAGTATCGGAAAGTGATCCGAACCGAAGGCCGTCTGCCGATGGATTTCGTTGAGGCAAAAGTGGCGGCTGTGAAAGAGGTGGTCCAGCGGCAAGCGCATGAACGGATATTTTGCGTGATAGGAACTGAAGGTGCCTCAGCCGACGCGCGGATCGAGCATCCCGCTAATCTTGCCGAAGAGCCGCGTCGCCTCGGACCAGGCGACGTCGTTGAGATCGCCCACCACGATGGCCGGCAGATGGGCGTGGCGAACGCTCTTGGCGGCAACGATCAGCTCGGCGACACAGTGCTTCCACCGGGATGATGAGCCGCGAGGCCCTCCGGCGGCATCGGACAATAGGAATCCGCTCTTACGATCAAAACCGGATGGCAACTCCACCACCGACCCCGAACTCAGAGTGATATCTTCCGGTAATCGAGACCTCTTTTGTGAGGATGTATTCAAGTCCGGCCGCCCACTCGTAGTCGGTTCGAGTGTCGAATTCGAGTTCTCCGAATGCGTGTAGTCGATCCGTGATCGGATAGCTCTTTGCGACGCCGAACCGGAACTCCCCCTCGGTATCGACCCATCCAAAGGTGGAGAGCAAAAGTGGTAGAGGATAGCGATACCCGAAAATACCACGGGCGTCCGGATAGGCCTCACTGTTGGTTAGTTCGGCACCCGCAAAGAGACTGAGAAAGCGGTCGTGAAAATAGTTCGCGGTGAGTTGAATCTCGTATTCGGTTTCCTCGACATTGGCCCAGCCGATTTCCCACTGTGCGAGAGCGGAATAGCGGATGCCCGCAAACTCGTAAAATCCCTCGGTCATGTGCGACATGAAATCTCCGGCGCCGTAGGAATAGGGTTCCACTTCGTAGAGTTTCTTCCGGACTGCCGCTGTTGCGGAGTCGGGAGCGAAGTTTTGATACTGGACGACTCGTGCCATGCCGCTGTGCATATGATAGAGAAGATGGCAGTGGAAGAACCAGTCGCCGACCTCGTTTGCTTCAAACTCGAAGACCGTGGTCGCCATTGGCATCACGGTGACGGTGTGCTTCAAGGGAGAACGGTCTCCCTGGCCGTTGATCACTCGGAAGAAGTGTCCGTGCAAGTGCATCGGGTGATACATCATCGTCCGGTTGATCATGATGAAGCGGACGACTTCGCCCTCTTTAATGTGGATCTGGTCGGATTCGTGGAGCGCCTTCTCGTTCAGGAGCCACACATAGCGGTCCATGTTGCCGTCCAGGGTGAGCCTGACTTCCCGCACGGATTTATCAGGATCGGGGGCAGTCGAGTGGATTGCCTTCAGCTTGGGATAAGGAGGAAGAGGACGCTTCGGGTCCATTCCATCGACAACCATTTCGCGACCATTTTTGAACATTGGTCGCCCGAGTGGGCCTCCCATTTTAGGACCCATACTCATCGCCATCGTTCCTTGATCCATCCCGCCCTCTTGCTTCACGGCGGATCGGCCCATATCCATGCCCGGCATTGCCTGAGCATCCCCGGTTTTAGACTGATCGGTCGGGCTTGTCGCGTCGGCCATCTTCATTTTCGAATGATCCATGCCCGGCATTGCCTGAGCATCCCCGGCTTTAGCCTGATCCGCCGGGTTTGTCGCATCGGCCATCTTCATTTTCGAATGATCCATGCCCGGCATTCCGATCATCCCGGAATCCCCGGGGAGTGTCATTCCCATTCCAGGCATTGGTTTTTCTCCGTGGGGAGGCTGTCCGGCAAGCCCGGTGTTCATTGCGTTATTCCTCTTCATTCCCCCACCCATGTCCATGCTGCTCATGCTGCTCATGCTGCTCATGCTGCTCATGCTGCTCATGTCCATATTCATGGTCATACCAGGAGAATCGAATTCCCCCATTTTGACCTTGCGATCGGGCATGCCCATGGTCCCGGCCGGAGTGAAAGCGAAGACTTTTTTCGGTGTCGGTTTACCCATCGAATAGTATAGATTCGGGACCGGGACGTCGGGAGCGGGATGCCGCTTTCCATGGCGGTCGCCGATCCAGATCGAGGCGTGCCCGGAGGAGTCGTGTGCAGTTGTCCGGAATTCCCATGCGCCACCTCCCGAGGGCACGGTCACGAGCACGTCGTAGGTCTCGGCCACACCGACGAGCAGGCGATCATGTTTCACTGGGACGACCGGTTGGCCGTCCGCCTCGATGATGGTCATGGGACCGTGAGCAAATTCACCATAGAAAAAAGAGGAAGCCGAGCCATCGACCAGTCGTAGTCTCACGACATCTCCGAGATTTGCATCAACGAACATTTCGCTCTGCCCGTTGACGAGAAACCTGTCATAGTAGACATCGGAGATATCCATCTCCGGCATCCGGAGGAGTTCGCGCTGAAAATACTGCCCAAGCATTCCGTATTTCGCCGCCTCAGTGAGGCTGATGGAGCTGCCTTTCTTGATGGAATAGTATTCGCTTCCACGTTTCAGCGTCTTCATCACTTCGTGCGTGCTCTCGTCGGTCCAGTCGGAGAACAAGACCGGGATATCGTGATCAATTCTTCCGATGTCGTGGCGGGGGGGGTTCGGATGAATCACGATCTGACCGAAGACCCCTTTCTGCTCCTGCAGCCCGGAATGGGAGTGATACCAATAAGTTCCGGCCTGACGGATCGGAAACTTGTAGACAAAAGTGGAGTTCGCCGCAATCGGCGGATAGGTCACGTAGGGGACGCCGTCCATATCGGGCGGCACGAGAAGTCCGTGCCAATGGATCGAAGTTGGCACGTCCATTTTGTTGTGGACGCGAAGAACTGCGTAATCCCCCTCGGTGAATTCGATCACGGGGCCCGGAATCCCGCCGTTGATCGTCATCGCCGGGCGCTCTTTCCCGGTGATATTGACGGTTTGTCGGGCAATCGTGAGATCGTATTCGATGGTGTCAGCCCTTGAAAAACCTGATGTGAGGTTCAGTGCAATTAAGAACAAGACGGTGAGAATTGAGAGTTTGGATTCCATGAAATCGTTGAGGTCGTTTGGATGGAGAATTTCTGAATCGTAATGCAGGCGCGATCGGGTGGGGGGTAGCGCTTGTCGGTCGGGCGACAGCGGAGCTTCGCAGAATTGGCGATCATCTTCCATGTTTTTTTGATGCCAAAATCACCTCCCCAGCGACACTTTGCGTAACCGCAGCGCATTCAGGATCACGCCGGCGGCTTCAAAGTAGAGTCCGACCTCCCCGTCTTTCCGGAAGGATTCGGGAAATATACCGGGAACGATCACGCCCACCGCCCCCAGTGGCATTCCACAGGGTCTTGAGTTTGCTGGCTGACATGATCATGTGTTTTCCATTGCTGCGGTGTATTCCCCGCGCCGCGCCGCCTGGTTGCAGCGCGCACGATGCAGTAGTGCCGCCTGAGCCGCTTTCACATTGGCTTCATCCCCGCGCCAAATCTCCAACGACGGTTGCTGGATGGCCCGGGCATATGAAAACGCCAGCGACCAGGGTGCGCGCGATTTGAATCGAACATTCATGGCGTTCAAACGGGCGGAGGCCAGTTCAGCGGATTGGCCGCCCGACAGAAACGCAATCCCCGGAACAGCGGCGGGAACGGTTCGCAAGAGACACTGCACCGTGGCGTCGGCCGCTTCGTCCACCGATACCTGCTGCGGGCATGTCAGTCCCGGCAGCACCATGTTCGGTTTCAGGATCATTCCTTCCAGCATCACGCGCTGGCAATTCAACTGGATGAACACGTTCCGCAGCGCTTCCCCGGTGACTTTGAGACACCGCTCCAAGGTATGATCGCCGTCCATGAGCACTTCCGGCTCGACGACGGGGACGAGTCCGGCCTCTTGGCACAACGCAGCGTAGCGAGCCAACGCATGCGCGTTGGCCTCCAAACCACTGCGACTGGGGAGTCCGTCGCCGATGGCAATCACCGCACGCCATTTGGCGAAACGGGCTCCCATCTGAAAATAATCCGCCAGACGTTCACGCAATCCATCCAGGCCTTCGGTGATTTTCTCGCCGGGATGACCGGCCAGTTCCTTCGCGCCGGTGTCCACCTTGATGCCGGGAATGATTCCCGCATCGCTGAGAACTTTGAGAAACGGCGTGCCATCATCGTTCCGCTGACGAATCGTCTCGTCGTAGAGGATCACGCCGCTGATGGATTCGCCAAGACCGGGCGTGGTGATGATCAATTCGCGATAGGCACGCCGCGCTTCCTCGGTCCGGGGAAGCCCCAGCTTGGCAAAACGTTTGTTGCAGGTGGGATTGCTTTCATCCATCGCGAGGATGCCCTTGTGGTCCGCCATGAGAGCCTGCGCGGTGTCTATCAGTAGTCGTGCCTTCATTTTGAATCGCTCCATTTCCAGTTCCGGATCTCAGGCAGATCCTCGCCGTGTTCGGCGATGTAGTGTTTGTGTTCGAGGAGCTTGTCCCGGATGAACTGCCTGGCGTAGGCGGACGATGCTCCCAATTTCGGCAACCGGTCCAGCACGTCGCCAAACAGATGAAACCGGTCGAGATCGTTCAGCACCACCATGTCGAACGGCGTGGTCGTCGTGCCTTCCTCCTTGAAGCCGCGAACGTGCAGATTTTTATGATTCGTGCGGCGATACGTGAGCCGATGGATCAGTGTCGGATAGCCGTGAAATGCAAAAATGATCGGCTTGTCGGTCGTGAAAAGCGCGTCGAAATCCTTGTCGCCCAACCCGTGCGGGTGTTCGCTGGTCGGCTGGAGTTTCATCAAGTTCACCACGTTGATCACGCGGACTTTTAATTCGGGGAAATGCTCCCGCAGCAACTCGACGGCGGCCAGCGTTTCGATCGTCGGCACATCGCCGCAGCACGCCATGACGACATCCGGCTCACCGCCCCGGTCGTTGCTCGCCCATTCCCAGATGCCGAGACCGGCGGTGCAGTGCTTGACGGCGTCTTCCATGTTGAGCCATTGGGGCGATGGCTGTTTGCCGGCAATGATGACGTTGACGTAGTTGCGGCTGCGCAGGCAATGATCGGTGACCGAGAGCAGGCAATTGGCATCGGGCGGCAGATAGACGCGCACAATCTCGGCTTTCTTGTTCACGACGTGGTCAATGAAGCCGGGGTCCTGATGCGAGAACCCGTTGTGGTCCTGCCGCCAGACGTGGGAGGTGAGCAGGTAATTGAGTGACGCGATGGGCCGCCGCCACGGGATATGATTGCAAACCTTCAACCACTTCGCGTGCTGGTTGAACATCGAGTCAATGATATGGATGAACGCCTCATAACAGGAGAAGAACCCGTGCCGACCCGTGAGCAGATAGCCTTCGAGCCAACCTTGGCACTGATGCTCGCTCAACATCTCCATGACCCGTCCGTCGGGCGCGAGGTCGTCGTCACTCGCGATCCGCTCCGCCATCCACGCGCGTTTGGTGACTTCGAGCACGTCCTGCCAGCGGTTCGAATTATTCTCGTCAGGGCTAAACAAACGAAAATTCCGGCTGGCGAGATTCTGCTGCATCACGTCACGGAGAAACCGGCCCATGACGCGCGTGGCCTCGGCGTTCACCGCGCCGGGTTGTTTAACGGCGACCGCGTGCTGGCGGAAATCCGGCAGACGCAAGTCGCGCAGGAGCACCCCGCCATTGGCGTGCGGATTGGCGCTCATGCGGCGCTCGCCCTTGGGTGCAAGATCGGCCAATTCGGAATTCAAGCGGCCGGTCTTGTCGAAAAGTTCTTGCGGGCGGTAACTTTTGAGCCACTCCTCCAAAATCCCCACATGCCCCGGATCACTCATGTCCCCCATCGGCACTTGATGCGACCGCCACGAACCCTCGGTGCGTTTGCCATCGACGGTCTCTGGGCCAGTCCAGCCTTTCGGTGAACGCAGGATGATCATGGGCCAGCGCGGACGTTCGGCGACGCCGTCCTTTCGGGCTGCAGTTTGAATGCGCTGAATTTCGGCGGTGGCCTGATCGAGTGCGCCCGCCATGAGTTGATGCATTTTCATGGGGTCGTCGCCCTCGACAAAAATCGGCGTGTAACCGTAGCCGCGAAATAGCTGATCCAGTTCTTCGTGGCTGATGCGCGCGAGCACGCAGGGGCTGGCAATCTTGTAGCCGTTCAGATGCAGAATCGGCAGCACCGCGCCATCGGTCACGGGATTAAGAAACTTGTTCGAATGCCAGCTCGTGGCGAGCGGGCCGGTCTCCGCTTCGCCATCGCCGACGACGCACGCGACGAGCAAGTCTGGATTGTCGAACGCCGCACCGAAGGCGTGCGACAACGCATAACCCAGTTCGCCGCCTTCATGAATCGAGCCGGGCGTCTCCGGCGCGACGTGGCTGGGAATGCCGCCGGGAAACGAGAACTGCTTGAACAGCCGCTGCATCCCCTCCTCGTCCTGCGAGATGGTTGGATAAACTTCGCTGTAAGTTCCCTCCAAATACGTGTTGGCCACAATCCCCGGCCCGCCGTGTCCCGGCCCGGTGATGTAAATCGTGCTAAGGTCGTGCTCTTTGATGACACGGTTCAGGTGCGCGTAGATGAAATTTAATCCCGGCGTCGTGCCCCAGTGACCGAGCAAGCGCGGCTTGATATGCGCGAGCTGGAGCGGCGTCTTCAGCAGCGGATTGTCGTAAAGGTAAATCTGGCCGACCGACAAGTAGTTCGCCGCGCGCCAATAGGCGTCCATCTTTTGCAGCAGTTCCGGGGCAAGTGTATCGGTCTTCATCATTCAATCCTTTGAGTTCTTGGTTTCTGGTTTCAAAATGCGGCACAACGAGCGCGCGATCATCAGTTCTTCGTCTGTGGGGATCACGCGGACCGTGACGCGTCCGGCATCTGCGGAAATCACCGCCTCCGTTGCCGCGTTCCGCGTTTCATCAAGTTCGATTCCGAGGAAGCCGAGGCCTTCGCAAATACGGCTGCGAACGAGTGGCGCGTTTTCACCGATTCCGCCGGCGAAGACCAAGGTGTCCAGCCCTCCGAGTGCGGCGGCGTAAGCGCCAATCCACTTCTTGGCCTGATAGCAAAAAAGCGCCACTGCTTCCGCCGCCCGGACATCCTGCTTTTCAAGTTCGAGCAGGTCACGCATGTCGGAACTTGTCCCTGAAACACCAAGCAGTCCCGATTCGTGATTCGCGATGTGGTCGAACTCGGATGGCGACATCCCCCCGGTCCTCGCGAGAAAGTTGACGAGTCCCGGGTCGATGTCGCCGGAGCGAGTGCTCATGACGAGGCCGGAGGCGGGGGTAAAGCCCATGCTCGTATCGATGCTCTTGCCATGAAGGACGGCGGCGAGGCTCGCCCCGTTGCCGAGGTGTGCGAGGATCACCCGACCCGTCGCCGCTGGCGGATCGAGGCTTTTGAGTTCCTCCATCAGGTAGGCGTAGGAAATGCCGTGAAAGCCGTATCTTTCGACGCCCATCGCTTCATAACGCCACGGGATCGGCAGCAACTTCGCGACGCGCGGCATCGTGCGATGAAACGCCGTATCAAAGCAGGCGACCTGGGGGAGATCGGGATATTGGCCCCGGAAGGTCTCGATCAGCGCGATCTCGCCGGGAAGATGAGCCGGATCACAGGGGCTGATGCGGTGAAGTTCTTCCAGCAACTCCTGCGTTACGAGTTCGGGTTCGGTGTGCTTCATGCCGTGGACGACACGATGGCCCACCATCTCGACCGACTGCATCTCGACCTGATCTTTCAGCCAGTCGATGAAAAGAGGAGCGACCGATGACTGCCCGGACATGTTGAAAGGAAGATTTTCCGTCTTTCGTCCGGTATGGTCGGTGAAGGTCAGATTTGTCCCGCTCAGGCCGATGCGTTCCAACTTGCCGTGAAGGCCGCGCCTCAACGCGTCTCCTTTCTCATACAGGGCAAATTTGACGCTCGACGATCCGCCGTTGATCACGATGATGTGCGGGTTGTTAGTCTTCATGGATATCCGTCTTCGCTTGCTGAGGGGTTTGAGTATTCGAGGCTCTAGCGGTTGTCGCCTTTCCCCAGTGCTTCGTAGCCGGAGATCACGTCAAACAACTCTTCGTCGATGCCGCTCTGGCGAAGACGATGGTAGTCGCGGCGGAGTGTCTCCAGCAGTTCGGCGATGTTCGTATCGGCACGTTGCATCGCGGCGAGTCGGCTCGCATTTTCGCTTGCGAGCGATTCGGCGCAGGCGCGGAAGAGGGAGATGAAAAGATACTCGCGAATGAGGGCGGCCACCGTCGTGGCGGCCACCGTCGTGGCGCCGCCGCCGAGGATCTCAGGCAAGGTTGCGGTCGGCCAGGGCAGCCGGGCAAGTCCCTCCCGCCATGCCCGGTCAAGGGGTAAGAGTCGCTGACTCACCGGTTCGAAGAGCGGACCGGACTTCGGACGATTGTGGAAAAGGTAGAGTTGTGCCTGTCCGTCCCCGGCACGGTAAGCGGCACTTTTGAGCTGGATCTGCCCGACGAGCGGGGTGATCGCCTGGACGGAGTTCGGAACCGGAAAAAGCCCCACCGGAACCACGCCCGAGTCCGTGAGGCGCGCATGAACCCTTTCGCCCACTGCCCATACCGCCGGCTTACCGGGCAGGGCGGCGAGCGTTTCCACCGCATAGTCAGCGATGAGGTCATTAAACTGGCCGACGAGGCCCTGGTCCGATCCGAAGACGACGGCATCGATCTCACTCGTGTCCCGGTATTCGATTGCCGGGCGGCTTTGTAAATTGCTCTCCCGGAAATGCGCGCTCAGTCCGAGTTCGACGGTGTGATAGTAGTCGCCCAGGGCAATTACCGACTTTTCGTATTGCCCGATGCTGGAAGCGGCGAGCGCTTTCATGGTTCGGACGACTGACTGAAGATCGCCGGCACTGCTGATTTTCCTGCTGAGGCTTCCGGTCGTGTCGCTCATGGCTGGGTTGGATTCTTTACCGGGAAGTGGCGGAAAATTCGTGACTCAGGGTTGAAAACGCGCGAGTGCCTGCGTTCCGATGGTGATGATAGCTTGGCGATCTTCGTCGCTCAGGGTGTCGCCGGTTTCGAAACGAGCGCTGACCTCCGCCGGTATCCCCGTGGCGGCTTCATGCACGGCGCGCTGGGCCTCGGGCATTGTATCAAGAGGGATCTTGTCGAATAGCCCGCTGGTCAACGCGAGCAGCACCGCGATCTGCGCGGGCACGGCCACGGGTGCCAGCTCGGACTGCTTCAGACAGGCTCGGATGCGACGACCATGTTCGATGATCGTGCGGGTCTCATCGTCGAGTCGGGCTCCGAAGCGGGCGAAAGTTTCCAGTTCTTCAAATTGCGCGTATGCGAGCTTCAGATCTCCCGCCACCGCGCGGAAGGCGCGTCGCTGTGCTTTTCCTCCGACACGCGAAACCGATTTTCCGACATCGACGGCCGGGAGCACCCCCAGTTGAAAGAGCGAGGGAGAGAGGTAGATCTGCCCGTCGGTGATCGAGATCAGATTCGTCGGGATGTAGGCGGAGATATTCTGCGCCTCGGTTTCGATGATGGGAAGGGCGGTCAGTGATCCGCCTCCCCGTTCCTCGGAAAGATGGGTTGATCGTTCGAGCAACCGCGAGTGGATGAAAAAGATGTCGCCCGGAAAAGCTTCCCGGCCCGGCGGTCGGCGGAGCAGCAGGGACAGCTCGCGATAGGCACGGGCGTGCCGGGTCAGGTCGTCATAGACGATGAGCACGTCGCGACCCGATTCCATGAAATGCTCCGCGATACTCGTCGCCGCGTAGGGGGCGATGTAGGCGAGACCGGGCGCGTCGTTGCCTTCCGCGACGACGACAACGGTGTACTCCAGGGCCTCGTGCTCGCGCAGAGTGGCGATGACTTTTGCCACGGCGGAGGCTCGCTGGGAGATCGCGCAATAGACGCAGAGCACGTCTTTTCCCCGTTGATTCAGGATCGTGTCGATCGCGATGGCGGTCTTGCCTGTCTGCCGGTCACCGAGAATCAATTCACGCTGCCCGCGCCCGACGGGAATGAGCGCATCGATGACCACGAGGCCGGTCTGCAGGGGAACCGTCACCGGTCCGCGATCCATGATCGGGGGGGCGGGGCGTTCGATGGGGAGGCGCTCGTTCGTATCGATCGGCCCCGCCTCGTCGAGCGGACGCCCGAGCGGATCGATGACTCGCCCGAGGAGCGCATCCCCCACGGCGACATCCATGACGCGGCCGGTGCGTTCGACCTCCTGCCCTGCCTGCAGATGGGCGTAGTCACCCAGCAGCACGACGCCGATTTCATGCTCATCGATATTGAAGGCAATACCGAAGATGCCGTTGGGAAAAGCGAGCAATTCCTCAAACCCGACACCGGTGAGGCCGGAAATGCTCGCGATGCCGGTGGAAACACTCGTGATGGTCCCCGTCTCGCGCGGCACCAGACCGGGGGAGAATTCCCGACACGCCCTCCCGATGCTGTCGAACGCTCCGTCGATGAGGCTTTGGAAGCTATCGGCTGCGTCGTTCACGGGATCACTGCCTCGCTCTTGGATTTGGATTCGGATTTGGATTCAGGCACCACTCCCGCCTCGGGTTCAGTCCTGACTTTCTTCGCGAGTACCTCGCGGGCGGCTTTCTCCACCGACGCGAGGTAGTCGGCAATGTTCCAGCCCACCTTCTGTCCGACCGTGGAAAGCTCGATCCCGCTGATGAGGTCGGGCACCGTCTCGAAGCGGAGAGGAATATCGCCTGAGAAGATTTCGTTAAGCGCTTTCCCGATCATGGCGGATTGATCGGAAGACAAGGCAAAGGCACTCCGCACCAGGATCGGTTCGGATGAGCTCTTCAAGGCCTTCCCAAGATCGCTTTTTGCCTCGTTATCCAATTCACCGAGGCGGCGGGTGAACACTTCGCAGATCTGCTCTTCCAGGCTCGTGGAGGCGAGATCCGAGAGCACCTTTCGAGCGACTGCAAAAACTTCGTCCTGTGTCCTGCGGGCCAGCGTCTTGCCGAGCTTTCCGGCTTCTTCCTGCATGGCTTTCTCCCGCTTTTTGCTCGAGTCGTCTGCCGCGTTGCGGGCATCGACGATGAGCTGCCTACCCTGTTCGTGCGCCTCCCGGGTCGCCTCCTCTACCAGCCCCGCCCGCTCCTGATCGAACGCTTCGTTCTTCTGTTGGAACTCGTTGCGCTCCGCTTTCGCTTCGGCCTTTTTCGCGTCGGCGTCGGCGAGTTCATCGGCGATCCTCTTCTCCCGCTCGTCAATCGCGTGGAGGATGGGCTGGTAGAGAAAGCGCCGCATCAACCACACGAGAATGAGGAAATTGAGCGCCTGCGCGACGACGGTGAACCAGTCAATGAGCATGAGTTATTTAGCGGTAGCGGCGATCACGTCGTTCCAGAACGGATTGGCGAAGATCAGGATCATCGACACCACGAAGCAGTAGATGGCGGTTGACTCGATCATCGCGAGACCGACGAAAAGGGTTCGGGTGATCGTGGCGGAAGCGTCCGGTTGCTGAGCCAGTGACTTCAGGGCAGAGGCGACGGCACGGCCTTCACCCAGTGCCGGGAACATGCAGCCGATGCTGGTGGTGAAGCCGGCCATGATAATAGAAACGACGGCGATGATGGTGGTGTTATCCATGGAGTAGTATTCGGTCAGGTTGGTTCCGGGTGGGATGGGCGCTTGCGGGTGTGAACTGCCGCGGCGATGTAGACGGTGGCGAGAATGCTGAAAATATAGGCCTGCACCATACCGGTGAGGAGACCGAGCAGGGTCATGACGATGGGAAAGAGAAACGGGGTGATCGTCAGGAGGATTCCGATGATGATCGCGCCGCTCATCATGTTGCCGAAGAGGCGGACCGCCAGAGCGAGGGTGCGGGAGACTTCGCTGATGATGTTGAAGGGCAGCATGATCACCGTCGGCTTGATATAGGACTTCAGATAGCCACCGAGCCCCTGATCCTGAATGCCGAAGATCGGTACGGCGATGAGCACACTCAGCGCCAGAGCGGCCGTCGTCGAGAGCGAGCCCGTCGGCGGTTCGTAGCCGGGGATGATCGTGAAAAGACTCGCCGTGGCGACAAAGAGGAAGAGGGTTCCGAGAAAGGGGAGATAGTTCCGGGGATTGCGCAGGCCTACTTCGCCGATCTGCTTTACGATTCCGGTGACGACGATCTCGAGGAGATTCTGCCAGCGCGAGCGCTCGTGCGCGGAGGTGAGCCGGCGGGTGATGAGTCTCGATCCCACGACGAGCACGAGCATGATCGCCCAAGTGAAGACAATGGTCGCGTTGAGTTTAAACACTCCATCCTGCCAGAAGATGAGTTGGTCAGGCGTGAGTCGCATGGCTGTCCTCCGGTGGCGGTTTTGCGGGGGCTACGCTTGGCCGGGTCAATCGCATGATGACGAAACGGCCACAGATAAAGCCGACGAGACAGGCGAAGAGCCGTTTCCAATCCTCGTGCCCGACGAGGTAGAAACCCGCAAGGACGATGCCGGTCCGGCATAAAAGGCTTCCTGCGAGCCACAGCGCGGGTTGCGGTGACTCCAGAGCCTTGCGCACGGTCCACCAGAGGCCGCCGAAAAAGAGCGTCCCGAGAACAGCCCCGGCAAGGCCTGACAACACTATAAAAAGAAGCTCATTCATCTTCATCCTCCTCTTGTTCTTTATGCATTGCCTTCTCCTCCCTCGCGACCCAGTGCCAGGCGTTCGCGCAGCCGATGACGAGGCCGGTCATGAGGAGCGCGAGAGTCCAGGGATGGCTCGCGGGATGGTGGCGATCCAGCCAGATCCCGAGCGCTGCGCCAAGTAGTGTCGGCAAGGCCACCGACCACCCGATCAACCCCATCATGCCGAGACCAAGCCAGACCTCCGAGCCGCCCCGGCGACGGGCCCGGAGCTTGCGATCCGCCTTGTCCCCGATCCTGTCGGCGAGAGTCGGTTCGCCTTTTGGTGGTTCGCTATTCATGGGAAAATTCGACAAAGCGGTTGAGGAATCCGGACTCCAGTTTAGCCAGGACCGTGCGCCTGCTTCTCTCCTCCTCGTCGAGAGTGAGGAATTCCTTCTCCACAGAGGCTCGCAGTTGCGCGAGATCCGATCCTCCGAGAGCCCGTCGCACCGAGACGAGCACTTCGGCACCCGTCTTGACGAGGATGCCCTCATCCACGGCGACGAAGACTTCACCATCGGCTTCCGTTTCATAGGTCAGGATGCCGGGCACGAGGGCGGCCACACAATCCAGCCGACGCGGCAGGAGACCGAACGACCCTTTCGGAGTTTCCGCGACCATTCTCAAGACCCCGGTCTTATGAGCGAATACGTGAAAGGGCATGAGGATCTTAAGTTCCATGCGCGGCGACCGGTTCGGGTTTCACTGAATTTTGCGGAGCGGGCGCCTTCTCTGATTCGGTCTTCGCCGCAGCTTTCGCTTTCGCCTTCGCTTCATCGATCGCGCCGATCATGTAGAGCGCGCTCTCCGGGTAGTCCGTGAACTCGTC
>Ga0209390_10007386_pt1 | contig 14113 bp, 14 predicted proteins | sample BON01_FD_187212 | JGI IMG/M metagenome (GOLD analysis project Ga0209390, IMG submission 187212) | Freshwater microbial communities from Lake Bonney liftoff mats and glacier meltwater in Antarctica - BON-01 (SPAdes) (version 2) | ecosystem: Environmental > Aquatic > Freshwater > Ice > Glacier... | reverse complement strand
CAACAACAATGCAAAAGTTACACCACATATCGCCCTGTGATCAGCCACCCTGACCACGTACGATTTTCTTGGCATTCCTGAACATTCTCCGTCGAAGCTTCTGTCTGAGGACATGTCGATAGTGCATTCTCACCCGTGCCATGTGTCTTTCAAATCGCTCGTACGACTCTCTCTCAGCACACTTACGTCCTTGTATAAGACAATCCGGCTTGCAACAAAGCGTGTAATTTTTTCCAAACATTTCTCACGTCCCTGAATGCAAAAATATAACGATTTTTCCAACACACGCCGCGTGTATCGTAGCGATGGCGGCTCCCATGAAAACATTTGCTTTTCAAGCATCGTGTTTGACTTGATTTTGCTCATGTTCTTAAATTAGAATATCAGAAAAATCCTGAACTTACAGAAATCAGGCACAAAATCCGATGATGACAGCACTGCTTCGGATGTACATGATCTTATCACAAAGTATATAGTGCCAATCCATTCAATAATACGTGCATCTTAGATAACACCACGGTGGTGTATATACATGCGCTTTTTTTTGTGTATCAACCCACGCGTCTTGTGTCGCAAAAGATGAGCATGCCGAGAATATTTAAAAGGCGAAACCCCCACATACACAGTGATTATTACAAAAGCTGTATAATATATGTATTTTTCATCTACATAGTTCTGGTGTATGTCGCTGGATTCTTCATACAAAGTTGGGGTTCGCAGTGATCTGATGAAATGATTTTTTTTCTGTTTATTAAAAGCTGTACAAATTAATGTAAATGACATGGTGTATATCTCAGAAGAGCTCCAAGACTGCCTGCACGTATTTCGGATGCAAGAAAGAAATGCTGTGAATCGGTCGTCACTCGAATGCACACACGCCTTGAAGTAATTTCACAATATGAAGAAGAATGGGGCAAGAAGAGCGATTGTGATGAACACACATCGGAAGCATCGAGAAGACAGATCCTGTGACAGGTTTCAGAACGCCCAATAGCAAGACCCGAAGAAAACCCCACTTGAGCACTAAACGCACTCGAAGGAGACGAGAATCCGCTCCACAGTCTGTGATCCACACAGAGGCATCCGTTCTGGATCTGTCAATAGCCAGTGAGAATGTCAAACACTGCGTAATTTCGACTTTTGAAAGATGTCGGTAATAGATAGGACGTCTTTCTTGGTGAAAAAGTCGCAATCCTTGAAAAGATATGAGTTTCGTGTCTTTCAAACAATTTTTCACATCGTATCCTGTGTATCCAACAATAAAATTCCCACCCGAAGTGATGTTCAAACCCTCTGGACGGAACGTGTCCGCTACTCCAAAATAAAACGGGACTGCCCGGAAAAGCATGCGCTTGAGATTAATGCGCATGACTTCATGACTGGAACTGTTCACGACAAAAACATCGTCTCCAGTGTGACTCATCCTTATCTCACTTGGATACAGCAATTGGCTCGGCTGCTGCAACACCTCATTGATATCTGTGGAGGCCTTCGACATGTCCTGCTCGAGCCGAATGGTCTCAACGTACTCGGTATCGCGGATGATTTTGCGCAGACTACTGTTATGCCCATCCACAACAATGAGTTCAGTCTCCATTGCTCGCAAACACAGGCCCCACGGCCGGTTGAAGCGCGCCAAGTTCGCGTACCCATCACAAAACCCCGCCTCACCATGCAGTTTACCTGGTACCGGCCTTGCGCCATACAATGTCCTCACATTTCCGTCGTTGCTGATTTCCCGTACGCAATTGTTCATCCAATCCGTAAAAAATATCACATTCTCTCTATCAACAGCCACACCATGAACTGTGGAGAGCCGAGCTTCGGCACACATCCCGTCTTTGAACCCGTTTTCGTGCTGACACCCTGCCAGCAGTCGTGCTTTGGATTCGGGCGGCTCGCACATTTGCAGTGATGACCCCATGCACAATATAATCCTGTTGTGATCACAATCTGCAAAAACCATTGTAATCGCCTGTGATGCCCGAATTTCCGCTGTTTCGCATGTGTTCTGGGTGTGTATGTACACTGTCTGTCGCACACTGAACTTGTCCATGAGCATGTCCATATTTCCACACATTTCGTTTGTAAGAATCTCAACTATTCCACCTCTTATTGACTCTACAGTAGTTGTATTTTCTCTATTTTTATAGAACATCTGACACCCGATTCCTTTTTTCTGCCCACAAAGAAGATTCATGTCGGTTCAAGACTATATATTCTGCTGCATCAAACAATATTTGCGATAGAACACCACACGATAATATGATCTCGAAACCAAAAGCTAAATGTTTGGAAGGATATAAAAGTAATGGTCTAAAATTCAACAAAGAAAATCACAAATACTCCAGAATCTGCGTTCCAATCCGAGGAGAACAGAAAAATGCCTTTCATTTCCCTAAAAAGTTTAAAAAGTGAGCCGTCGACCGCATCTTAGCGCAATTTGTGGCATAACATGTGCAAGATATCGCGTCTTGCACAAACACATCGATTACGATAATCAGGACTATTTTGTATATTAGAGAGCGTAACATGTGAACACGAATTTGTATCAAATGAATAAATTGTCGTTTTGTGCAGCATTGAGCGTTGTCTCCCTATCCACACTATGCTACCTGACAAATCTGCAGTCGAAAAAACACCTTTTATTCTTCATGCCCATAGACCAATGAGCGCTTCCCTCATCAACAGAATGCCAAACGTGTTCCTCTCAAAATTTACAAAATCAGAAATCGTCCGATTTATGTGACATTTGTCGACATTTTGTTTGATTTTCGCGTCAAAACTACCGATTTCTGGATTTACACCCCTACATTGTTTCGTCATGTGTTCTATTTGCGTATTTTCTGTCAATTTCTGGGCATAAAGTCGTGAAGAAAATTACATGCACCCCACACAACAAAATAACCGAAAATGACCAAATTCCCAGAGATTCTATGCGGAATGTGCAATAAAGTGACAGAGGGACCGCAGGCAGGAGAATGTCAACACTTTTCTGTCAAGCACCATAAAATCGTCTTCGTATCGCCAGGACAGCGGTTTTTGACAGCAATTTGCTGCATGTGCGCACTCAAGGAGAAACTCCTGTGCTTTCCCTGTGTGAATTGTTTACAAAAAGGCCCCGATGTAAACGAAATCGAGATTTAAGTGTGATTGGATTTTACTGTTTTAATAAAAGAAGAAAATAACACATTTGAAATTGTTGGTTCTGTTTTTCATTTTCGGGTCAAAATTTGAGACAACAGAGAGTTTTTAGGAATTCCCGAAATAGATATTGGATGATTTAAGATGACGACGAGAAGATATATAAATATCAAGTGAAGACACAAATCAAACAGGATTCTTTAGAGGGATTTTAATAGAGAACAAGTCTGATATTGTGTTGTGCTATTTGTACTAGAAGGTTTGAGTGTCAGGACTGTTGCTCAATATGTGTAGTGTCAAAGATTGTGCATCGTCGTGCAAGAGTTGCCAAGATGAAATAAAAAAAGAGTGTAATGCATATTTGCAGGGACAAAGCAGTAGTTTTGATTTTCAATCGTGCTTTGATGCTGCAAACTGTCAGGAATCTGATTGTGCAGCCTCGTGCTTTGATGCTGCAAACTGTCCGGAACCAGATTGTGCAGCCTCGTGCTTTAAATGTCAAGAATTGATAAATCACGGGATTGCGAAAGCAATCACTAGATTTGCGCCGCGATCAGATTTTCTCGACGAGTCAGTTGCTGCTGGAAAAGAAATGGCCCACGCAGACCCTAATTGTTCTCTTGCGGGTTCATCGAGTAAAACGAATTCCAACTCGAATAATGACAAATACTGGACCGATAATGCGTCTGGATCATTTTCTCTCGAAGATGTATTGGGGGAAAAAAGGAAGAGAATACACTGTGGGTGTAAGACGAAAAACAATACGTTCAAAAGAAGGACACAATGTCCTCTGCATAAGTCTTCATAAATTTGAATTGCTTTTATTACTGGAAAATGTACTTTACAATCCTTGATTGATGGCCTATGTGCTCAAATCCATGTGAATCTTACTTCATGTGTTTTTTGGACAAATGACAATGGACAGCACAAGATGGAGTTTTGCCATCATCGTGGATCTCGTAGGAGAACCCATTTGACATAGTTTATCGCACCTTTTAAGCGTTTTGTTTTTATCACAATAAACTGGCTCTATTGACATCCCAGTACGAGTCACCAGCCCAGTCCCACAAGCCGATAGGTCCTAGAAAAATCTCGTAGTCGATGCATGGACCAATGTACCTGACGGAAGTGGTTGGAAAGTAACCGTTTAAGACAGAAGAAGCAAGAGAAGCATCATAGTGTGCACGCTGTATTTCAAATTCCCTGTAGTCGTCATACAGTTCAACGTGGTGCTCATTCAGCATGGAGATTTTTTTATGAACGGAGTGTACAATTGCCTTGAAATTCACAAACAGACACTAGCAGATATATAGTCCTTGTCTGTCTTTAATTTCCCGAAATATAGTTCATATAAGGCAAGGGAAACATTGGAAAACAACAAAATGTACTATGTAGACTTGTTATGAAGTGAAGATTGCTTTTATTATTGCTTAGAAATGAATAATGTAGTACGTTTGTTTTGAACTCTCAAGGTGTAGTCTTTTATTCTCACCGAAGTAAGTGACTGTGGTTTGCTGATTGTCGTCACATATTCTACTTTTCTCAAAATAAAAGACATGTTAAACGAACAAAGCACCTAGTTCAAGATCTATACATTTTCGTCGCAAACACTCTATTGCCCATTGTCAGGGGCTTGTTGTGGGTTTCCAGGCAAGTTCGGCTGCGTAATCGAAGCAGCGATGTGAGAAGCTACTTGTGAGACTACACGCGCCATCCCTGTTCCAACAAAACTGGAAAACGCTCCTGTGAATTCCCGAACACTAGAATTCTCGCCCACAGCAGGTCCAGCGACTGCTCCATTGTTAGACATGAGATGTCCGAGTGCAGCAGAGCCGCCAGAAATCGCACTCAAAGCTCCTGTGACCCCGGACATCCCCACGTATCGAGCAATTTCACCCAGATTATATCCAGGCAATTCTCTACGTTGCATCCTTGCGATATTTTGTGTTTGTAACCAGGACGTGTTAGCAGCATGTACGTTGAAATTCGCCTGTCGTATCAGTTCCGGCCTCAGAGTATTCATACCAGCCACCATAACAGTACTCAATACTCTTCCGAAACCATCTTCGATGATGGGCAACTCTACAGCAGCTCTAACATTTGGCACTTGACGTGCGTTGTTGTCTTGTTCTAGAAAAACAGCTGCGACAGCTGCGACAGCTGCGACAGCTGCGACAGGAATACCAGCAACATTTGGCTGATGTGCGTTGTTGTCTTGTTCTAGAAAAACAGCTGCGACAGCTGCGACAGGAATACCAGCAACATTTGGCTGATGTGCGTTGTTGTCTTGTCCTGGCAAAACTGCCTCGACAGGCATACCAGCTGCCGCAACAGGGATTTCTCCACGATCAATGGCACGATTTCCGTTCTGACACACGGGGATTACACCCTCTTGCACTTGCAAAGCGTTCGGCCCTGGACCATTCTCCAATTGCTGTGGCACTCGAGGAGCAGCATCATTCCGAAAAAATCTCATTGGGATTGGGAAATCAACAAGGTTTATCAAAGGGGGAGATACAAGCATCGCGTTGTGTGCACCATTGCAGCCACCACCATTACAAATTCTCCTTAGTTTGCTGATTCTAAGAAGATAATTAACATAAATCCACGCTTCTTTGAATTCTTCCTCTCTTTTCCTCTTTTTACCAGAATCATTCGACTGATCCATTTCCGATTTGTTTTTTCAGTGATAGAAAAAAGTTTCAGGAACACCTCAACACGAAAAACCCACAACCACCCTGATTACAACGTGATGTGTTCAGGGTGACAAGGGTTTCGTGGCGTTGCGTTGTAGCATATAATCTGCTTATATATGTTCATCAACGTTCGCGACCAGACGAAATGTCACTTCAATTTATTCAAAATATTCGACCATTTCTGTCTTTATAGACATGATGTGAATTCCCAGTTTAGGATATTATTTCCCCAAATAGAATAAAAAGCATATAAAATAGACATTTTTATAGTGTATTGGAACATTCTTCGAGTGGCACGCCAAGATGCCCCGTTGCTCAGAAAGGCAAAAATTGATAGCATTGCGGTCGAAAGGTCCTAAAGAGCAGGCCAAGGCTGTTTTCAAACAGCCTGAAGTTGTTTCCAACAAGATAACTTCGATGATTGCTGCCCAGATGCTGAATGACTTGACCAAAAAGGAGGATATCGAAGCCGCAAAGAACAAAGAGGACAAGAAAAAAGCACGCAAAGCAAAAATCAATGCGGCGTTGAATAAGATAGCTGATTTTTTCGACCAGTGCTTACTTGACAAGTGGAAGAGGATACATCCTTTTGAAGAGCCTCCCACCGACCTATTGGTGTGGAAAAGCTTCGAAAGGATGTAAGTCTTTGTTAATTCAAGGACTAATTTATCTGAAGAAATTAAATATTTGACAAAAAAATTCCTGTGTCTATTTCTCAAATCAAATTCGACAATTTCTGTTGATTTTGAGGAAATGTAGGGAAACAAATATTCACATAAAGCTCTTTTTTATAAAGTTTATTTTGAAACAAGTCGAAAATGAACAACTCAAAATCCCCCAAAAAACTTTGTTTGCCCGACAACATAGTCTTACTTGTAAATATGCATTTTTGCGCATCTTGACGGGTTCTATTCAGAAAGCATCTGCAATGTGAAAGCAACCATCTTTATTTCCATTTCTTTGAGTGTTTCCATTTTGGTTGGAATGTGTTCTGCACTTATTTTCTTGGCGTTTTTCATGTGCTTCCACAATCTCTCGATTGAAGCATTCAAGAGAGAGGTGTCGTAATCTTCACATTTAGAAAAAAGAGCTACTGTCCACAGCACTTTGATTGTTTTTATTTCTACTTCAAGACAACGAGAGCATTCCTCTACCAGCCCAATCTCCGCCCATAGTTTGTACTGATTTTCAAGTCGCTTCACAATTTCAAGTCCTGCTGTCACATAGCCCTCTTCTTTATTCTCGAATTTTTGGTCGAGTATGTCCATGTCGGACTCAATATCATCCATTTCAAGAAAAGCAACGCATTTATTGTACACTTTCGTGGACACAGTGCGCACTGTCTCCACCTCTTGTTTTTCTTTTTCCTTGATGACAGGTGCGCCTGCTCCGTGCATGATTTTGTCTACGGCTTCCATGTGCTTGACAGCCCTCCAAGCATGTTTTTTGCAAGACAGCATATCTTTCATCTGGAAGAAAATAATGCTAATCGCGTGCTCTGAACACCCTGCACCGAAAAAACCGCGCCAGTCTTTGCGAACCAACCATTTGTCACGCTCGACCTTGCGCGTTTCCACAATCTTCTTCAATGCTTCGTTCTTCTTGTTGCCTGACAATTCAAGTGCGGCAAAATGCAGCTCGGTATTACTCACCTGCATCTCGTTCATCAACAATGCATGGTCGTCTCCCGCAGGTGGTAGAGCGATACATTTGTGCAATCTCAGGACTACTCCTCCCATAAGAGACTTGAAATGCCTGCATGCTGTGCGGTGACACTGCCAGTCCTGCTTTTGACAGTCGCGCGAGCAGTAACGCACTTTCTTGCAGGACTTGCACTGCATCATGTCCACTGCCTCACTTCCACACTTGTCACAGCAAAATAAAACGTCTTGTGGCTTCTTTTGCATGGGATCTGTATGCTTTTCCATGCCTTGAATACAACAAGTAACTGATTGCAGCATCCGTCTTTTTTATAGGGAAAAATCGCAACATTTCCGCAAATAGAACGCAAAATATAGCAAATCGGATACTATTGCCAAACAGTCATTTCCTGCGACTAAACAACCTTTCTGACATGAGAACAGAAAAGCACAAAAATGAGCGTGACCGAGCAAAAAGCCCAATGACAATGAAATTTGGATGTTTTATTGATTAAACGTTTACAAAAAAACAAGCTAGCCGACATGAAAAATAATTTTCAGCTGCGGCGCTTGGCAAACTCGGCGAGGCTACTCTTCCATATTTCCTCCGTCATGCCGCAAGGTGTGTAAACACAATGGACGCCCAGAGACTTGACGGTTTTGCAGTTGTGTTCCTCATTGTCGTAGAAGATCATGTCTGCAAAGGCAATTCCCGTTTTTTTGTTGATATTCCGGAAGTGCGCTGTTTTCTTCGACTTGAATATCTCTTTGATGTCCACCGCTGATTCGAGGGTGATTCCATCACCAACGTCGAATTTGAGCATGCACTCATCCGCCCACACTGGTTTGTCTGTACAGCTGCAATATGCCAATTTCGTGTCTTTCCACTTTGGGTCGGTCTTGAGCTCGTGGATGATTTCTGCAGTATTTCCCATCATGTAACACGTGGTTCCAGACTTGTCTGTGAGGGTGCCATCCAAGTTCTTCTTGAACGGCGCGCCTCCTCCTCGGAGCTGGTACATTTCGGGATACCATAACGTGGCGTCCAAATCAAACGCTACAATTTTAGGCAGTGTGCTTGCCATAGTGTACCGAACTTGAGGGCAAATGCAGCGAATGACACAATCAGCACCCAGTACACCAGTCTAGTTTGCAAACAGAGTTCTTTTTTGAATTACACAAGCTGCATAAACTGAATGATTGCTGTAGCTTTGGCTTTTCCGACTTTGTCAATGCCAGCGAGTAGTTTAATCTTATGCGAAGTGGTTGGACAGGCTCGCATGGCATCCACGAGAGAAGCTGGGGTCGGAAAAACGGCTGCGATTTTCTTGGCGATAATGTTGGAAACAGACGGAATCTGAGCGAGTTGCATGATGAAGCAGTTCTCAGGAGTGATATTGTGATTTTTCTTGGCTTTCAGCTTGAGACGACTGGTGTAGTCGGTGTTAGCAGCCGATACATCAGTGGGAGTATAGTTCGCTGGCTTTTCCAACATCTTAGTGGCCAAAGTGACTAGTAGAATGGCGGTCTCCCTCACGTCGCGCGTAAAAATCAGATGAATGTCGTCTCGGAAAATCATGTTGAGGTACGCTGTGGACATGTTCTTGGCCTTTCTCTGCACGCTCTGGCATATGTCATCTCCCTCTATCACGTAGCAGATGTTCTTATTCTCGACATTCGACAACAATCGGGCTTTCTGCTCTCTGTACCTGCCATCGAAAATCGATCCTAGCATGTCTGCCTGAGTTTTTCTCTCGACGACGATATCGCGAATCACCCCTTTTTCCGAGTCCTCCAGAATCACCTGGATGTCGCCGAGATTGAGAGTTTTGGACTGCAGATCGACACTGTTTTTCAATTCTGAAGCGGCAACGAGGCCCGCCATGCTGGTATACAGCGCCTTTTCGCGTGAATCGACCAAAAGACGGACACGCATCATCGCAGGACTGATGCGTGTGATTTCCCAAATGCAATCTTTAAACAGCTTTTCACACGAATCTATATTTGTCGGAAACAACAGAGAGAGACGATTTTTTTTACTGTGGTTTTTTCCGCTGTCTGTGGTATTCCTTTTTGATCCCAACAAAGTATTTGAATGTCGAAACTGTGAGCATGTTTGTCGAGTGTTTGACAATAAATGAACGTATGCAGACGTGTAAATTCAGTATTAATCTTCTTGTGTATCTGGCATGTGTAATCGGGATCCTCGTAATGATCGTCAAACAAACGTATTTGGCTACAACAAAATTGACTGATACACACCGACTTTTGTTGCAGCATAATTATTCGAGTACAAGCAGTTCCTATCTTCTGCCGAATGTAAGTGAACACAACCTTGTATCCATGAAATACATGCATGAGTTGAATGTGATCCAAAAGAATAATAGGACTTTCAAGTTGCATCCTGTTATTTTGAAAATGGATAGTCCGAATTCAACTACACAACAACTTTCTATGACAAATTCTGTAGAAAATTTCACAGCACATAAAACTGTCAAAATCGTGATAGTATTTCCATATCGAGATCGAGCAAAACATTACATGAAACAAATGGAAAACATTCAAAAGAAATACAAGGACAACTTGGAAGTCACAGTTTATGTTATCCTACAGAATGATACGCATGCATTCCGAAGAGCATGGCTATTAAACATTGGGATTCAAATTGCTTCGGCTCATTTTTCAGAAAATGTCTGTGTTATCACACATGATGTCGACATGAAGGCATCCAAGGCTGTGGACTACACATGGTGTGACAGGCCCACCCTAATGTGTGCCGAAATTTCATGTTTTAATTACGGATTACCGTCTAGAGAGTACGCCGGGGGTGTTGTCGGTGCCACTATACAGCATTGGAAGCAAATAAACGGATTCACGAATACGGCATATGGATGGGGTGGCGAGGATGACGACTTGTATTTACGTTGGAAGGCAAATCATTTAGAACAAGGTCCAGGAAAAGGCTTACGCACCCCAGAAAAAGGACGGGGAGTATGTGAATGCTCCGACAAACTGGACCATACGCCTCGTACAAAACATATGCCAACTTATAACAAGATACTTCAAAAAATCGAGCGTATGAAAAGAGGGTCTGACGAGTGGAAAAGTGACGGACTGAGTGACTTACATTATCACACAGACAGCGTTTTCAAGGACGAATTTGGGAGCAATTGGATTGCTGTCAGCAGTGGCACACCCGGAAACGAAAGCGTTATGCAACAGAAGATGTCGACGCTTTCTTGACTGACGATTATTTTGCGTTTGTTTATAAAAATAATTTCCACATCAACTTGTTTTGGACAATCGTCATGAGTAACATCCCTGGAAAGATGGATGCTTACCTACAATTCCACATGTGTTAGACTCCTTATATATAAACACAGAGAACCAATAACACACACGTTCTAGATGATTCTAGTCCGCATTTTCCGTGCTTTTGGGATATTACTACATCACCATACCCCGGAAACGCTATTGGCAGGCTTTTTTGCCCTTTGTTCTGGGCTCTGCTTTATATTTTACAGCAAGTTACTGGGGTGTATCGGGCTTGTAGGTGCCTATTTCCTTTATGTGTCCTTGTTGGCAATGGGAGAGAAATTTTGCAATGCGGTAGAGCCATATGGCTCGTGTGACAAGTTGGAAGAATCCATGAAACTAGGCTCGCCACCTCAAATTTGTCGTGGCGAGTTGGACTGTGCGACCGACGGATTTTTCCGAGATCGAGACAAGAGAGTCGTTTTTTTGCGAGGTGTAAACGTGTCCGGATCCTCCAAATTCCCAGTCAATTGTGGGACGCATGAGACCGCGGGGTTCTTCGACAACGAAAATGTGTCGTTTGTCGGAAGACCGTTTCCACTCGACACTGCCGACGAGCACTTCAGCCGCATCCAGGCGTGCGGGCTCACTTTTGTGCGGCTCTTGGTGCCGTGGGAGGCTATCGAACACAAAGGTCCTGGTTGTTACGACCAAGAATACTTGGACTACATTCGCGAAATCGTGCGCATAGGCAAGAGACACCACATAAGTTTCTTGATTGATCCACATCAGGACGTGTGGTCACGATGGACAGGAGGAGATGGTGCTCCATCGTGGACACTGCAGGTCGTCGGCTTCGACATCGCTCAATTGCATGCGAGCGGTGCCGCTTTTACGCACCAAGGACACATTCTCGAAAACGGAACCGACGTGCCCTTTCCTCGCATGACGTGGCCATCCAACCACCATCGTCTGGCCGCCGCGACCATGTTTACCATCTTTTTTGGAGGCAATGACTTCTGCCCCAAGCTCAAAGTGTGCGGAGAACACGCTCAGGATTACCTGCAACGCCACTACCTCGACGCTTTTGCGAAATTGGCAGAGACTCTTGCCAACGAAGAAAATGTCATTGGCTTTGATACTCTCAACGAGCCCAATCTTGGCTTCATTGGCTACCCAGACCTCGCCAAACAATCCATCTTCCTCAGACAAGGCCCAAGTCCCACCTTCTTTGAATCCTTTCAGCTGGGCGATGGCAACTGTGTCTCCGTGCGTCATTATTGCCCAACCTTGGTCCACGATGGCCTCACCACATTGAACCCCCATCACAAGCGCGCATGGAGCCATCATTGCCTCTGGGAACAGCATGGAGTATGGGGCAAAGACACTCTATCCAACCCAGTTCTGCTCAAGCACGATTATTTCAGGTCTCTTCCCCTCTCATCCTGCATTTTCCTTGCTAATATCCCAATGCAGACAATCCGAGTCTTGTAAATAATTTCTTCATCCACGAGTTTTCAACTTCTCAAATCTTCTTGCTGCAAAAAATCCGAGGCTTGTAAAATTTTTTTTGCATCCGCAAGATCCTCGCACTGGAATACCCAAAATACACACGTACTGGGCATGTCATGACAATATGTATAATTGTGATTTTAGAGTGATAATCATCGCGCGTCAAGAGGTTGTGTCTGCGAAGCAGCCATTTTTTTTGTCACTTCTCAAAATGATTTTCCTTCTCGGCCTTTGCAAATACAATTTTCCAAAACCTATAATCTATGCCTTAAGAAGACAAAACCCCCAGATTCTAGTGTAGAAATGTGCGTTTTCGGTGTCTTTATTATTTGCACATTACAGCTTTGATTGTGATCTTCAGAAAATGTTTAACAAGTCTCAAAATGTTTTCGAGAAAAAATGTTTGAGATTCCGCAGAGCACCTCGTGCTTCTGTCAAAAAAGCAAAATCTAAAAAACTTGCAATTATACCCTACAAATGCATATAAAACACACTAAAATGGCTAAAAACTTGCGATTTTGCAATTTTTATGTCCTGTTCTCACGGGTTTCATTACATGCCCGAAATACGTCGAAAGTGGACAAAATATGGTAAAAAATACGCGATTTGGAAGTTTTACATTCAGGGCTCCGAATTGCAATGTATGTGAAAATGGCACGAAATCATCGAATATGTGGCTCTAAGTCGTGGTTTTTGAAGTTTTTATTTTCGAGCAATACAGCCTGGTTCTGATCTGCAGAAAAATTTTATCAAGTCTCAGATTATTTGTCGAGAAAAAATATTTGAGATTCCGCAGAGCACCTCGTGCTTCTACCATAACACGTAAAGTCAGAAAATCACAATATATGTATACAATGACATAGAATCCACACAAATCTGGCAAATAAATCGCAATTTTCGAGGTTTTTATTTTCTAGGCTGCACGGCTTTGATTCTGATCTGCAGGAATAATTTAACAAGTCTCGGATTATTTTTCGAGAAAAAAATTTGAGATTCTGTAGAGCACCTCGTGCTTCGACAATGACGCGCAAACACAAAAACCCACAAAATACATGCATATGTTTACAAAAAGTCTACTAGAATGGCACAAATTTGAGATTTTTGACATTTTGTAGATTGGGCTCTAGATTTTCGAAATGTGTCTGGAAATGGCATAAAATATGCCAAAATGACGTGAAATGTGAATGAAATTGGATATTACATATTTCGAAATTGTATTGTCAAATATGTCCAAAATGACACGAAAATGATAGAAAATTGACACAAACGGGACATTTTCGTGTTTTTATTTTTGGGGGTTTGAGTCTGGATTATGGCCAGCAGAAAAATTCAACAAGTCTCAGATTATTTGCACAGATGAAATATTGTGATTCCACAGAGTACCTCGTGCTTCGACCAGAATGTCTAGGGTCTAATAAGTTGAAATATATGTGTGAAAATGAAACAAAATTGGAGTATAACATCATAAAATGTATAATTCTAGATGTTTTCATATATTTGGGGACTGGGTTTGAATGTGATGAGCAGAAAAAATTCAACAAGTCTCAGATTATTTGCACAGAAAAATCACAATGTATGAATTTGAAAGTTTATGCAGATGCATGGATGCTGACAATTGAATGACAGATACAGGATTGTGGAAGGCGAAAAGCAGATGGTGTGTCCCGAACGCGACTATTTTGTACCATTTATTCAGAAGTTCAAATGCGCCATATACGAAGGGAACGCACGTGGAGTGAGATCTGTTGGAGAGTATCTCATTTTCGTTGACAGACCAACCAATTTCGAATCTGCGTGTATTAGTGAAGGACTTTCAGAGGGCTTGGACACCACTGGACTGGTATGGGCTCCACATTGGTACGATCT
>Ga0209390_10007380_pt1 | contig 14120 bp, 11 predicted proteins | sample BON01_FD_187212 | JGI IMG/M metagenome (GOLD analysis project Ga0209390, IMG submission 187212) | Freshwater microbial communities from Lake Bonney liftoff mats and glacier meltwater in Antarctica - BON-01 (SPAdes) (version 2) | ecosystem: Environmental > Aquatic > Freshwater > Ice > Glacier... | reverse complement strand
TCAACGCCGCCGTCGTCTTCTCGGACTCAGCCGAAGAAGAGGTAGAGGACAAGGAAGAAGAAGTAGAATCAGAAGAAGAAGGAGCAGTAGAAGGCGCCTCCTTGTCCGCTCCTGCTTGCGCGACACTAAACTCGATGTTCAACGTGCGCATGTGTGTGTGCAGCCCCGCGTCTTGCAATGGCAACACCCAGGCATCCACCTCAGAGTCGTTATGGTGGGAATGCCACCATCCGGGGGGGGTAACGAAACAAGCGCCACTTGCCCAGTCCAAGCGGATAGGGTCTTTGACCCACCCTCCCTCGTCGAGCTCGGGACCCATGAGTGTGTAGGTGTTGGTGGGGGCAGCGGTGACGCACAGGTCGAGAGCAACGGAGTTGTGGCTGTGGGGGGGAGGAAGGGAGGGAGGGAGAGGGGATTAGTTGAACAGCCATGGGCGACGGACGAGCAAGAGGGGAAAAGGAGGGGGGAGAAAAGCACACAAAAAGAGGGGAAAGATTAAGACTTACCGATGCGGCCGTTGCTTCTGCCCCGCCGGCAACAAATTCAACAAACTCCACAGCGTGTGCGTCAAGGTCAGCGTACTCTTCTCCGTCACCTTATTCCCCAACAAGATTCCCAGGCGATTCCGATGCTCCACCCCCTCCTCGTGCTTCAACAACTCGACACTCGCCACCATCCTCTCCCTCGTGTATAAAGTCGGCTCGAACTTCTTTTCACTCGGGCTAACACCCAGGTACCTCAACAGCGGCTCGTCACTGACCCAATACAATGCCGCAGCCTCCCCTCCCTCCGACACTTCCACCCCCAAAGCCGCATGGCTCACAGGAGCAGCCGCCGCGGGTAACACGAAGAGATCACCCTTATTCCATTTGATTTCACCGTGTTCGGTGGAGGTTGACACACCACTCCCCCTGATGACGTAGAAGGCTTGAGAGGTCGCACGGGCTTGGGTCTCGAGGCTTTCTCCAGGTAAAATGCGGATGTAGGCGGCGAGCAGGTTGGGAGAGGTGGCGGGGTAGGGCACTTCCAGCTTCTCGGCTAGGTCAAAGGGGATGATGCGCGTGGGGCCTAGTGTAAAGAGGGAGGGGAGGGAGGGGAGGGAGGGAGGGAGGGAGGGGGTGTGAGATAAGATGCAGATGTAGGCGACGAGGAGGTTGGGGGAGGTGGCGGGATTAAGCACTTCCAGCTTCTCGGCTAGGTCGAAGGGGATGATGCGCGTGGGGCCTGTTTGTAGGGGAGGGAGGGAGGGAGGGAGGGAGGATGAGCATCCTTGCATCGGGGACGGATAGGGACGGCGGCATACTCCTAGGCAATAGGAGGTGTGTGGTGATGGTGGTGGCTGCGGCAACGAGAGAAGCAGGCCATGAGCCCCGCTACAGGAAGCAAGGACGCTCATCCTCGTCTCCGATGGCGCCTCCCCATCATTTTTCCCCGCCGCCGCGCACCCCGCCCTTTTCACCCGAGCCACATGCCACACCAAGAGCTGGATCCACCACCACGAAAACACACGGCATACAATCGACTGCCTCTCGTGCCTACTTGCTGCTCCGCTGCCGTCAGGCCTTCTTCGCCCCGTCATCGTCCTCCTCCTCCCTCCCCTCCCAAATACACACGTCGACGGCGGCGCGGAGTAAAACTTACCCTCTTCGTGGTGGCTGGAACCCAACGCCAAATAAGGGACGGGGGACACGGTGGGGTTCGCCGCGCTGCCATACTCGTAAATGATGCCGTCCTTCTCCAAGGCAGGGTCCGTGGGCGTGTAGGTGGGCGGGTGGACCTCTCGAGCCACCATTTTTGGAGCGTCGACGAGCTTGCTTGGCTGGGGTTTTGTTGGTAGAGTGCGCTGTGTATTTGTGTGAGTTGGGATAGGCAAGGGAGTGAGAATCAGAGCACATAGTGGACCTGTAAGGCCAGACCACGCCAGGCGGGAATTGTAGCGCGCTGTGGCTGCGTTGAACGGGTTTGAGGGGCAGGCCATTGGAGCAATAATTGGAGGGGGATGGCGAATGCGTCGTATTTGCGCGGGCGTCGGAGAAGGATGATGACGAGCGCGGTTGTCCAGACGAGGCAAGGGGGCGTCGAAGCCAGAAAAGTCGTGTGCACCGCATGGTGTCGACCTGTCTGAGAAGAGGCTGTGTGCATGACCAAGGGGAAGGACCAGTGAAGCGTGAATGTGTGAATGCGCATGCTGGAGGACGAACGTGCACAAGCGCGGGCAGTGCTTGAGTGCTTACGTGGACGTGAAGGCGAGGGCGGAGCGCCATGGACATGGTTTCCCGATTTCAGTCTCAATATAGGCTTGCTAGTTTATTTTCCCCCCAAACACGCAGAGTATCGCAGATAGCTAAATTCATTCAATTGCGTAGAAAGTCGCTCGGTTTTTGTTTCTTTTTTGTCGTTGTGGTTTTGTTTTTGCTTGATTGATTGATTGGGTGGTTGGCTCGGTGCAAGCCTTGTTTTGCTTTGATCCAATGTAAAATCGACGAGTAAGACGCTGCGCGTGAAGCCCGCATCGCTTCATCCTCTCCCTTTCCCTTTCCTCCCATACTCATCCTCCTTCATCCTCCTTCAAAACTGTCATCATGTCCCTGATCACACAAGGGCATCTCCCTCCCCTCCCTCCCCGATCCGTCCCCTCCACTTTCACACACACTGTGTGCCTCCCTCCCTCCCTCCACCCACCTTCCCGAAATCTACCACCGCGCCAACACATCCACCGAGTACATGACCAAGTAATTCTCATCCTCCAACTTCACCTCCGTGCCGGCAAAGTCCTTAAACTTGACACTGTCCCCCGCCTTAACCTTAATATCAGCCACCTGTCCATTGGACGCAATCCTCCCCGGACCAACCTTCACGACCTTCCCCTCCGTCGGCCGTGCCTTGCTCATGGAAGGAGACAACAGAATGCCACCCGCGCTCTTTTCTTGAGCCTTCTTGACCTTGACTAGGATACGGTCCCGCACGGTTTCAACGGCAGCCACGGTCATTTTGGGGCCACTCCAGGTAAGCAGGATGTCCTCGTCGCGGATCAGCACGTGGGGGGCGCCGTCGTAGGCGACGGACATGCCGTCGAACTTGCCGTAGAGAACCTTGTCGCCTGTTTTTGGGGGGTGGAGGGAGGGAGGGAGGGAGGGAAGGAATGAGTGTGTGTGGTTTTGGGGGGCACCAGTGGGGCTTCGTCGTTTCCTTCCTTTTCTATATTTAAAGTTTGCCGAGCACGAGCTTATGGTAAAGCCCACTAAAAACAGAAATATACAGGCCTCTTCCTTTCATTGCCTCTCCCTTCCATTCTCCACCCTCCCCCTTCGAATGTCCACCTTTCCCAACACCTCCACCACCCCAAATAAAAAGCCCTAAACCCAGACTACTCTAGCTAGACGTACCAGCCTTGACGGGCATGGGCATGAGCACGGCCGTCTCCGGGTGCAAGCGTCCGGGCCCTGCCGAGATCACCTCACCTTCCGTGGGCTTTTCCTTGGCCTAAAGATGAGTGGTTGGGTGCATTGGGTTGGGAAGAAGGAGGAGGGGATGAGGAGGGTGGAAAATGCATGAGGCAGGACAACAAGAGTAGATACAGGCAGCATATAGAAACACGGAGAAAGAATCCAAGTTTCTCAAATCATCTTTATGTGACAATGATACAAAAGAATGCAGCACACACATCCGCGTACATACCTGATCGGGCAGCACGATGCCTCCGGCAGAGATGTCGGCGGCGTCCTTGACCTTGACGAGCAGCACGTTGGCCAGGGGGTTCAGGGGGCCGGGGATCTCCACGCCGTCCAGGTTGTGCACTACGGAGGTGAGAAAAGACAGAGAATTGATAAGTATTTGATCACATCGACGACGTGCAAGCAGCCTTCATTTCTTCCTTTCCATTTCGATCGTATCCGCGTACCTTGGGTGATGGTCGTGGGGCTGCTGCGGGAGGAGGAGGAAGAGAAGGCCGTTTGTCTCTGGGGCGCGGGCATCAGGAAGCCCTGGAGGAGGAGGGGCAAGCCTGCCAGCAGGCAGGCGCGCATGGGGAGCGTGGCCACCATTTTCCTGTGTAGGAGCAGAGGAGGAACGGGAGGGAGGAGTTGCATTAGGATGAGATGGGGGAGGCTGGGAAGGAGATGATCGTGCGCGTCGTAGTAGCTTGCGACCGGCGGGGCCTTGTCAATGAAGCTATGTTGTTGTATCTGATGGAATGAGAAGATTAGAAAGCATTGCATAGAGTAGGACTAGCATTTGCTTGCGGGGGCTTGGTAAAGGGCGCGCAGGCGAGCTGTGAACCGCAGAGGCGAGCAACAGCAACAACCCCATCTCTTATTCCAGAAAGTTTGCGTTTTTCTATGCCACTTTTACCACAAACCCACACAACCAGGGCCAACCATTCATCCTCCACCATCTCCTGGTTGTACCTGGGTGGTTTGGGGTGGCTGCGGGGCGCTGTGGCTGTGTTTGCACGCCCCTGTCTAATCTGTGGTCGAAGATACTCAGTCGTCGTGTTGCGTTTGAGGACGAATGGCCTGCCTTGCTGCTGCAACTAGGCCTGGCCTGCTCCCCACACCCACCCACTACACAGACAATCGCTGTGGAAAGAAGCGGGAGCATGTTTGGAGTCGACTGCGGGCCCTTGCCGTCGTAGGAGACCACGGTGCCAAGTGCTGCAGCCTCGCAGCCAGAGCTTGCCCCATGGCAGCTTATCGTGCCCTCACCATCCCTTCCCCCTACACAAACCCATCACCGCCCACAGCAGACTTCAGCATCATGAAGTGGGGCGTCCTTGGAGCCGTCACGGCCACCCTGGCCGTGGGCACGACCGCTTTCCTGCCGCCAGGTAAGACACTCGCAGCATTCGTATTTCCCCTCCCTCCTCCCTCCCCTAGCTAGGTTTTTAAGGGAAAACTCATGCCCCTTTGCCCTTCCACCACCCCACACACCCCTCACAGCGGCACTCCCCGAGCTGGCCAGCATGCGTGGCGCTGCCTCGAGACGGGGCGCGGCGTCCACGACGATGATGGCCAAGAACGTGCGCCTGAGCGAGAAGAGCCGACAGAAGCTGGTGGAGGGGATCAACATTGTGGCCAACGCCGTCAAGGTGACCCTGGGACCGAAGGGCCGCAACGTGGTGCTGGAACGCAAGTACGGCGTGCCTGAGATTGTGAACGACGGTGTGACGATTGCCCGTGATATTGAGCTGGCAGACCCCGAGCAGAATGTGGGGGTGAAGCTCGTGCAGGAGGTCGCTACCAAGTCCGACATGAAGGCCGGCGATGGTACCACCACCTCCACCGTGATGACCCAGGCGATTGTCAATCAGGGCATGCGTCAGGTGACGGCGGGCGCGAACCCCGTGGCGTTGCGTAGGGGGATTATGTACTGCTCCAAGATTCTGTGTGAGACGATCAAGCAGATGGCTAAGCCCGTGGAGAGCAATAAGGACTTGTTCGACATCGCGACTGTTGCTTCTGGCGGGAATGAGGAGATGGGGGCGGTGATTGCCAAGGCATATGAGCTTGTCGGTGATAGTGGCTCGACGGTCGTAGAGGAGTCCCAGACGGTGCAAGACGAGGTGGAGTTCACGGAGGGGTTGAGCATTGATCGTGGGTATGTCTCTCCTTACTTCGTCAAGGACCAAGAACGACAGCTTGTGGAGCTGCGTAAGCCCCGCGTGCTTGTCGCGGAGGGGAAGATTTCGGCGGTCCATGAGATTTTGCCTTTGCTTGAGCACATTGCCAAGAGCAAGGAGCCGCTGTTTATTGTCGCTGAAGACGTGGCGGGCGAGGCGTTGTCTGCTTTGGTGGTGAACAAGATGCGAGGTGTGCTCGATGTGGTCGCGATCAAGGCCCCTGGGTTCGGGGACCGACGCAAGCAGTTGCTGCAGGATATTGCCGTGGCAACTGGTGCTACCTTCGTGGCGGAGGAGGTGGGTGTGACTCTGGAGAGTGTGACCCCGGAGATGCTTGGTGTGGCAGAGAAGGTGGTGGTGGGGAGGGATACGACGACCATTGTCACCAGCAGTGGGTACGCCGAGGCGATCAAGGAGAGGATTTCGGCGATTAAGCGTGAGATGGATTTGATGGACTCGAAGTTTGACAAGGAGAAGGCGCAGCAGCGTGTTGCGGCTTTGGGGGGGGGGATTGCTAGGATTAAGGTTGGGGCGGCCACGGAGACGGAGCTGAAGGATAAGAAGCTTCGGTATGAGGATGCCTTGAACTCGGTGAAGGCTGCGATTGAGATGGGTGTGGTCCCGGGGGGGGGGTCGACTCTATTGTACATGCTTAAGAAGAGGGATGAGATTCTGGCGGGCATGGATGATGATGACGAGAAGGCAGGGGCGGATATTGTGTTCCGTTCTTTGTCGGCACCTGTGATGCAGATTGCGCAGAACGCGGGGGTTGATGGTGGGATTGTGGTGGAGCGTATCTTCGAGAACCAAGAGTGGGGGTGGGGCTATAATGCCGCTACTGGCAAGTATGAGAATCTGTTGAACACGGGTGTGGTGGACTCGGCGAAGGTGGTGATTAATGCGCTGGAGAACTCCGCTTCGATTGCCTCCATGGTGTTGACGACTGAGTGTTTGATTACGGAGATTCCGGAGAGAAAGTCGTTGGACCAGGCGGCCCATGATTTTGATGGCGGGGGACAGTATATGTAAGGAGGAGGGGAGGTAGAGGAGGAGGGGAGGGAGGGAGGGAGGGAGGGCTGTGATCGGTGAGGCTGAGGGGAAGAGAGGTGCAGTTTCGATGATTGAGCAGCGTGAACGAATCCTTTTTTAACATTCAAGGTGGTGGTGGTGGAGAAAATTTATAAGCAGAGAGGGAAGGGAGGGAGGGATGGAGGGAGGGAGGGATGATCCAAAAGAGGAGGGCGTGTGCGTGGGTTTTGCGATCTGCTGTGCGCGCCAATGACTGGCGGCAGGCATTGGGGTTGCAGACTGACACGCACAACACGGTCCTTGAGGTTTAGGGTGGAGAGAGGGAGGGAGGGAGGGAAGGAGCTACGTAAGGAGATACGAGAAAAGCATGATATAAGAACACACAGGAACCCACCCTGCTCTCTGCAGCACAAAGAAAGAAGCCAAAAGACAGCGGAATTTCTCATTTACTCGCACGCGCAGTTCTTTTAATTTCGTTTTCATCCCGTTCATTGCGTGTCTGGTCTGTTGATCCACTGCTTCGTACGCTGCACAAAGTCCATCTCTTTTATTTCCTCGTTATCAGTCCTTCATTCTCCGCCTCATTATCTTAACCGTTTGTTGTTGCTGCCCCTGCGGAGGCGTGCTTTGCGCTCTGCTTTAGTCCTACAGCCCCCCTATCCAACTTCCACTTTCGCATAGATATACATACAATTAAAGAGTCTTCTTGCCTGAGTGATGACGATTCTCCCCAGCATGGTGGTGGTGCTCAATCGGACTCAGCAACCCCAAAGCCTCCTGCAAAGAACACCGTCCCCGCGGCGTGCCGTCATTCAAACCCTCCTCCCTGCTGCTGCTGCTACTGCTGCTACTGCCGCTGTGTTTTTGCATGTCCTTGTCCAGGTCAGCCATCCGTGCCTGCAGCATGGGTGAGAGCAAGTTGCCTCCGCCTCCCGACAGAGTCCGCAACGGCGTGCGGGTCGCCTTCCATTCTCCATCAGCAATCACTTTCTTACTTGGCGTAAATCCCAACGCGGCAGCAGTAGCAGCAGCAGCAGCAGCAGCAGCAGCAGCAATGTCCTGCTGCTCGTCCTCCATCCCAAACCTCATCAAGTCCGCCGTCAGTTTTTCCGCCAACTCCTCCAAGGTCCCTCCCTCCTCTTCCTCCACCTGCTGCTGCTGCTGCATCTCCCGCTGCATCGCCGGTTCTTCCATCTGCTCATTCTCTGCCATCCACGAATCAGCCGAGAGCCGTCGACGTCCCTCTCCTCCTCCCTGAGACCGACGGCCAGCATGCCCCGCCTCCTCTCCAAACAGCGCTCCCTTAATCACTACTTCCTGCATCGCCACCACCTCCTCCGTCTCATGCAGCCTTGCCTTGACCCGCCTCACCTCCCGCTGCAACGCCTTCTTCTCCTTGGCCAGCTCTCGCAAAGCCTCCGCGATCTCCTCCTGCTCCGCTTCCTCCTCCTCCTGCTGTTGCTGCTGCTGCTGCTGCCCCATCACCACCTCCCGCAGTCGATCATACCGCCGACCCAATTCCACCATATCCGCACGCAGCTCTTCCCCCACCACACGCCCCAGCCACTCAGCAGGCATCTCAAACGCCCCCTCCTCAAATCGGCGGCTCGTCGGGTGCGGGAAGAAGATGGACTCATCCTCTCCCCCAAGCGAGGGTAAAGGAGAAGAAGCTCCTGCTGCCCCCCTTGCCTTGGCTAGCTCCTCGTGATGCCGGACTCGACTACCGTCCACCTCTACCATCAAATCACCATATTGGTCTTGCAATCCCTGGATCTCTGCATAGAGGCATCGGAGGGTCTCGCGGAGCTCAGCATTCTCCTCCAACAGCAAGGTCTGTCGATGGTCGCTTGCCGCCAACGCCGCCCGAGAGGCCTCGTCCCCCACCAAAGCACTTCCGCTGCTGTTGCTGCCGCTGATACCACTGTAGGCCGATGGCTTGGGCGTTATGTCGACGCTTCGGACGCGATTCCCCGTGGCCCGAGAGCCGGTGGTAGTCTTGCTCCCGCTGCTCGACCCAGTGCTACGCGTCAACTGCTTCTGCAGCTTCTCGTACTCCACGTCCTTCTTCTTGAGCTGGGCGCGGATGGTCAGGTCCTTCCAAGTCAAACGCGTCAGACGTGCATTGAGCTCGTTCTTTTCCTCGCTCCACCGCCTTTCCAAGGCAGCGGTCTCGGCACGCATGGAGGCCAGCATGCTCTCGGCGGCTTGTCTGTCTTGATGGGCGACATCCACTTTGTCACACAAGCTGGCTCGCTCCTGCATCAGTCGTTCGGCCTCCGCGCGATGCTTCTTCACGTCAAACATAAGCTCCGTATTTTGTTCTTGGAAGGACCGGACTTCGGTTGTCAAGGTGTACAGCAAGGGCAGGAGCGTGCGGGGCATCGCCGCAAGGGCGGCCTCGAGCTCCGCGTTTGTGAGACTGCCATTGGCGCCGTCCATCATGTGCGCCCCCAGGTTCTGCTGCAGCCAGGCCAACTTGTCGTCCGCCGTACTGTGTGTGGCTGCTGGTGGGCTGTCGTCGTCGTGGTACTGGTGCTGCTGCTGCGTGGGCCGGTTTGTGCTGCTGCTGCTGCTGCTGCTGCTGCTGGTCGGATGATGATGGTCGGGAAAGTCGTGGCTGCTGTTGCTGTTGTCGGCGGCGCCATTGCCAGCGGGCACAAAGAACTCCATGAGCTCGTTGCCTGTCCGCTGATGTGTCGTTTGGGATGGTTGCATGAGCGTGGTGTGGTGTGTATGGTCGGTCGGGCTCGCAAATGGTGCCTAAGGAGGTCAAAGTCTCCGATGATGATTTCGTAATTCCGCTTGGCGCGTAATTCTGTCTCACATGGCTTTCGCTTTATCCACCCTTGCTTTTTCCCCCCCCCAGCCCAAGCAGCAATACGTAACAATGGCAAACCTTTTAAGGAAAAGAAAACCAAGTCAAGGATTTACAAAGGCACAATTTTGGTACTTTTTCATTCCCCCGCCCTCCTCCCACTCTCCCTCTCCCACGCTCTTCTAAACAACCTGGTACGGGTCCCAGGCAAACTTGACGTGGCATTTGTCGTCCAAGGCATCCAAGGCCTGCATGTCGTCCGCCTCCACTTTCAAATGCAATGCCGTCATATTCTCTTCCATGCGAGCGGGGCTGATGGTCTTGGGTAGGACGGGAATGCCTTGTTGGAGCGCCCATCGTAACAAGACTTGGGCGGGGGTCATTTTACGCTTGGTGGCAATGGATTTGACGACCGGATGCGCCAGCAGGTCTGTCTTGCCTTGCCCTAAGGAACTATAAGCTTGCAGGAGGATGTTGCGTTGCTGGCAGTAGGCCCGGAGTTGCCGTTGTGGGTAGAAGGGGTGGCATTCGACTTGATTGACGCAGGGAGGGACGCTTATGGCGGGATCGGCGAGGAGGGCCTCCAGGTGGGGAATCTCGAAATTAGACACCCCCAAGCACTTGATCTTCCCCTCTGCCACGCCTTGCTGCAATTCAACATAGCTCTCGTGACGCCGTACTTTGTTTAGGGGGTCGTCGTGCTTGAGCCCAGCGGCGGCTGGCCAGTGGATGAGGAAGAGGTCCACGTACTCTAACCCCAAATCTTGCAGAGATTGGCAGAGGGCAGCATAAGCCTTGCCTGTCCCTTGGTCCTTAGGGGCTAGCTTGGTGGTTAGGAAGAGTTGATTGCGTGGAACGCCGGACTCGCGGATGGCCCGCCCGATGGCGGCTTCGTTGCGGTAGACCGAGGCGGTGTCAATGTGGGTGTACCCGAGCTGATGTGGGGTGGGTTGGGTTGGGGGATGGGTGGAGGGTGGAGGGGGAAGGGGCTGAAGGTGAGGGCGGGGACGATAGCAAGTCATTTATGGGTGCAAATTGGTGCAGGTACTAGTGACCGTCTTGCACAATGCTTTGACTAGCATTTAATGCCAGGCTTCTTGCGCCTGCCCAACTGACTGGGAGCGCAGGTAGCCGATTGATGCGAACAAAAGCTCGTAAGCAAACCCCCACCTTCTCGTTCTTTACCTTGATGGCAGCCTTCACGGCTTCGTAGCCTGTCTCCTCCTTGACTTGAAAGGTGCCCAGGCCGACGGCGGGCATAGGCAGCGTGCCCTCGGGCCCCAGGGGGTAGGAAGCCTGGCAGGAGGGGGGTGCTGGTGGTGGGGGCGCAGCCGCTGCGTTATTTGACTTGGCGGATAGGCTGGTGGTGGACGTGGAGGAGCTGCTGCTGCTGCTCATTTTGGTGAAGTGTGGAGTATGGACGAGAAAGGCGCTTCTTGGTTTGTGCTTGTGCTGTGTCGAGGTCGAGGCAGTCGCGAGGGCGAGGGGTAGGAGGTTTATGAAGAAGGCGAGGACGAGCAGCAAAACGCGGCCAATAAAGACCATCCACTGCTGGGCCCCGGCACGGCGCTCTTCGTCGACAATGTCCTTGTCGTCCTGTGTGGGTTTGCGTGGGGTGGCGGGCGTGAGTTTTGGTGGAGGAAATGCGTTGACAAGGACATGGCCCGTCTCCACCACCCGCCAGCAACGCTCGCCCGATATCCATTGCCTTTACACCACTGGTTCTCACTCCACACTACGCACACACACACACACCCTTCACAGCGACAAAACAACGCCATGGCGGACGTGATGCAGCCCGTGGCGGCGACCCAGACGCCAGTGGCTGCCATTTGCTGCATGTGCGCCATCAACATCCAGCCCAACCCCACCAACATGTGCCTGCAGTGCCTCCGGACCCAAGTCAACATTGCCACGGGCCTGTCCACGCGCGTGACCATGCACCAATGCCGCGGCTGCCTCAAGTACATGGGTGGCTCGGGCGGCACGGGCTGGTCGCACTACGAGGCCGAGTCCCGGGAGCTGATGGCCGTGTGCTTGCGCAAGGTGGCGGGGCTGAATCGCCTGCGCCTGATCGACGCGGGGTGGATTTGGACCGAGCCCCACTCGAAGCGGCTCAAGCTCAAGCTGACGGTGCAAAAGGAAGTGATGAACGGTGCCGTCTTGCAAGAGGCGGTGGTGGTGGAGTTTGTCGTGCGCAATCAGCAGTGCCCTGACTGCTGCGCGTCTTACACCATTGGGGCTTGGGAGGCCATCGTCCAAGTCCGGCAACGCGTGGACCACAAGCGGACGTTTTTGCACCTGGAGCAGCTGATTCTGAAGCACAACGCCCACACGCAGGCCTTGCAGATCCAGGGCTTCAAGGACGGGATGGATTTTTATTTTGCCAAGCGGAATCAGGCGGCGCGGTTTACTGAGTTTTTGGAGACTGTGTGCCCCGTCAAGGTGAAGCAGAGCAAGAAGCTGGTGTCGCAGGACGACCATTCCAACATCTTCAACTACAAATACACGAGCATCATTGAGATTGTGCCCGTGTGCAAGGACGACTTGGTGGTGCTCCCCGCGAAGCTGGCCCAGAATCTGGGTGACCTCGCCCGCCTCTCTCTCGTGCAGCGTGTCCTCAACCACCTCCACCTCGTCGACCCCAACACGGGGCAAACGGCCGATTTGTCCGTGGACAAGTTTCACAAGGCTGGCTTCGAATTCCAGGCGTTGCTCTCGGCGGGGCGCTTGGTTCACTTTATGGTGTTGGGGATTGAGCCGATCATGGTGCCGACTAAGACTTCGGCGCCTGTTCGTCGGGCGAATCGTCATCGGTTAGCTGATGTGGAGGTGGCGTTGATGGCTGATTTGGGGGTGAATGACACGAGGTATCGAGTGGTGACTCATTTGGGGCATATTTTAAGGGCGGGGGATACGGTGTTGGGTTATTTGCTTGCGACTGCTTCGATGAATAGCAAGGACGCAGATGAGCTTGAGGCGAAGACCCGTGCAGGGCTGCCGGATGCGGTGCTTGTCCGCAAGGTGTATTCGAGCGAAGGGCGGTTGAAGAAGCCGGCGTGGAAGCTGAAGAAGTTCGAGGCGGACGAGATGGAGGTGGTGGAGGCGAGGGATGCCGAGAAGGAGGAGAGGGACTTGGAGGAGTACCGGCAGCAGCTGGAGGGTGATAAAGAGATGCGAAGGAATGTGAATTTGTACAAGGACGAGCGGTTGGTGGCGGCCGCGGCCACGGCAGCACATGAGATGGATGGGGAGGAGATGGTGGTGGGAGGAAAGAAGGCGAAGACGCGCAAGGGCAAGAAGGGGCTGGCACCCGAGACGCCGCCGACGAAAGCTGGTGGGGAGGAGGACATGGGTATGGGCGAGGGAGGGGAGGAGAGCGAGGACGAGGAGGAGGACGACGAGGAGGCTGTGCAGCTGGATGAGTTGCTGGACGACTTGGAGCTCGACGACCCTGACGCGCCCCCTGATGATCACGAGGCCCAAGTGCTGGTGGGAGAGGGAGCCAGCGCCGGGATTGGGGGGGTGAGCAAGGATTTTGCGTTTACCTTTCAATCGGGCAAGGGCGGGGCCGGCGGTGGAGGTTGCGAGAGTGGTGCAAAGAAGAGGGTATAGGAAGAGGAGGAAAGGTTTGGTGATGATTTGTAGGGAGGCAAATTCAAGTTTTGATGTTTAGAAGGGGAAAAAAGAAAGAACCTAGAAAGGAAAGTAAGTTTGGGACTATGTGCTCTGCAGTCTATAGACATTTTTCCTTTTCTTTCGGAGTCGTTTACATTTTTTACAAATACAAGAAATTCCGTGTTTTGCTTCTTCCCTCCTTTGAACGAAACTTCCTTCTTCTGGTTGTTGTCTTTATTCTGTCGTCAAAAAACCACCTCTGGTGTGCTAGTCTTTCTGGCAAGTGTTCCGTGGCAGAATATAATCGGGATTATAATAAACATATTAATACCTATAATAATCATACTCCTCTCATCCTACATTTCCTCTAGACCCTTCCCAACCACTACCTTTTCGCATCCGTAATTCCCTCCCCAATCGACAAAGCCCTTTCGCCCCTGCAACAATTCCTCGCAACCTTACTTTCACATCTCCGCCCAGTCCTTCTCCTCCTCCCCCTCATCCTAGGTTCTCCTAGTCCTCCTCCTCCTCCTCCTCCTCCTCCTCCGCCTCCGCCGCTGCCGCCATCATGCGCTCGAGCAATAGCTTCGTGATAAAGCGGACGATGAAGACGCATCGCCCTTCCGCGGTCAAGGGTGCGGTGACCGAGTGCCTGGCAAAGACCGCGGCCTGGCCCTTCATGAGGTAATCCGAATAGGGCTCGAGACGCTGCATGTTTTCCGCGAATCCTTGGGAAGGGTGGTGCAGACACATGTCCACCACGCCGTACATGCCCATCCCCATAACTCCGTGGTATGCGGGCGGATCCTTGTGTGCTTCGTGCGCTGAGTGGAGGTCATCCGAAGACCTAGCGAGCGTGTAGGAGAAGGGGACCAGCCCCTTCAGGTCCTCTTCCCGGAAGGGCGCGCACGCCGACCGCACTGCCTCCTCTATGGCGGGCGGAGCGGGCCGGGCGTCTCTATCCGCCGTCGCCCCATTACCAAACCCGAGGCCGTAATTATCCCTGCCATCGCGGCCCAAAAAGTCCAAAATGGACTGCGT
>Ga0209390_10007378_pt1 | contig 14124 bp, 15 predicted proteins | sample BON01_FD_187212 | JGI IMG/M metagenome (GOLD analysis project Ga0209390, IMG submission 187212) | Freshwater microbial communities from Lake Bonney liftoff mats and glacier meltwater in Antarctica - BON-01 (SPAdes) (version 2) | ecosystem: Environmental > Aquatic > Freshwater > Ice > Glacier... | reverse complement strand
ACTGGCACAAGTGAGATGTTATTGAACGATCTAGAATTAATTATCAGTCATATAGATTATTGGGATTGTTCGCCACTCGACGTTTTAAAACAGCACTTTAAATTAATTGATAATTGATAATTGATCATTGATAGCACAGCGTTTGTCCCCCGCCCAGAAGGGTGATAATTGGGTTGTTAGGTTACTGGACTTTAGGCAGGCAGCCGCCAACCAAGGGTCTCCCGCCCAGTGGGGTTTAAAATCCACAGCAGAACAACAATCCACCTCAAAGGTGGGAGATTTCAACCCATGTTCCTTGTTAAATTAGAAAATCGGGGATAGGGAGCATCACTGTCCCCAATCCCCTAAGTCCTAGAGCCGATTCCGTTGCGACCATACCCGTGTTGGTAAGCCCCAAACGTAGATAAATCCTTCAGCGGCTTTGTGGTCAAATCTGTCGTCTGCGCCGTAGGTAGCCAAATCCATGTCGTAAAGACTGTACTCTGACTGCCGCCCCACAATTATCGCATTGCCCTTAAATAGCTTAATGCGGATAGTACCAGAGACTCGCGCTTGTGTTTGCTCGATAAAGGCATCCAAGGCAGCTTTAAGGGGCGAATACCAGAGACCGTTGTAGACGATTTTACTATAGGTTTCTTCGATTCCCCGTTTGTATTGGGTGACATCTCCAGTCAGCGTGAGACTTTCTAGCTCTCGATGAGCTTGAATCAGTACTGATAGTGCGGGAACTTCATAGATCTCGCGGGATTTAATCCCCACGAGACGGTTCTCCACCATGTCAATCCGCCCGATGCCATGATTGCCGACAATTTGATTTAATTGACTAATCAGACTAACTGGATCTAGCGATATGCCATTGATGCTGACTGGAGCACCACAGGTAAAGCCAATTTCAATATATTCTGGTGTGTTTGGAGTATTTTCGATCGCTTTTGTTAACGCGTATACTTCTTCGAGCGGTTCTACCCAAGGATCTTCGAGCGCACCAGCTTCGACGCTCCGCCCGAGTAAATTTAGATCGACACTGTAGGGAGAGGATTTCTTCACAGGGGAGGGAATACCGCATTTTTCGCCATAGGCGATTGTTTCTTCACGACTCATCCCCCATTCCCGCGCTGGAGCTAGCACTTTCAAGCTAGGATTGAGAGCAGCGATCGACACATCAAATCTGACTTGATCGTTACCTTTACCCGTACAACCATGAGCGACTGCATCCGCACCATATTCAGCCGCAGCTTCGACCAGCAGTTTGGCAATCAATGGACGCGCTAAAGCGGTAGAAAGTGGGTAGCGATTTTCGTACAGAGCATTAGCCTTGAGTGCAGGGAAAGCATAATCGGTGATAAAACTCTCTGTTGCTCTAGCGATGAGTGAGACACTAGCACCAGAGTCTAGAGCTTTTTGACGAATCGGCTCTAATTCATCTCCCTGTCCCAAATCTGCGGCGAGGGTAATTACTTCTTCGACACCCCATTCCTGTTTGAGATAGGGAATACAGACGGAGGTATCTACCCCACCAGAATAAGCAAGTACAACTTTTTTAGCACGACCCATAACGCAGTTTCACCTTGATAACGAATTTTATTATAGGCTTTAGGGGGTAGGCTTTAGGCGTTATGACTTGAATTTTTTTAGACATGACGCGAACCCTGAAACCTAAAAAAGGTGTCATATCTAAATCGATACGACACCTTTCAAAATATCTAAATCTGAACCTAAACCCTACAGCCTACACCCTAATGCCTAAATTAAGATTTAGCTTCCAGACGAGCGTAGAATAGACCGCGAATTTTAACTTCTTTGGGATCTAGAGCACCTAAATCGGTGTCGGAAGTTTGTTCGCTTTCAAAAATCCCCGCGATTTCGCCAGTAGCACTGTTGACTTTAGCAACTTCAAAGTTGATTCTACCTTTTGAAGCAGTAGCCCGCTTGGTATTGGCACGATTACCAGTACGGCTTTCTGATTCAGCTTGGAGGGCTACAGCATTATCATAACCACTGGCAACGCCACGACCTTTAGGGTCGAGGAAGACATTACCACGATAGGATGGGACTTTGTAGTCACCGGCAAAGTCGGTAGAAGTAGTGATACTTTCTACTCCAGGCTTACTAGTTGCTACCAATTCTTTTACAGTGAATAGGAAGGGTACTAGCTCACCACCAGGCATTTTGACGGTGATAGCTTGGAAGTCAATCCCATCTTCCTCTTTGAATGTCAGAGTCCGATCTTCAGCCAACGAGACAGTACCTCTAATCTGATCGAGACTAGAAGTCGCGCGGGTAACTAGTTTACCTGCAACAAATTCAGCTTCCTGACGTTTATTTTGAGGCTCTTCTTTAACAAAGTAGTTCGTTGGTTGGATGCACATGTCTACGAACTGGTAACTCTTGGCTACATCCAGCGGAATGGAACCCCGACTGGTATCGTCGATGACAGGACAGTTATTTGCCAGTCCTGTACCCCGAATATCTTCATAAGTGAGTACAGTTGTTGCTGAGACAGGAGCATCACTACAAGCCGTCAACAAGCCAATACAGATGGCGAGTAGAGCGGCGACTAATCCGCGAAATTTCATGATGAACCTCAATTTTAGATATATTTTATGTTATTACAGTCTTTGCCTGTTCCGCGTACCTTGGATCGAACTAATCTTCAAAATTGTGTTCGATCGCGGCTGTAGACACAGTAAGATAATTGTCTTGTCAATCGATATTTTACAACGCGCGTGCCTTCTACATCCTAGATCTAGACAAATCATTGGAGAAGATTTGGTAGCAGCTTGAGTCGCCGCTCTCAAAATATATATTTATATTAAAATTATTTGACATATTAAGTTAAATGAACCAAGACAAACCATCTTCACTCTCAAAATTGGAATCAAACAGATTGTCATCTTCAAATCTAACGACCTCGATCGCCGACCTACAGGAAATTACTGCTAAAATACATAGCGTTGCCGAGCGCGATCGAGCAGATCCGATCGCTCTGCTTCAACTCCTGCGGATTCTAGAACAGCTTCACCACGAAATTCAACAAGGCTATTTTCAATCAGCTCTCCCCAACAATCGTCAAGCTCTGTACACCCTCTTACGAGATATTGAGGAAAATGGTGGCTGGCCTTATATTCAGCGGTGGAAACTCCAAGAATTATTTGCTAATTTACCAGAAACAGAAACCTAAGGATTGTCGTCATCTAAATAAGTCATACATTTGCCGATGCGAGTTGTCTGCAAATGTCATATTAAGCAATTCGGCTGAACTTGATGGCAGAAGTCCCAATGGATTTACTCAAACTGCTAAGATTTTTAGAGTAAATATTCTATTGGAAGTCGATCGGCCGAAAGGTTTACTTCTAATTAGTCATAAATGAACGATCGCCAAGTGTCAGGAAGTTTTACCTTCTGGCGACCAACTTTTTTGGAGATTTTAGAGCTTCGGTAGCGGCGGAGGCTACCCCAACGCTTGGCCGCTCCTAGCGCAATACCAACGGCTTTAAAGAGAACTGCGATTGCGCTGTAGATTTAGATGACATCAAAGTATCCAAATATGACTGATAATCTAGATAACCAACCGGACATCCCGATCGATTCTCAGCCTGACTTACCCCAAAATTTTCAAGCTGCGAGCAAATATTATCACCGAGGTCGCGATCGCGATCTCGGTGGCGATCTCGAAGGTGCTTTAGCCGACTACAATTGCACGATTAAACTCGATCCCAATTATGCCAAAGCATATGTCAATCGGGGCTTATTACGCGACAGGTTGGGCGATCGACATGGGGCACTATCAGACTACGATCGAGCAATTGAACTCGACGATCGCAGTTCGACTAGTTACTATAATCGGGCAAATGTTCGCTATCGATTAGAAGATATTCATGGGGCATTAGATGACTACGATCGATCTATTCAGCTAGATCCTAACTATGCTAAGGCTTACTATAACCGAGGCTTAATCTGTGCTTATTTAGGTAACAGGGAAGGCGCACGCCAAGATCTTCAAGCCGCCGCCGAGCTATTCCGCCAACAAGATCGAGAGTGGGACTATCAACGCACTCTGGAAAAAGTCGATCGGGTTTAAGCTAGTTGATAGTTGATAGTTGACGGTTAATAGCTGTGAATCGCAGGGGGGTATTACCCACCATCTGGATTTTAGGCAAGTCTACTTTGCACCTAATTTTTCTACCTCGACTCCATCGACACTTACCCAAGCAATTTGGGAAGTACCACGCTCGATCGCGATTTGGCGGATTTGCGCTGGGGTTCCATCATTGAGATACATTTCGACTCGTACCAGTTCAGGTGTCGATCGCAACTTATTTCCATAGATGAGCGCGGCGGCGGTTGCCGGAGGTGTCGTCGCAACTACCAACCAATCTGGTTTGGCAGTGTGATGAGGCATAGAGGGGCTGGTTTGGAGAGCTTGTTGTAAATCTTCAATATTTAAAGCAAAGCCGATGCCTGGGAAGTTTTGACCCTGTGGGTGATATAGAGCGAGTAGCCGATCGTAACGCCCACCTTTACCCAGAATATAGGTACGGTCTTCAGTAATACTCACAGCTTCAAATACGATCCCCGTGTAGTAGTCAAAAGTTTGGATCAGGCTTAAATCTAGAATCAATGGGAGTGGAGTTTGACTGGTAGTAGTCAATAATTCGACTAAGATTTGGAGATGGGCGATAGTGGCTTGACTCTCTAGATCTAGTTCGAGTTGAGCTAGAGCAGCTAGTACCACAGCCGGATTACCCCGCAAATCTAGGAGTGATAGAGCTAGCTGTTGCTGCTGGGGTGTCAGGGGTAGCTGCTCCAATGTCACACGATCGAGATGCGCCAAACAACGCCGAATTTGGGTGCCCAATTCGCTGGGAAATTGCGCGAGTAAAGCACGGCTCAAACCTGCTTCTCCTAGAATTATTTGCCAATTGGGGACACCTAGAGAGGTTAAGCAGTCCATCATTAGTAGAATTGCTTCAACATCTGCCAGGATTCCACCAATACCTAGTAGTTCGATCCCTGCTTGATAAAACTCCTGTTGTCGTCCGTGATGTTCGAGATCGGCACGCCGGAATACATTAGCATTGTAGTATAGTCGTTGCGGATATAGATTCCCCATCCGAGCAACAGCAGCACGAGCGATCGAAGCAGTTAATTCTGGGCGTAAACCGAGCGTACCGCCTTCGGCTGCTGGAATCTGAATTACCGTCTCTCGATCGACTGCTCCGCCAGCAGTGAGCGTTTCTAGGCGTTCCAGAGTAGAAGTGATAATCCGGTGATAGCCCCAACGATGGAAGATTGCCTGTATTCCTGTTTCTACCCACCGTTTCTGAGCCACATCTAACGGTAATAGATCCCTTGCACCTGGAACATAAAAATTCGCTGGTGCAGCCTCTGCTCTGGAAAATCGAGGATGGGAGTTATCGCTTGGTGCGGGAACGGAGACAGCCGGATTTCGATCGATCATTTGGTTAGAATTGGCAACGAGCAACTCCCTATTTTAACTGATAGTGAGTTGCTACTTATCACAGTTGAGAGGATACCGATCTCTAACTTTACTTTTTGCTAAAAAAACCACCGAAGATCCCGCCGCTAGGTTTTTTGGTGGTAGTCTTATCGATCGAACCGTTACTACTCGCATTAGTAACGCGATCTAATTCTTGCTTGGCTTGGATAACTTGAGGATCTTTAGGTGCGATTTGAAGAGCTTTATTAATCGAAAGTCTGGCCATTGTTAGTTGTTGCTGATGCAGATACACTAATCCAGATAAGGTATGCGCTCGCACATTATTTGGCTCGAAACTGATGACTTCACGTAGTTCGGGTACTGCTTTTACCCAGTTTTTATTAATGATGTAATCTTCTGCTCTTCGGAGTGCACCGTCAATCAGAGATGTTTTAGTTAGCTTTGTCGAGATTGGTTCTTTAGTTGAAGTCGAGTTATTGGTAACTGTTGGTGGTGTAGATCTCACCGACTGTAACTGTTTGCGTAACAGGTACACCATATTTAGTTCGCTAATTTGATTGACGATCCGTTCGCTCTGGTCTAATTCTACATACTGTTGTGCTACTAGCTGTGTCAAGAGTCGATCGTAAACCAGCTCGAAGTTATTACCACTCTGATAAAGTTGTTGGCATAGAGGATCGACAATCTGCATCTGACTATCTTCTGCGAGCGACCTTTTACCCAGGAGTTCTAGCATAATCATCTGTTCTTGCAGATCGGAAGGTCGAGAAAGCTTACCATAAGCATGGGTGACAAGCCGAGAGAATAGTTGAACTCCCAACTGGCGATCCGCTTCGGTTTGCCATTTCGCGCTATCAGGATGCAGCAGTCTAGCCACGGCTTGATAGCGTTCGCGAATCTTTATACTCTGAGCATTGACACTCACACCCAGAATAGCGTGTCGATCGATGAAGTCAAATTGAAACAATCCTCGATCTAGTTGAAGCATATACTTTAGTGCGTAGTAACGGCGAGTCGTGGGGTTCAAGCATACCCCCATCGATAGCCAGTGACAATCGATTGTCTTTAGAAAACAATCGCTACCCAAATACTTAGCTACTTCAAAGAGTCATGGCAATCCACAGACTTGCAGGGGGGACATCATCCATATTTTTCCCATTTCAGGGAAAATATTTACATTTACACCAAATTTAGTTGCAGCACGACGGTGTTATGCTTGCCCGAGCCGATGATGCGGTCGTCATCCATCAACTAGATTTGGCTTAGAAGTCAGGGTAGGAGCAGCTCATGAATTGCTCCTACCCTGATTTTTGCAGGATCGATCGTTTTTCAATCTGTCGGTAATTGTTTAGTTAATTGGCGGCTTCCGACATTTCGATCGTCCGACCATCATAATCTTTAACCAAAAAGTTTAGCGGCTTCTCGTGCCGAATCTTGTGCTTGACTCCCCGGGTTTGAATCCGGATCAGGAGCTGTTCCAGACACTCCCGATCGAAACAAACGTGTCGCTGACGGTTTTTTTCGCCTAGACTAGTTCCAGTGATGACGTGCAATTGGGAGTTTTTCTTGAGTTGATACCACAATCCTTCCGAACCTTTCATCCCTCTGACACTAGCTCTACCCATTGGAGCGGCTAAATACATCGGATCGATGCCCGCAGTCCCGATCGTCTGCTCGTAGTCATAATAGTAGTGCAACGGGATTTGAGCGATCGGCAGATTCAACAATCCTTCATACAAATCCTGGGCAATTTGGAGATCGGACACCATCACAGTGTATACCTTGGGGGCACTAGAGAGAAACAGCCACATCGCCCCAGCGTAGGCTGCAAGAAGCATCACCATGATACCTTGGGTCGAGAACAGGCTATCTAGAGGCATAAAATCGATAGGGCTAGGATTAGGTATATGTTAACAGTTTGGATTAATTAAGTGAATAAACTGTCACCGAATCGCTCAAAATTCAGCCATTAGCCTAATTTCGATTGAAGATCGATGCACAAATTGCTCCTACTCCCTCCCCGCAGGTTCGCAGGAGGGCTAGGGCGATGCACTGTGGGCTTTAGCCTGCCGTAGGCACAGTGTAGGGTTAAGATCTACGATCGACTAAAACCAATTCATCTGGATGTTTCACTCGCAGACACCATCATTACTAAAAAACAATTTTAGACAAATTCACTTTCGTCTGGTATGATAATAGTTCTGTGAATTTTTTCAAACCACATGAAAGCTCAGGAAATTATTCGCTCGATCGAAGCGGAGTATCTAAAATCCGATCTGCCTACCCTTCACGTGGGCGATACCGTCCGAGTGGGCGTAAAAATTCAAGAAGGTAACAAAGAACGGGTTCAACCTTACGAAGGCATCATTATTGCTACACGTAACGGTGGCATCAACGAAACTATTACTGTTCGTCGTGTCTTTCAAGGTATTGGCGTGGAACGGGTATTCCTGTTGCACTCACCGAAAATTGATAGCGTCAAAGTAATTCGTCGTGGTAAAGTCCGTCGGGCGAAACTGTTTTATCTCCGCGATCGCATCGGTAAAGCAACTCGTGTCAAACAGCGGTTCGATCGTCCCTTGTAAGGATCATCGATTGCTACTGTGTACGGCAAATTTGACTAATTTTGAGTGTCCTGACCATAAACTTCAGTTTTATACTATACTGAGTTGCAGGGTCAGGAACGCCACTCTAGCACCACAAAACATGCGTCCTTAGTTCAGTTGGTAGAACGTTGGTCTCCAAAACCAAATGTCGAGGGTTCAAGTCCTTCAGGGCGCGTCTAAGTTAGGAAATAGTGAATAGTAATTGAGTTACTAGGCTGGCAATTCCCCTCCTCTGCGTTGGCGAAACCTTGGTTCTGGCACGAGGCAGACACTACGCCAGCGGCACGGTCGGGAGAGCCGACCGGATGATCCAATAGTACAGGCAAGTAGAGCACCTTTTCAAGACAGGGATGGCGCAGATCTTCGCAGCGATCGAGAGATCTACTCATGTCTCCCTCATCGTAATTGCATCCATCGATCTGATATTTGCTATTACCAGATTTTTTTTAGACTCAACACAAATCCAGGTAAAACTTCTTCACAACTGACAGACATGGGGCATTCGAGGAGTTCCATCTCTGGTTGTCCCGCTCGATAAATCTCTACCTGTGTGTCTTGAGGATTCACTAATAATCCCCATCTTACGCCCAATCGCTGATACTCCTGCATCTTGGCTTGCAATGTATTTAATCGATCGGTAGTTGAGCGCAATTCGATAATAAAATCGGGCACTACTTCCAAAAACTTATCGAGGGGAACGCCTTCTAACCGCGATTTCTCGATCCACGATACATCCGGCGATAGTCTACCCCCGCCGATGGCGATAAAGTCATATCCCGTGGAAGAATCAAATACTTCACCTAATTCGGTGCGTTCGTTCCAAACATAAACTTGACTTCCCAAATCTAAATTCTGCCGACCGCTAATCGGAAAGGCTGGGGGCATAACGACGAGTTCTCCAGTAGCAGTCAATTCTAAGCGTAAATCGGGATTGTCGATGCACAGTTTGTCAAACTGCTCTGGCGTGACATGCAGGGTGGTATTGCTCACGTCGAGGAGTAATGGTTGAGTCTCAACTGGCGCAGTTACAATTGTCATGAAACCTCCACGGATTTGTCACTATCGATCCTTACTTCTAATATATCGTGGCAGTTGGGACGATCGATCGGCTTCAAAATCTACGACCAGATTTTTTTGAGACTCAACACAAATCCAGGTAACACATCCTCACAACTGACAGATAGGGGAGCTTCGAGGAGTTCCATCTCTGGTTGTCCCGCTCGATAAATCTCTACCTGTTTGGCTTGAGGATTTACCAATAATCCCCATCTTATGCCCAATCGCTGATATTCCTGCATCTTGGCTTGTAATATATTTAATCGATCGGTAGTCGAGCGCAGTTCGATAATAAAATCGGGCACGACTTCCAAAAACCGATCGAGGGGAACGCCTTCTAACCGCGATTTCTCGATCCACGGTACATCCGGCGATGACTTTACCACCACCGATGGCGGTAAAGTCATACCCCGTTGAAGAATCAAACACTCGCCCTAATTCAGTTTGTTCGTTCCAGTACCAAACTCGCCCGAATAAGTCTCCATTTTGCTCGCCGCTAATGGGAAAGGCTGGGGGCATAACGATCAGTTCTCCAGTAGCAGTCAATTCTAAGCGTAAATCGGGATTGTCGATACACAGTTTGTCAAACTGCTCTGGAGTGACGTGCAGGGTGGTATTGCTCACGTCGAGCAACAATGGTTGAGTCTCAACTGGTGAAGTCGCAATCGTCATAAAACCTCCACGGATTTGGCACTATCGATCGACTCACATCTGAACCCAGAACATAGATGTCAGTAAAACCCTAGATCCAAGCACCCCCTATACAATTAACTTGTAGGGGTGCCCTTGTGGGTACCCTACAGGTTGTGGCAGTAATCATAAATGTGGATTGGGGCAAGATCTGAGTCGATGCTTGCTTCTAATATATCGTGGCATTTGGGACGATCGATCGTCCTGAGATTGGAACATCAGCAAACCGCATTGCTGCAAATAATTACAAAGATATCTGGCTGAATTGTAATTTAATTGATATGGTGTTGGACGATTTGGGTACATTATAGATGTCAGACGATCGGCGAGTTCGATCGAGAGTAAATATTCTTTATCTCTGTGCGATCGATCTCGTACCACTCTACTTTTGCCCGATAATCATCAATCAAACAAATGAAGCAACTCACTTTTACCCCCCCCCACAATCGCCACAGCCCTTGCTATAACTAGCTTTTCAGCCTTATCTATACTCGCTACTGCTCCCGCTCAAGCGGTCGTCCTGAATTTCGAGAGCTTGGCTGTAAATAATAACGTGGTTAATAACGTGGGGACTACCTATACAGAGAATGGTTTTACCGTTAGTCAAGTTGATAGCGTTCCATTTGCAGTTTTTGGGACTCAGGAAAGTCGATATCCTGGCTCGACAGCTCTTTTTATTAATACTATTGGTGGATCAAGTCGTCTCACCCAAGTTGGTGGTGGCGCATTTAACCTATCGTCGATCGATTTAACTAGTCTTGATGGTAATCAAACAGTAGCTGTCTCATTTACTGGTAGGAGATCTGACAATAGTACGATCGCTCAATTCTTTACCACAGATGCAATATTAAGTACCCTAGAGACCTTTAGCTTTACCAACTTCACCAATTTAGTCTCTGTTGATTGGACACAGGATCGCCCATTCCATCAATTTGATAATATTAATGTGAGTGCGGTTAATGCTACTGCCGTCCCCGAACCATTCACGATTTTAGGCACACTCTTTGGTGCTGGATCCGGTGTAACGCTGAAGCGGAAACTAGCCAAAGCGCAAGCAGATAAACGATCGATCGATTAGAATTAGCAGCAGCTTAGATCTGCTATTTCTAAGTACCAGTATAAAGTCGGGGGATGCGATCGACATGAAGAACCCCCGCTTTTTTTGCGATCGATCGGATATCAATCGATCGGTCATTGGTGAGGATGGGCGGGTTCGTGTACCTACGGTAGGCTTCGCCACCGAAAGATCTCACATGGGTTCTGTCATCGTATTTCCCAGCAACTAGCCTTCCCAATCCTTACAGCCTTCACATGGCCCAGTGGGATGAACGGCACAGCGGATCAGGGTCGATCGAGCATTATACTGACAAGTAGCATCACCAATTACCCATTGACCATCGACTAGACTCTGTTCATCAGGGCGAATTGCCGATTGCACGTACACAGCAATTTTGTTTAACTTATAACGACCAAACTGTAAGTGATAGCGGTGACGACGTTCCAAGACAGTATAAGTCCTGCCATCTACATCGAGATAGTTACCTGGTTGTGGAGTCCAATCCAACTGAATTTTAGCCAGTATTTCTTCCGATTGGGTCAAAATTACTTCGGTGAGTAAAGACTCTGCTTCCCTCATTAAATCTCCATGATGAGCATCGAACCTTATTTTAACGCTTATTTAGGGCTAAATCCCCATCCACAAAACCTAACTCCAGCCATAAGTTAATAACCCAACCTTTAACTTATGTAGCCTTTTTGATAACTAGCATCAGAGCCTGCGGTAAAATGATCCTTGATTCTAAGTTTTGGTTTTGCTAAAGCTTTATCGTTGGGAGAAAGATCGTTTATGTCTCATAGCGTCAAAATTTATGATACCTGTATTGGCTGTACTCAATGCGTTCGGGCTTGTCCTACGGATGTATTAGAGATGGTACCTTGGGATGGTTGTAAGGCGCAGCAAATTGCCTCTTCACCCCGTACTGAAGATTGTATTGGTTGCAAACGGTGTGAAACTGCTTGCCCGACAGACTTCCTGAGTATCCGTGTCTATCTAGGTGCGGAAACCACTCGCAGTATGGGTTTAGCCTACTAATCCCTAGTTGTGACTGGAGACTAAGAGTGCGTTATGGTGCTTTTAGTCACTAGTCACTAGGGAGTTAGGCTTTAGGCTTGAGGGCATAAATCGACATTTTTAGTGATTTTTGCACTGGTTGTTACATTCGTTGGCAAGTTGGGTAACTATAGTAGTAAAGTGATGTCAAGCTCAACAATAGTGAGTCTGCCATAAGAACACCAAAACTAAGCTAGCCGTTGCGGGAGAATGAAACTGTATGTGTGGAATTGTTGGCTACATTGGCACTCAACCAGCCCACTCCATTCTAGTCTCAGGATTAGAAAAACTAGAATATAGAGGTTATGACTCCGCAGGGGTAGCAACCATTGTTGAAGGAAATTTAGACTGTATTCGCGCCAAAGGTAAACTGCACAACCTGCGCGAGAAAGTAGAATTAGCAACGAGCCACTCACCCATCGGCATTGGACACACGCGTTGGGCAACACACGGCAAGCCCGAAGAATATAACGCTCACCCCCATACAGATACCCAGCGACGGCTGGCGGTGGTGCAGAATGGAATTATTGAAAACTATCGCGAACTACGCGAAGAATTAAAAAAGCAAGGACATGAATTTCGATCGGAAACCGATACCGAAGTCATTCCACACCTAATCGCTCAATGTTTTGCAGATGGTGCTGACACCTTAATGGTAGCAGTACAACAAGCCGTCCACAAACTATCTGGGGCATTTGCGATCGCGGTGATTTCCGCAGACTATCCAGATGAACTAGTTTTAGCCAGACAGCAAGCACCCCTGGTAATCGGCATCGGCGAAGGTGAATACTTCTGTGCATCTGATACACCGGCGATCGTTCAATATACCCGCACGATCTTATCCTTAGAGAATGGGGAGATGGCACGACTCACCAGAGACGGCGCAGAAGTGTATACCTTCGCAGGCGAGAAAGTAAATCGCACCCCGCGAACTATTACCTGGAATCCGATTGCAGTTGAGAAACAAGGTTTCCGCCACTTCATGGCAAAAGAAATCTACGAACAACCCGCCGTAGTTCGTACCTGCTTGGAAGCATATCTAGATTTAGACTGGACACCAACAAGTAGTAAATCGCCATTTAAACTCGACTTACCCGAATCCATCTACAAAGATCTCGAAAATATCCAAATTGTCGCCTGTGGCACCAGCCTCCACGCCGGAATGGTTGGGAAATATCTGATCGAAGAACTCGCCCAAATTCCCACGGCGATTCAATATGCGTCTGAATTTCGCTACTCACCACCACCACTAGTTCCCCATACCCTCACCATCGGCATTACCCAATCGGGTGAAACCGCCGATACCTTAGCCGCCGTCGAAATCGAAAAGTCGCGCCGCCAAGACAAAGATCCCAAGTATCACTCCCGCCTCCTCGCCATCACCAATCGAACAGATAGTGCCATCACCCGCGTCGTCGATTGCGTAATCGATACCCACGCAGGCATGGAAATCGGCGTTGCTGCAACCAAAACCTTCATGGGTCAATTGATGGCGTTTTACTTCCTATCGCTCGATCTTGCCCATCGTCGCGGGACTATTAGTGTCGATCGATTAACCGAAATCATTGCGGGATTAAAAGTCCTCCCCTCCCAAATCGAGGTCATCTTAGAAACCCAAGAGAAATACATCGAAGAACTCTCCCACAGTTTCCTCGATACCCATGATGCCATCTTCCTCGGTCGCGGCATCAACTTCCCGATCGCCCTAGAAGGTGCCCTAAAACTCAAAGAGATCAGTTATATCCATGCTGAAGGTTATCCCTCTGGAGAGATGAAACACGGCCCGATCGCCCTCCTCGATGCTAAGGTACCTGTAATTGCAATTACTATGCCAGGGAGAGTATATGAAAAGGCGATTTCTAATGCTCAAGAAGCAAAGGCGCGAGATTCGCATTTGTATGGGGTAGTTGCGGCAAGCGATAAGGATGCAGCAGAGATATTTGATAAGGTTTTACCTGTCCCCGATGTGGATGAATTATTGTCTCCAGTTTTAACAGTTATTCCAATGCAATTGATGTCATATCATATTGCGGCAATGCGTGGACTAGACGTTGACCAGCCCAGAAATTTAGCCAAATCGGTGACGGTTGAATAATCTAACTAGCGATTTGTAGAAATTTGTAAAAATATAATCGAGTTATACAATAAATAATAAAGTTATATAATATCTCTCATGGGTGAGTGTCCGTTCACCTATGGGA
>Ga0209390_10007371_pt1 | contig 14134 bp, 14 predicted proteins | sample BON01_FD_187212 | JGI IMG/M metagenome (GOLD analysis project Ga0209390, IMG submission 187212) | Freshwater microbial communities from Lake Bonney liftoff mats and glacier meltwater in Antarctica - BON-01 (SPAdes) (version 2) | ecosystem: Environmental > Aquatic > Freshwater > Ice > Glacier... | reverse complement strand
ATGTAAGTATACAGTATGTATATGTATATATATGTATATTGTGTAGGCGCGTGCACACAGTACATCGGCGGCCGTGGCTGCCAGTTGGAGGCGTAGCAGATGCGCGTCGAAGGGAGTGGTTAAAGGTGCCCTGCAACTACTAATTAACCGCTATGGGTAAACTCACTTTGCTCAGGTACCTGAACGAGTTTCGACCAAGAGTTTCCTCGTTTTGATTATAGGAAACTCGAAGTCGAATCACTTAGGCGCACAGGGCATCTTTAACCCAGCGGTTAAGGATTCGGGGTCAAGGCTTAGGGTTAACCCCCGGCCCCGCGGGTCTGGTGACACCAGACCCGCGCGACCCCTGGTCAACTATAGGTGCCAACATAGTCGAATTATAGGACGGGACAGACAGGCGGGACACCGGAAGGGGAGAAGAGACGGATAACTACTGAACTAGCAAATATATTATGGGGGGGGGGGCAGTAGTGCGCAGTGCAGCAGGAGCGGGTCCCTGCAGGGGCAGGGGCGGGTTGCATCCTGTCTTGGACAGTGGTGTGAAGGTGTAGGTGCGGCTATGCCAGGCTCAGTCAGCAGGCACACTAGGCCGTGGGGCACCTCGCGCTTGCGCCTTTTTTACACAACTCTGACCAGTTGGACTTGGGCTTATGGGGCGTGCACTCGTATTTGATTTGCTGGCGTGGTGGTGGTGGTGAAGGCGGTGAGTTAGGAACAGTTAGGTGTGGTGTGAGCTGAATCTGATATGAGTCGTGAGAAGGTGTGCAGTGCGCGGTCCGGAGTATGGAATCGGAACAGAACGGGGCGTGGTATTGGTAGTTTGTTATAAGGTTTTGTCCAAGATAGATGTACCTACTACCGTATTTGCCTGCAGTAGTTAGTACCCCCTGCAGTATCCCGAAGGATGCCCGCCGATATTCCTAAGTACGCTCTTCGGCCACATTCCTTCGAACGACTTGCACATCCCGTGCAACACATTGCGGGCGCCCGCCGGGCGCCCGCCCTTTTGTGTGTTGTGTTTCCTGTGCCGAGATCATTGCGAGGACAGTCCTTGATGAATCTCGATTGGTGTTTCGTGGTTGTTTGGCCTCAGAGGCAAACATTCGCAAGAATTCTCTTACAACTCCAGAATCGGCAGCAGTCTGCTTTGGCAGACGTCCGACGTTTTTTAGCACAGATGTACGCTCGTCAGCGTCACCATCACGTCCGCGATGCCGGACTCACTCGAGGAGGAGCGCGCCGACGCGCAAGCCGCCAACTCGATCGACTGGTTGAAGCTTTTCCCCATCGACATGTCCATCGACGGCAGCGTCCAATCCTGCATCCAGCTCCTCATCACCATCTCCGCGGCGGCCAAGACTGACACCATCCTCATGGCATTCTTCGCGTCCCACGGCACCATCATTCCCGCCGGCGCTCGCATCTACGCCGCGTCCCCCGCCGATGCGGCAATCGACAACGCCATGCGCAACGTCCCCACGCCGTCCCGCGACCAAGCCGGGAAGCTGATCTTGATGCCTCGCGCAGTCGTCACACGCCGCTACGCTCTTGCAGCCGCCGCCGGCAGACCCACGCCTCTGGCCGGCCCCGTCTTCTCCACGGCCGACTCCACGCCTGCCAGCAGCCTCTCGTCGCACGACAACATACTACCGCACTCCACCGACCTGCCCCCCGCCGACGCCTCCGGCTCCGGGCTCGCCGGCCCCTCCCTGCTCGACGCAGACCCACCCGACATCATGCTCTCGGACCCCGGCGCGCCTGCCGACGCCACCGCCCTCGCAGCCTCACGCCGCTTCCTCAGCGCCCCTGACCCGTTCGCCGCCGCCGCCTTCGCCGAGTTCCAAGCCGCCACACTCGACCCCGACATGCTCGCCTTCGGCCCGCCGGCCGTCGACACGCTCTACTCCTCCCCGCCAGCCGCCGCCGCACCTACGGCGGCGACAACCGGACCCGCCCCGCCTGCTGTCGATGCCCCCGGCCCACTCCACTCCGGCTCAGAGCGCGAGGCCACCTCCGTCCGCCCGGGCCCTGTGGGCCGGTTCCCCACAGCTGCGGATGCCCTCCCGGCCATCCACTCGTACAAGTACAAGAAGTGGCGTCTTCTACAAATTCAACGGGAGCTCGCACTCGCTCTCCGTTGGATCATTGCGGACAGCCATCTCGCCGACAAGCTCTACCATGACGCCGACGGCCGGGGCCCCGCCATGCTCGTCCTCATCCAGGACTTCATCGGCGCGCACATGGCCGGCATGCAGGCCGCGATCACGGCCAACTTCGCAAGGTCGCAGATCATCCACGCGCCCATAGCCCCTGCCTCGTCCAACTGCACCCACGCATTTCTCGATTCCGTCTCCAAGTACCTCGAAGTCTCTCGATTCTCCCCGGGGATATGCAAACGATGCGGACCTCGCCATCGCTCTCGGCAAGTTCCTCGACCAGCTGCCGGACAAATTCGGCTCCGAGCTACGCAACCAAATCCTGATGTACGAATTGAATCGCAAGTCGGACAACGCCGCCGGCTCAGACAACGACAATGCCTCTAGCACGCCGCGCCGCCTGCTCCTACAGTCCGACCTCGCGCGGGCGCTCACAGTGCATGACCGGTCCGTCCGCCGCAAAGCCGCGGAGCTCCAGATCAGTGCCTCAATCGCCGACCTCGCCTCGAAGACTGCGCAGACCGCGCAGCTCAACGACCTGCAGCGACAGGTGAAGGTCCTACAGGAGCGACTCGCTACCCGGCCTGCCCCTGCGACGTCCTCCTCCAAGCTTCCACCGTCGGCCTCCGCGCCATCGCCGCGCTCCACGGCACGCGCGCTGGCAGTGGCCTCCACAACGACACCGAAACGAGCGAGCGCGCGGCTTAAGGACTTCGGACCCGCAAGGCGCAACTGCGCACACTGCCACGGACGGCACCTGGCACCTGGACAGGGACTACGCGTCCCACCCTCGCGCCTCTGCGACACCGGCCTCAGGTGGGCCTCCCACCTCCTCACCCCCCTCGCCGCCTCGCGACCTCGGACCCCCCGCCGCATCCGCCCCCCCCGCCGTCGCTCCGTCCCATACCGTGGCACCTCCCGAGTCCAGCCCTACGCCCGACGCCAAATCACCTGCGCTCGCCGTCCGCCACGTCACTTTTTGCCGTGCTCTCCTGGCCTCTTCCACGCCACGCCCCCCCGCGGGATCGCTCCCTAAAAACCCCGGCGGGATCCCTTCCCGACCCTGCGGCTGCTCGATCCCTGGGCCCCGCCTCCGGGGGGCTCAACCGTTCGCCAGCGCTCTTCTCGGGACGCTCCTTGTCGGCCGCCCTCCTCCCCTCGCTAACAATGGCAGCCAATCACACACAGCACCACTTCCACGTCAACATTCCCCCACTCCCGCCGTCCGGGGACTCCAAGCGGCTTCACACGGGCCCGTTAGCCCGCCTACATGCCACCATGTCCGGATCCACCCTCACCTCCGTCTGGCCAACCCGCTGCCCCACTTCATTGGTCGCCCTTGCAACCGCCTTCATGCGATTCTGCACGGCTCTGTTCCTCCATGCGACCGGCCTCTACGCCACCGTGCTATGCACGCTCCGCAGGATGCTCAACTACGCCGCGGCACCGTCAACCCCCCCCCCTCCGGCCTCCCTTCACGCGGCGACATCCATCTCTCCTCCCCCGTCCCCACCCACGCCCCGTCCCCACCCACGCTGGGCCCCCTCGGACGCCCCCCCACCTCTCCTCACTTCCATCCTCGCAAAGCCCGACGTCCCACCGCCTACTCCCCCATGGAGTCCTTCGACCCCAACGGGCCCAACTGGTCCCCCACACACTCCGACGCCGGCACCTCTCGCAAGGCCGACTCGCTCTCCCTCCCTCCCACGTCGCCAGGCGCCACCCCCGCAGCCGCTCACGCCGCACCACTTCTGCCACCCGCCGCCGACCGCCACGTCTCCTCCCCGACCACCCCGGCCTCGGCCTCGTCCCCGACGAGACGACCCCACGGACACTGCCCATTACATCCAACGCTTCTCCTCCGAGGCTCCGCCGCACCATACACTACTGTGCCCCATTCCCTTGCCGCAGGACCTCGCACGCCCCTCCGACACCCCGCCCGCCGTCCACGTCTGGCCCTCGATCGCAACGCCGCATGTCCTCCCCCATGCCCTCTCGCACCGCGGCCGCCCACCCATGGCTCCCTGCAGGCGACGCCACGACCGATGGTGCACCTTCGGCCAAGGACACGCTCTCCTGCGTCCTTGCCTGCCCAAGCCACGGGCGTCCACTTCTCCTTCAGCCTCCGCCTGTCCCCTCCCCCAACTCTTACGCCGGCGCTGTCCCCAGTCCCAACACCGCATCACCCCCCGACCTCTCGCGACCTCAGGATACCCCTCCGCCCCCCACATCGCCCCCCTCCCCATCCTGCTCGCCTATCATGGTTCGCTCCTGCATCACCTCGGATCCTCCCGCTCGCGATACTTCTACAACAGATAACACCCGCGGCTGCCCCTCCCCTGCGCCCTCCCCTCCCGGCACTTCGCCCGCCGCCGCGTCATCTCGCCGTCGATCCGCTCCACCTCCGGCACCGCGCTCCCGGCCGCCGCCTTCGGAAAACAGCGTCAGCTCGGGAACACGCGGTTGCCTCGCTGGGGCCACCGCACCCGACCCACGCGTGAGCGCCGCCACGCGCGGCTGCCAATACCCTAAACCTCCCTCACGCCTCCACACTGTTCCCCCCTTCTACCCCCTTCCGGGCCATGCCCCCTTTGGCCGCCACTCCCGCTCGAGTAGTCCGAGCCGCGGCCCGCTCCTCCGGCCATGACTCCGTCCCCCCCGCCGCCCACCCGGCCAACACCGCCGCCCGCCCCATGGCCGCCATCGCCACCGCCGTCCAAACGACCGCCGCCACCGACCACGCCGCTGGCGTCGCCTCCACCGCCGTCCATCCGGGCGCCGCCTCCGCCGCCGTCCATACAGCCAACGCCGCCGCCCATTCCATGGCCGCCATTGCCACCACTCTCCTAACAGACGCCGCTGCCAGCCACATCGCCAACGCCGCCGCCGCCGCCGCCTGCCCAGCCACCGCTACTGTCTCCTCCGTCACCGCCACTGGCCACGCCAAAACCGACGTCGCTCCCACCGCCACCCCCCATGCCGCCGACGCCAGCGCCCGCCCCCCTGCCGTGGACAATGTCAACGCCGCCGCCATCAACAACGCCATCCCTGTCTTCGCCGCCGCCAACATCGCCACCTCCGCCGCCGCCAGCCCGGCTATACCGCCACCGTCAACACTGTACCCGCCGCCTCACGCAATACCATCGCCACCGCCGTCCAAACGACCGCCGCCACCGACCACGCCGCCGGCGTTGCCTCCGCCGCCGTCCAACCGACCACCGCCACCGACCACGCCGCCGGCGCCGCCTCCGCCGCCGTCCATACAGCCAACGCCGCCGCCCGCTCCATGGCCACCATCGCCACCACCCTCCTCACAGACGCCGCCGCCAGCCACGCCGCCGCCAGCCACATCGCCAACGCCGCCGCCGCCGCCGCCTGCCCAGCCACCGCTACTGTCTCCTCCGTCGCCGCCACTGGCCACGCCAAAACCGACGTCGCTCCCACCGCCACCCCCCATGCCGCCGACGCCGGCGCCCGCCCCCCTGCCGTGGATAATGCCAACGCCGCCGCTGGCCCAACCGCCGCCGCTGTCACCACCGTACCCGCCATTCCCGACAATGCGGTCCCGGCTGTCGCCGCCGCCACCCATTCCACCAAGGCCATCGCGTACCCCACCGCCGCATCCTGCCTCGCCAGGCGCTACATCGCCACCTCCGGCCTCACTGCCTTCCACACCGCCAACGCCGCCTCCTGCCCCGCTGCTGCCCGCCAAATCGCCGCCGCCGCAGCAGCCCTACCTATCCATGCCGTCGCCCCCCCCGTCGCCAACGACCGCGCCTCCGGCGCCACCTCCACCGCCATTGGCCCCGCCACCGCCAACGCCGCCGCCGCCTCCCTGCCTGTCAATGCCATAACCTCCCCCGCCACCTCCAACCTCGCCGCCAACGCCACCGCCGTCCCCGCCACATCCAACACCGCTGTCCCAGCCCTCGCCGCCGCAGACCACGCCAACGTCAAAATCAAACCCACCACCACCACACACACCGCCATCGACGCCGCCTTCCCCGCCGCCGGCGCCCTGCCCGTCGACGCCGTTGCCTCTCCTGCCGCCACCGCAGCCTCCCTCGCCGCCGCCCACGCCGCCGCATTCCTCTCCGTCACCGCCGCCACTGCGTCCCCACCTGCCACTGCCGTCGCCCACCCGACCGCCGCGGCCAGTTCCGCCGCTGCCACCACAGCGGCCCCGCCTGCCAATCCTGTCGCCCACACCCGGCCGCCGCGGCCGGCCACGCCGCCGCACACGCCACCGCGTCCCCTTCCGCCAACGCCGCCGACACGGACCTCGTCCAACGCGCTCTGGCGGCCACCCAAACCGCACAGGCTGAAGGTCTAGTCCTCAAAGCAAGAAAGAGCTCCGCCGGCTATCAGGGGGTCTTCAACAACCCCCGCGCAAGGCCCGGCAATGGCGCCCCTACCTTCTCCACAATTGTCGGCCCCGGCATCGGCAAACCCTTTTTTCTTCTAGGCAACTATTGGGCCGCCGAGGAGGGCGCTCTCGCATACGCCAGGTACCACCGGGACAGGCTCGCAACCCCAGGCCCAACCTCCGGCCAACCGACAACGCCCGCGCTGCCGCCCCCGCCGGCCCATACCTGCCCCACGGCTACCATCACGCCCAATGCCAACGCCACCGCAACCTCCGCCGACCATTCCACCGATTCCGCCACGATCCGCCGGCGCCGCGCTCACCTCTGCCGATGCCGCCGCCCCCGCCATCTCCCGCCGCGCCGCCGACCTGGGGATGACGACGAAGTGCGTCGAGACATGGTCCCAGGCGGCAAACGGCAACTTCCAGTGCGCCGTCTCTCCAGCTGCCCCGCTCGACCACCCCCTCCCCCTCGCCTCCAGCCGCCCCGTCGACACCGCCGCCTCCGCCAGCACCGACGCCATCCCCTCCGAGCCCACCAACACCCAGGGCTCCACCGGGCCTGTCGGCGCCGTCCCCTCGGCATCGGAGGCCCAAAGGCTGTTTTCACAGATGGCGGACCACGCCTTCCGGAGCCATTGGGATGCCAACCTCGCTGCCCCCAAGGGCACCACGGCCGGATGCGCCGCGGGCGGCGCCGCCTCCAGCACGGCTCCTATCCCTGCCCCACCGAACGCCACTGGCCCGGCCGACATGGGGCAGATCGCCGCCCACGCCGCGGCATTGGCTACGACTGCCGCTGCCTACGCCACTGTTGCGTCCTGCACCATGGCAGTCTGCCTCAACCCAAAGTCAAGAGCCGGCTCGCTATAGAACGCCGCCGTCGTTTCCCTCAAAAAAGTGATCTGGTACACAACGCAGGCCGCTTTTGAATACCGCGCCAGGCAGCCACCGCCACTGCCCGACCCTCCTCCGCCCAAACGGGCACGGCTACCCACGTCTGGTTCCTCTTCGGGCAAGTCCCCTCAGCGCCCCATCGCCCAGCCACCCCTCCCAAGTCTGGTCGTCAGTCCGGCCGTGCTCATTCAGTCCCTCTTTAAGTCCTCCCAGACCCTGCTCACGGCAGCCAACCTGGTCGAGACGCTCTCAGCCCAAGCAGGCCGAACCTACTCGGACGAGCACGGTCAATCCGCCGATAGTCTATGCGACATGGCCCACAAGTTCAAGGCCATCGCCACAACTACAACTGCAATGTCGCTGCACAGCACCCACACCGTGCCGGGCCCGCCCTCCCTTCCGCCCTCCCCGCCTGGCTCTCCGCACACAACTCGAGCGGGGCCCGCTGTTTTCTCCTCCTCTGCCGCCTACCCTGCTCTCTCCACCGCCTTCACCTCGCACACGGCCGCCATCCGGTGCGGCGTCACACGCGACCTCCATCTCTCGCCGACACCGTTCGAGACCCGTCCTTCTCCAGGGTATCTTGACCCCGAGATTGGATTTACTAACGACGCCCCACCTCGGTGGCTGAATATCACGCTATCCGCCGCCCTCGCCACCCTCACGTGGCCCGCTATCGCCGCCGCGAGGTTCGTCTCGTTCATCTGGCACATCTCGCACGCGGCGTGGAACAGGCTGCAGCATTCTATCCACGCAAATGGCACGACTCCGCCGCCTCGCCGTCCCACTGCAAACCACGGCGACCCTCTCTTCCACGCGCTTGCCGGCAGAAACCGGACCAGGGCAACACACAACGCCAATGCCGCCCACCATCGCCCTCCCCCTACCCGCCGCGTCAACCAGCCTCGCCGTCCGTCCCACCGAGCAACTTTCCCCCGCCCTCGGCGTCCTTCTGACACACGCAGCAAGTCTACGCGCTACAGGGCCGCCGCTCACACAGGGCGCACTGCTCGAGCGCATATTTTCAGACGGCTTCCACATCGCCAACGCTCACACCTCGCCAACGCTCACACCGTCAATGCAGCCCCGGATACAGCCAAAACCGCGCCTCCACCTCCGCCATTCCCGGCCCACCGCCGCAACCGTTCCCTCTGTGCAGGACGCCACCTTGACACCGACTGCGAGCTGATCCACGGCCCTCTCCCCTCCAACCGACGCAGCTGCGCTACCTGCTCCGGACGACACTGGGACACCTACTGCCCGTTCGTTCGGGTCATCAATCTACCCCAGGCGCCCCCCTTCCCCAACGTCGACAACCGCCCTCCTACCCCATCGCCTCCCATCCCCAACGTCGACAACCCCCCCCTACCCCATCGCTTCCCGTCCCTCACCCTCCCGCCACCTCGACCGGCTGGCCCGCCGCATCGCAAGCCGCCTGCACATCGTACAACGCTCACGTCGCCGACGACACCCGCGGGCCACCCAAGCCGGCCCCAGCCTGCGCAGACGGAGTCCACTACTCTCTCGACGACGATGCCTGGCTCGCTGGCGCCTTCGCGGACCGCAGCGACGCTCAAGTGCGCATCGACCACCTCCGCAACCTTCTCGACGTCGAGGAGCTATGCCTGGACGAGCTCGAGGACGCCATCGGCAAACACCATCTGATGGTGCAGGCACGCCACCATCGCGACGGCCTCCTACATCGCCTCAGCAGCTACACCAATCCACCTCGCAGCTCGGCACGGCACGGACGCGACGCGCAGTCTACCCGGCCCGATATTCCCAACGTCGACTAGATAGACCTTCCATAGCCAAGTTCGGCTCTAGCGAGCTACATCTCGATCACGTGCCTTCTCGATAGAGATCGTCTACCGCCTTCCGACGCTATTATACCGCACCCTGCCAATACCTCCCCCGCCCGATGATTATATTTTTAATCATGCATGAGACCCAATCCGACAGGACCCCACTTGCGCAGTGAGGTCCTCGTCTATTGAACGTCTGTCGCCGGCTCCACGCACGGGACCCTTTGCCCCTGCCCTACGAGATATATAAATATTCCGTAACATGAGACCCAATTAGAATGACTCGTTCAATATTCTGAGCGTCTGCCCCTTTCCCGCCCGCCCCATGATTATATTATAATCACGCATGAGACCCAATCCGGCAGGACCCCACTTGAACAGTCTACGATCCTCGCCTGTTGAGCGTCTGTCGCCGCCTTTGCGCGCACACCCTTTCCCCCGGCCCTGCGAATGTTTTATTAATTCGTAACATGAGACATCATTGCAACGGCGATTCAACTCCACGATAAGCCGAAGCACTTGATATAGTCTATCACCCACCTAGGTGCGTGTGACCCCCAAACCCCCCTCCCCTCGCGAATAAAAGCCTTTGTTCACTACTCACCTTAGAATACGGCGCATATCCATCTTGGTTCAGTTAGTCTCCTCTTTATTCGAACCTTTCTGCTTCGAACGGGGGGCTGTCCAAGATAGATGTACCTACTACCGTATTTGCCTGCAGTAGTTAGTACCCCCTGTTGTATCCCGAAGGATGTCCGCCGATATTCCTAAGTACGCTCTTCGGCCACATTCCTTCGAACAACTTGCACATCCCGTTCAACACATTGCGGGCGCCTGCCGGGCGCCCGCCCTTTTGTGTGTTGTGTTTCCTGTGCCGAGATTCATTGCGAGGACAGTCCTTGATTAATCTCGATTGGTGTTTCGTGGTTGTTTGGCCTCAGAGGCAAACATTCGTAAGAATTCTCTTACAACTCCAGAATCCGCAGTCTGCTTCGGCAGACGTCCGACGGGTTTAGATAATGTACCCTGCATCATCATCATCGGAGAGGCGAACGCGCACGGCCACCCACCTTACTGATTGCGGTTGCGGTCTCTGTCTGAATGATCTATTTGGGCGAGAAGCGAAGAGCACAGCAGCGCATCTTGGAGCTCCTTCGGCAGGCTGCAGGCTGTGAGCTGTCGAGGTTGCTGCGGCAAGTGGTGCGTGGTGCGCACAGCACGGAGGAGCTTGGCTTATCATTAACGCCGATACGGGAAAACGGAAAACACACACAATTATCGCAATAACACGTTTTTATATTTTAATATTATATTTATATATATTTACATTACGCAGTATGCAGTATGTAGTATGTAGTATGTGACATGCGTGTGTGTGTTGTGTGTGTGTGCCGTATATTATATGTGTGTGTGTAATCTATATCTCATGTATGATATGTTTTTCTTGGATGTTCTGTAGCTGTAGCATATAGCATCTATAGCACCGGGGGTCAGGGGATGCTATACATATACATGCCATATATAGTATACTACACTGTAGTACTACACTCTGTCCTAGATGCAAATTTTGGTATTTGAACACATAGTTTTTAGCATTTGGCAAATAATTTGGGCCCGGCCGGGGCGTGGGCTAGCAGCCAGGAGCAGCACCCCAGTAGCAGTAGTCGCGTCAACTCGAAATTGTTCAAATAATATCAGAAAAAAAGTAGAGCTATGCTATATAGTACTGTAGCATCTGACGAAGGCTATATAGCATTGTAGCATGCTATATAGTATGCTACAGAACAACCAAGATATTTTCTAATATACTGCTGTGTTGCGGTTCTATACATATACATAATATACCTATACCTATACCTATATACGGTTTAATTAACCCGATCCCGATGTGCTAAAAAAGGTGAATAAAAAGCTAAGAGAGGACTCGATCGACGGCCCACGTCTCTCACCTCTTACACACGCACAACGCACAACGCGGTGAGCGTCGTTTGCGCTTGCGCCGCTGCTGAGCGCGGCGCGCCGGGCTCCCCCGAGAAGCACAGTCGCGCCGCGCACGCATACAGATACACGCTCCGTCCCCTACACCGTGCCGCCCCGAGGCGCCCCCCCCGCGCACTGGCTCGCATTGAGCACGCGCGACGAGATCGCCACCTGGCTGCCCATCTGAAGCTGCATCGCCAGCTTCGTCGGGATCGCCGCCAGGTCCTCCTTGCACTCGTCCAGCCCAAACCCGACCGGCCCGGCGGCAGTCAGCATGCGGTGCAAACACGAGGCCGGCCGTAAGGCCTCTTCGAGCTCGGCGTAATTGGAGAGCGCAGTAGTGAGCGTGTCGCCCCCGGCTTTAATAATAACACCTGCCACGCCGTTCCAGCCAACGGGCAACGGCCTGGCGCCAATCGCGCGGAGGAGGTTCGAGATCTCGCCAACGAGATCGCGCTGCGCCGATTCGTAGATGAGCGTATAGGCGGGCTCGCCACCGGCCAGCGCGCGCGCGTGCTCCGCCACTTGCTGCTGGGCATGACTGTTGGTGCGGATGTTGTGCAGCAGCTGGGGAGGGGGGATGCTGATCCATTCGCCGGAGTGGTGTTTGGCGTGGGCCGCGGCCGTCAGGTGGTTGGTCCCACCGCACGACGTGCGTAAAAACGAGACCGCGTGCTTGACCAGGTTCGAGCGCGCGAGGAACACGATCTGCAGCGAGGGAGACTGCACCTGCATCTGCCGTATGTGCGTGATGTAGACGGGTCCGAGCGCTCCGAGCTGCACACCGGTCGCGCGGCAGCCTCCCTCGAGCGGGTATTCCGAGCAGCCGCTACAGCTGTCAGAGCCAACGTGCCGTCGGGCGGTCGAGCACGAGCAGCCCCGCTGCAGGTAGCCAAGAGTCAGGTTGGGGCTCGGGCAGCACGTCGGCATACCGCGGCGCAGACAGTGCTCGTACTCGAAGTAGAGAGCGCAGCCCGGCGCCTTGGAGAAGGCCTCGGCGAGCCAGTAGCTGCCCATGTGGTAGCCCTTCACCATCACGAAGTGAGGGTGGGACACTGCCATCGGCGTGCTAATGAACGCGGTGGGTTTCATCGCTCGTTCTGCTTGTTGACTGTCGGCAGGCACGGGGCCGGCAAAAGGGGGTCCGGACCACGGCTAAAAGAAAACAATGGCGCCCCTGCTGGTATTTTTCGAAGCGCGCGAACATCGCGAGTTCGCCGGCGACCGAGGTGCGATGCGGCCTGGGCGCGTGGACCGAAGGCGGCCCTGGCTAGAGGTCCAGGCACAGGCCCGATTGGGGCGGCGACCGGGGCCGGGGCGCACGCGCCAGGGGCGTGCCGCGCGGGCTTGTGCTTCTGGGGCCATTTTGGCGCCCATCCGCTGACTTTGAGCATGGATTCCCAGTCTGATACTCTCTGATACTCTCTGATACTTGGCATGCGTGTCAATCACTCTATGGAGCGACGTATGGCCTAATCTCCAAGTCTCACAGCGTGCGCGCACCTCGCCCATCTCTCAGGCGGCGTCAGTATCATAATGGCGCTGCCGGCGGATGCCAAGGTGCTCCTCATCATCACGTAGAGGCTGTGAAGGCCATCCCGGAGACGATCGTGACGCGATCGAGGGCCACCAACTCCACGCTCGAGCCGGCCGTGTCGCGGGTCGCGTGGGCGCGGGTCGCTTGAGCCATCGGAGTCGGAGATGAAGTGGTATAGCTGCGCGTCTTGCACGGCCCAATAGGTGCCCTAGTTCTGGCCGTCAGGACACGCGTTCGGTGTTGGCGACGACAGCTGCTTCGGCGGCGACGGCGGCGCAGTCCACGGTGACGACAGCGGTGGTGCCGCGAGGGCGGTGGCCGCGGCGGCGAAGGCGCGGCGTCCTTGCCGCTGGCCGCTGGCGCCTTCACATGGTGCCCACGAAATCCTCCCTCTTACACCGCCTCCGCGGGCCCGTGCCCGGATCCGGATGCCGCGGCGCGTGCGGTAGGAGCGGCTTCGGTTCCATGTACTACCGCGTGCAGGCGCGCGCTGTCGGCAGCAGAGCTGAGTGCCGCTGCGTGGGCGGCGCATTGGTGGTTGGCCCGGCTGCGCCCGAATGCGGCGGAGTACTCTCGCCTGAGCCCGAGCAACGCTCCGAAGTCGCCACACCGGACGAGGTCCGTGCCGGCGCTTCCAAGGGGCCACTCGTGCTCCCAGCACTCGCGGCTATAGAGCGAGTAGCATAACAACGTGTGCGCAATCATCTCCCCTATAGCCTATACCTATAATATATATATATATATATGTACATAGCCGCGGGCACGTCACTAGATAGTGGTGGGCCCGGCGGCGTGGCAAACCGACCACCTCTCGCCTTCAGAGTCGTATGCGAAGCTGTCTCCGTTGTCTCTGCAAGCCATGTCTGCATCGTGGGCGAGGAGCACGCGGTCAGGGAAAACAATTGCTGGGGGCGCTTTATAGGTCCCCCATACCAGTGTGGTGAACACTGGTCCGGGGGACCCAGTTCTCTAGTAAGGGGCGCGAAGGAAAAGCTCTCTATACCCCCGATAGGCTGTCTGCAAGATTCTGTCTGCAAGATTCTGTACGCAAGATTCTGTACGCAAGATTCTGTTAGCAAGATTCGACGTCCGGGTAGATCGGATAGGGTTCACCCGAATTTACCCGATTTCAGCAAAACTGTTAACAAGCCGTTAATTCGGGTTAAGGGGTCTAACCCTGTTTCGGAAATAGACCGGGTAAATTTGCGAAACTTAGAAGAATCTCGAAAACCACGATTTTTTTAACTGCCGTCTCATTGCCATGCATTGGGCTCCGTTCGCCATCGCAATGGCAACCGCGGCTACCGGGCAGGCATGAGCGCGACACACGTGCGACGATTCGTGCGATTGCTGCTGCCCACCAAGGAATTCGATCAGAGAGGCGGAGGACGGA
>Ga0209390_10007370_pt1 | contig 14134 bp, 18 predicted proteins | sample BON01_FD_187212 | JGI IMG/M metagenome (GOLD analysis project Ga0209390, IMG submission 187212) | Freshwater microbial communities from Lake Bonney liftoff mats and glacier meltwater in Antarctica - BON-01 (SPAdes) (version 2) | ecosystem: Environmental > Aquatic > Freshwater > Ice > Glacier... | reverse complement strand
ACACACACACACACACACACACACACACACACACACACACACACACACACACACACACACACACACACACACACACACACACACACACACACCCACACACACACACACACACACACACACACACTCACACACACACACACACACACACACACACACACACACACACACACACACACTTACACACTTACTTACACACACTGATGGAGACAGACAAAATAAAACCGTCACAAAAAAAATCAAGGTACCTGTGCGAGTCCTTGTTGGATCAGTCCCCGGAAAAGAGCTTCTTCCCCTATGCCTGTCGCTAGAGTGACGGCCGCAGCGAGGAGGAGGACGAGGGGGACGGGGGTTTTGGTTCCGAATATTGAGAGGGCGTAGACTTCGCTGGCGGTGTCTTCTTGCACGCCTTGGAGTACTGTGTAGAAGGGAAGGAAACAGGTTAAAAAAACGTGGTCGAGAAGGAGGACGAGGGGGATGGGGGTTTGAGTCCGAATTGAGAGGGCGTAGACTTCGCTGGCGGCGTCTTCTTGCACGCCTTGGAGTACTCTTTGAAATAGAAAAGAAGGAAAAGAAAAAGTGGTAAATTGAGAGGTTTCTCATGCTTTCGAGCAAGTAGACGGCGGTTCTGGTGCCGAAGATTGAGAGAGCGTAGACTTCGCTGACAGTGTCTTCTTGCACGCCTTAGAGTGCTACGTGTTGTGTAGAATAGGACGAAGAAGAAAACGGTGGTCAATCAACAGATTTTCCAGCTTTTGTTTTCAAGCTTTTCAAACAAGCAGTATCAGCAGCCACGGCCGAGTCAACACCCTTCTTGACTTCCCTCCCTCCATCCCTCCCCACCTACATACCTGCGTCGATTGCAAAGAGAGGTAAGACAAAGAAAGCGCCGAGGGCGAATTAAGAAGGTTGTAGACATAGGGTTGCAAAAAGGGGGGCGACACCGAATTTTCATTCCGTCCTTCCTTCCTTCCCTCCCTCCCTCCCCACCTACATACCTGCGTCGATCGCGAAGAGAGGTAAGGCTGAGAGCGCGCCGAGGGCAAATTGGGAGGGTTGTAGAGAGAGGGTTGCCAAAGGAAGGACGTTGACATAGTGACCGACGAGCTGCCCTAGAGCACCGAGGGCTACGGCCATGACGATGCTGAAGACGATCAGAAGTTGATTAGGACCTGGAGGAAGGAGGACGCGTTGCTGTACGGGAAGGAGGGAGGGAGGAAGGGAGTTTTAGACGGAGTGAGTGATGGGAGGGCCTAAAGCACCAAGGGCTGATGCCATGACGATGCTAAAAACAATCAGAAGTTGATTAGGACCTGGAGGGAGGAGGACGCGTTGCTGCGCGGGAAGGAGGGAGGGAGGAAGGGAGGGGAGGGAGGGAGGGTTAGACAGAGTGACAGACAAGGCATTAAAATACACGGCACATTTGAGTGAGCACACAAATTAAAAGAAATCGTAGCACCACTAATCTAAGGAAACGAGAGCTTACCTTGCCCTCGGGCGTCTGGGTTACATAAGCGAAAGGCACCGGGCTTTTCTCGTCCCCATCGTGGCCCTTGAGTCGGCGCTCCAAATCCTCCAACGCTTTTTGCTTCTTCGGCTGTGTTGGCGCGTCTTGCTGCTGCTGCTGCTGCTTCTGTGACCACCGCTTCGTGCTGTGAACGCGGCTTGGAGTGGTTGGAATGAGCGGCCGTCTCGGGTGCAGGCCGGGCGAGGGCGGCGGCAAGAAGGTACCGGACAGACGAGCCGTTGCAGAGGACACAGACAGCGGCGGGCGGGCTTGCGGTGGCACAAAGGCTTGCGTAGGAATTGCGACGAGAAGAAGGAGGAGGAGCAGGAGTGCAAGGAGCACGAGGCGCAGGCGGACGACCATGACGGCAGGGTGTTGTCGCTGTTGAAGGGGGGACATATTGATGAAAGCCTGATTTGACGCAGGTAGGGTGATCCAGGAGCGAAGCAAAGCCTTCAGGGGTCGACCCAAAGCACGCCCACGCCTGTGGTGTGTGCGGTGGTGAAGAGACAAGGGAAAGCAGTGAGAGGCACAATTTACAAGAGACAAGACATGACACGCAAGGTCTGGAAGAAGCCCGCCTCACACAGAACACTGAGGAGGAGCGAACATCCGAGAGAGGAGGAGCAGGCCGAGGATGTCCCAGAACTTGCGGATACTGCCACGGTCTAGACCAAATTTGCCACCACGCCTTAACCCCCACACGCTTCCCCCACACGCAGACAGGCTAGCGAGGTGCCAAGCGTCCTGCCGCCGGCTTCTGGGAACCCTTCACCTCCCACCGCGCCCTCCACCAGCCACCCAAACACAATCCACACACGCAAAGCTTCGATCGCTCAGCGAAGATCGTCGTCGTGTTTTGAGGACGTTGCTCCCTACTCCCAGTCCACGCACCCATGCACGCCCTCCCTTTCCCTATCAAACAGGCGGTCCCCTTCCAAATCCAGCCGCAGGCGCGGCCGTGCTGCTTGCCGCTGGCCGGCCTCTAGCCGTCCGTGCTACCTTCGCATCTCTCTCATCAACCCATCAGCCATGAACGACTCTCTTCGCCAGCGTCCCAGCCGAAGACGGGAGGAGGGCGTGAGCCCCCTCGTGGCGCATTATCTACCCGAATCCGCTGCATCCAAAGGTATGTACACAATGAAGAGAGAGAAAAAGGTGCAATCTTGCTAGTGCCAGGCCTTTTTGGTGCGTTCGTTCAGCGGGATTCCCGTCCTATGACCTCCTCCCCCCCCTCCCTCCCTCGGCTTATCTTTGCCATGCTGCTCCCCTCAGCCAGCCTACACGCACGCTTCCCCCACCCATCACTCCGCGACTCTGAGTACAGCCAGATTGCTTAGCTCCACCGTTGTCATCTCTCCCACCTTCCAACCCTTTTCCACCAGCAAGCCTTCGGGTGAACGCGCTCGGCCTTCTTCTTTGCATCTTTGCCTGTGCGCCTTATCACGCCTGTCCCTCATTCCACCTCTTCCTTCCCCACAAAATCAACAGATAAACCTCATCCTCCCACCAGAAACAGCAGCAGCAGCAGCAGCACCAGCAGCAGCAGCAGCAGCAGCACCCACCACACCGAGCACAAAGACGAGCGAAAAGGCGACTCCCCCCCCCTATTACTGAGCCCCCTCCGCTCCCACAGCGACGGGGGCGACATCCCCCACGGCAACAGCTACAGCAGCGGAAGCACCACCCCTCGCAATGGTGATGGAATGAAACGCTCCCGCTCTTTCCTCGACCTGATCAACGAAAAAATCGAACAAGAGCCTTCTACAAACCCAGACACCGTCTCCCTGTACCTCAAATTTATCGTCGCCCTGGACTTCTTAGCAGTCGCAACCGTCGTCCCCCTCCTCCCCCAATACCTGGCCCGCACCGGCTGTTGTAATGAGCAGCTGGCCTTCATTTCCTCTGCCTACAGCTTAGCCCAGCTAGTAGGAGGGGTCTTATTAGGCTGGGTTTCCGACGGAATAATGACGAGAAAAACAATCCTTATGACTTCCTTGCTGGGCTCCGCTGCGTCCTATGGCATGGTCGGCGTTTCCTCCTCCCGCCCTTTGCTGATCCTCTCGCGTATCGTCGTTGGCTTGGTCAAACAAACTATGACAATGACAACAGCCTTGATCTCCGACCTCCCCCTCGATCGCTCCCGGCGGACCAAGCACATGTCCCACCTCACGGCCGCCGTGACCGTCTCCTGGATCGTGGGCCCCGCCCTAGGAGGATACCTCTTTTGGCTCTCCCCCTGCCTACCCCCCCTTGTCGCTGCCGTCATTTTCACCGTTGCTGCCCTCCTTTGCTTGATAGGTGTTCCCAACCACCCTGACCCACGCCCGGCTGGTTTTAGCCCTCTTTCCACCTCTATCTCCTCCCCGGATTTGCTCGGCATGTCGAATAGTAGTAGTGGGAGTGGGTATAAACCGAAGAGTAAGAGCTTGCGTGCATTTTTGTCTACGCTACGGAATAATTTTAGAGAGGCGTTCAATGACCCTACCATTATTAGGATAGTGGGGATCAGACTCCTCTATTCATTTACCATCATCTCTCTTATGCCGACCAATTTTGTGGGGTACCTTGAGGCGAGGTATGGGTTGAAGAGCCATGAAGTCGCGTATTTGCATTCTTACCGCGCGACGTTGTCGTTTTTAGCACAGACGTTCTTGGTGAGTGCTGTGGTGAGACATCATGCTTTTTCGGAGGAGGCGACCGCGAGGGCCGCGATTGTATTTGGGGTGTTCTTGAAGTATGCTGAGGTCCTGAATAGGGATCGGTTGGTTTTCTTGTTTGTGACGACCCCTGCTATAGTTGGTGTTTTTTCCTTGTTTGATTGCTCTCTACAGGGGATATATACTGATAGTATACCTGCCGGGCATAGAGGGGCGGCGCTTGGGTCAATGTCAGCCTTGCAGTCCCTGGTTAAAATAGCAGCGCCTTTGTATGGTGGCGAGATTTTTCAGAGGGTAGGTCATGAACGACGCCCGGAGATTATCTTCTTTCATTATGTGGTGTTGGCGACGGTGCTCTGGCTTGTCTTTCCCCCTGGCAGGCATCGACCAAGGCAACAGCAACAGCGGCTGCCCCCCTCGGTGTCGACTGGCTCGTTGTCGCAGATTGTGGAGGGGAAGGAGGAGGGGAGTGGGGGGCATGGGAAGGAGGATAGCAGCAGCAGCAGTAGTAGTAGCAGAGAGAGCAGTAGTATTAGCACGGGCCTGGTAAGACGGAATGTGTCTGCTCCTCCCCTCTACACCAACCTCTCCTCTGCCTCCCTCTCTGACGCCGTGCCTATCATGCGTCCCGCACCCGCCGCCACTGCTGCTGCTGCTGCTGCTGCTGCTGCTGCTGACGCTGCTGCTGCTGCTGCTGACCCTGCTGCTCCGGCCGCAGGGAGTAGTAGTAGTAGTAGTAGTAGTAGTAGTAGTAGTAGGGAGCCGGTGGCTATAAGGAGGGGGGGGATGACGAGTTTGCCTTCTTCGGAACGGTTGCATCCGATCAGGGGGAGGTTTGACAGGGGGAGTAGAGTGAGGATTGGGCAGATATAGATAGGGAGGGAGCAGAGAAGAGGGGATGAGAGAGTTGGCGTTTGGGTAGGTAGGTAGGTTGAGAGTAGGGCAGCACCTGCAGCAGCAGCAGCAGCAGTTAGATAGAAGAATAGATTTTCTCATATATTTTACCCCCCCATTTGTCCAGTTCTTCAGTCGGAGGAATGGTTTGATTCACACACACACACACGTATGCATGCACGCACAGGTGCAGAGAGTGAGAGAGAGAAGAGGGAGAGGTCAGAGGGAAAATCAGAGTTTTTAATCCATTTCTGACTGCGCGGCCCCTTTTTGTTAGTAGAAAAGAAGAGAGTGAGAGAAATAAATAGAGCAACTTAAATTTGTCCCTTCAAGGAGAAGAAGAAGAAGAAAAAAATGTGTTCAGTAGGTAAAGAGGGAGGGAGAGAAGAAGAACGTGATGGGTCAATCTGCTCGGTTAGTTTGCGCTCATCGTCGCTTGGCTTGGCGACGAGCGCTCTCTTTGTGTGTGGTGGGTGATGCCGCTCTCACATGGAAGAAAAGGAATAAAAAGAAGCAACAAAATGAACGAGAGGTGAATAAAAACCCAGAAACTCCCAGCAAGCAATTCACAAAAAGAGCATTCATTTATGTGTACCTCACATTTTATCCTTTTATCTCTTTTCGCAAAATCTTCTTCTTCTTCTTCTTCTTCTTCTTCTTCTCCTTTCCACTTTCATTTATCTATCCATCCATCAACCGTCTCAATCATTTCGAATCGCCGTCATTGCGTTCACAACAGTAAGTGAAATTGAAACCAGCATCCCATTCAAGCAAGCCACAAAACACACGCTCCATATTTGTACTCCATTCTCTAGAATCCCTTCACGCTCCCCTCCACTTATCTATTTATCAACCGCCTAAAATTATTCCTAATGGCCACCATGGCCTTCTCCTGCATAATCCCCCTCACCACCAATAATAAGAGGAAAAAAACAGCAAACCTCAAACAAAAAGCCTCAAACACGCACAAAGTTTTACTTTATTTCCTCTTTATTCATCTACCTACTCATCAACCGTCTAAAATTATTCCTTATAGCCACCATGGCCTCCTCCTGCGTAATCCCCTTCACCGCTGCCATCGCCGCCACCCCAATCGGCACAGTCATCGGCTCATTCCTCATATCCTTCTCCGGGCCCTGATAAGGCGAATCTGTCTCTGTTAAAAGCTGTTCAAGAGGCACCTCTTTAACCAATTTTTTGAACGACTCACTCCGATTCACCACAGAGGGGATAGATAGATAATACCCAGCCTCCGCGATACGTTTCCCTAGCTTCGCTTTGCCGCAAAAACAATGAAAATCCGCCTTGGTCACTTCCATTTCTTGCAATATCTCAAAGGTACGCAATTCGGCCTTGCGGGTGTGGAGGATGAGGGGGAGGTCGTGTTTTTTCGCCACCACGATCAATTTTCGAAGCACCCGTTCCTGCTCTGCGAGCTGGGCGGGATCCGTGCAGTAGTAGGCGTCGAGGCCACATTCTCCTACAGCTACCACCTTGCCTTCGCCGCACATTTGGTCAATCCATTCCACTTCGGCATCGACATCGAATTTATCGGGAGGGGGAAAGGGATGCGGCCAGGCATCGGCACTAATAACATTACAAGCCGCGTCCAAGGGGTAGATGCCCAAAGCAGGCAACAAACTGGTAGGATGCCGGGCACATAACTCGAGCACCGCTCGATTGGACTGCGGCTCTAAGCCGTTCACCACGCAGAACTCCAGGCCTTTATCCCGAGCACGCTGCGCGACATCGTCTTCTTCCCCCGCGAATTTTTCGTGGATAATGTGGCAATGCACGTCGACGTATTGGTTCAGCGTTGGCGCGGCCGTATCAGCGGTAGCGGCACTCATGACGGTGATGGGAGCACGGCGGCTGTGACGGGAGCTCTGACTGTGGCGGTGGCGGACAAGGGCCGGGATGGTGGGGGCTAGGAAACACGATATTGATGGCGAGGACGGGGCAGAAGCGACCCGGTGGGCAATGGCAGCAGCTCCTATTCCACGGCAAAAGGCCAAGGACATCCAAGTGGTGCAGCAGGACAAGAAGAGGAGAGCTCGGACGGGGCGGGGGTACATGCGCTGGCTTGCGCTTTTGGCTGGGCTGGGGCGGGGCAGTGGCGGGTCTAGTCGTGTGACAGGTTGGGGGCTGGTTTTGGTCCTTTCTCGCGGCTGCGGGGCTGCCGGTCTCGTCCTCTTCGCTCTTTTGCCTGCCTGTGTATGGGTAGGTAGTGTGTCCATTGAGTCATGAGTGTGGTGGTCTATCTTGGGCAGACATGGTGGGGCTTGAGCGAATCGCTGATGATCAGATCTCATCTCATCGGATGACCCCCGCTTGAGGCTCAATCCACGCTCCCATCGCACGCGCTTACTTGTCCAAATGCACACCCCACACAACACACAGGCCAGGCAAAATTTTAGGTCTCGCTTCCTGCGCCATTTTGGGCTCCTCCCGGCCCTTTTCCAGCCCACCCGCGCCATCATGTACTCCAAAACTGCCTCCGCATTTGTACTATTGTTCCAAGTGCTCCTCGTCGACGCGCACGGCGGCCTTCTCAGCACGACGACGTCACGCAGCACTCTGGCTTTCTTTGGCAACTGGGGCAAGCCCGCTATTCCCAAGGTGCCGACTGCTGCGCCTGCTCCTGCTGCTGCCACCGCTCCACCCAAAAAGTTGGTTGATAAATCGCCTAGCCTGCCCAAGCTTTATGGGGGGTGGTTCGACAATACTCTCATCGATCAAGCCTCGGCAGCGATTAATGCGGCTTTGAAAGATGGTACGTAATTTTCTGCTGGGTGCAAAGGCTCGAAACAATGCTGGCTGACCGGCTTCCGCTCTTCCCCTTCTTCCGATTCCTCCCCCCAACACAAACCACGCGCCACAGGCATCCAGACGTCCGAAGTGCTCTTTCCCCCTTTGCCCAACATGGAAGAGCGCGAGTTCGGGACCAGCTTGAACTGTACGTAATCCCTTTTCATTTGATTGCTTCTTATTAGTGTATGCGGGCCCTAGGGACGAAATTCTCTCCTATTTGCATCCCTCTCCATCCTTCCTGTCTGCTCACGCATCCCAGCATCTCTCACCCTTCCTCCCTCCCTCCCGCCCTCCCCATCTAGTGAAATACAACAAGGCCGTCGCCACTCGCCTGGCTGGCCCCGACTATATCCTTCGGAGACAAAGCGTCGCTTATGCTAACATTGACTTAGCCAGTCGCATTGCTACCAAGCTGGGAAAACGCACCCTCCTTCTCACCTACGACAATGCCGTCGACCCGAGCATCATCAAGCTTTCAAAGCAAGCCAAAATCATGCGGATTAATAGCCCGGAGGTCGAAAGCAGCACGAGCGCCAAGGACGTCTTGCTCGCGCTATCCCCCGGCGTGGGCTCGCATTGGACTAAGGCTGCGGGGCTTAAAACCGACGCCCCTGTGGTGGCCATGAACGCCCCCTTTTCCCTTGCTTACGATATCGCACAAGGAGGAAAATGGGAACCAATTTATGTGGTCAAGCGTTTGACGAAAGGGTGGGTCTATCGAGCTTATCCTGCTGGGTTTAAGGTGTATTTAGACAAGCCTGATGGGACGGTGGAATTAATCAAGGAATTTCCCCAGGGAGTGATTCCCAAGTTGAGGGAGGTGGCGGCTGTGGTTCGCGACGAAAGCCAAGCGCGGGGCTATGCCATTTCGAATGATCGTTATTTGACGCAGCGGTTGTAAATATAGCATGAAATGGAAGGGTGACGGTGGGGTGGAGGGAGGGCGTGGGGTGTATGTGTTGTAGGGAGGAGGAGCGGGGAATGACGGAGACAGGCAATAATAGAATAGCATGTAGGAATGAAAGGCAAAGTTGTACGAATAATGAAGCAGAGCAGGAAGGGATTGAATTTATTAGAGTTGTAGTGCATGTGTGGTAATTTTGTGCGATGCGTTTGCAGAGCGTGTGCCAGGAGCAAGTTTTGAATGAGAGCGACAGGCAACGAAAAAAGGAAGAAGTGAGACACAATTTTGACTTTGTGACATTTCCGGAGCACGATAATTTGCTCTTTACCTTGTTGTTGCGAAAGTAAAGGAAAAGAACAATGTCTGAATGGGCGACGGGAGGTTGATTTTTTGAATCAGCGTTCGAAGCAAGGTCGGACCTTGCGGCGAGCGACACGCATTTGCAACCGCACACCGAGACCAAGCCCCCCTCCTGTCTACACATAAATCTACCTTTAAGTACATGCACATGGGTACAGAGCATAAGGTTGTCGTTCTCTTTATCTGCCTTGCCCTTTCGGGTGGGTCAGTCCCCCCGACACGTTTCCCTAAACGTCCTTCGGCACCGTTGACCCGATCGACGTCCCTGGGTGCCACGCCGCCCACCGCCGCGTTCGGTTGGCCACCGCAGCGCAGGGTTACATCGCACTCACTTCTCTGCTCCTTGCTTCACCCACTTCCCTCCCCCAGGTAAAAATGACAAGCACAGGGACTCGCGACTTCCTCAATGGCCTTCGGGTGGCTGGGCGCATCTGGAGCTCCCACGGGGACAAGATCACCAACGCGGCGCAGGGACGAAACTACGACGACGAGCGGGCTGACCAGAAGCTAGGCAAGGCGGCCGGCGCTGCTGCCACGGGTGCCGGTGGGGAGGAACTGCGGCCGGGCGCGGGAAGCCCTAGCATCATGCGCCAGCAGTCGAGGGACCTGGTCGTCTCGCCCTCCTCTCCGTTCATTATGAGGCAGGCCTCCTCCCCCACGTCGGGTTGGGGCGATACTGGTGCCAATGGCGGATCCTCCTCGTCTGTCTCTGCGGCCTCGGGGAGCATTATGCGTCAAAACTCGTTGGACTTTGTCTCTTCCACCGCAGCCGTCGTCAACTCCCCCCCTCTCATTGCCCGGCAAGCCTCGCGCGACATGCCCCTGCCCGACATTCTGCGGCAGCACTCCCGAGAACTCGCCTCCACCAGCCCCACCCAGTTCGGCAACAACCCCAACGCCACCACCAACAGCAATAACAGTGGCTTCCGTCCCATCGGCAGCCCTGTGGGGGGAGGCTCTAATCGTGACCTCTCCACGAGCCCCGTCTCCTTCTTGGTCCCCACCCTCCCCCCCGGCACCACCACCAGCCCCACTGCTCTCCGGCCCGGTGGCCTTCGTGCCCCTCCTCTCCGTTCTCAGTCGTCCAATGGACGAGAGAACACCAAGCGCAGGGCGGGTGGGAAGCAGCAGCAGCGTCAAGGTCAGTCTCCTTCGCCCTCCCTACTTCGCCAAGGCACGCAGGAAACGCAGCAGATTGTCCCAAGCTTGCCTCCGCAAGTCTTGAAGCAAGCGTCCAAGGCCCTGACGGAGCGTGATGAGCAGGCGCACGGGGCGGAGCACGCAGCGGCCAAGGCGGTGCATGAGGTCAAGAAGGACGAGGAGGAGGAGGAGAGGAGCCGAGTCACCTTCTCAGCGACCGAAAAGGTCGAGTTAGTCCATTCCGCCCAGGCCAGCCGTCGTAAGAGTCAGAGTTTTGGTGGGAATATTTTCAATCGTAAGAATCGGGGGAAGAGTATTGCGAGCCGTAAGAGCATTATTGCCGAGCCTGAGAGTATGGAAGGAGGAGGGGGTAGAGGAGGCGATGGGGAGGGCGGGGCTGGTGGTGGTGGTGCTGTGGGTGGGGGAGGGTGGAAGCCTGGTCACTTCTTGTCGCGTATCATGAGATCATGAGTAATAAAAATGGGGAGGTCTGAATGAAAGGAACACGTATTTTGTATATACATATATTATGATGCAGAGGACTTGTCGATATGTATTGGGGGGGTGGGAGAGTGGAGTGTGTGTGTGTGTGTGTGGATTTATATTCATGTGGCCTGAACGAGAGGGCAGGGCATTCAAAGTGGAACAAAAGCGAGTTTTGAGAAATACATTTATAGTTTTTTGATCGATGCTATAGTTGATTGTTGTAAGACTTGCTTCGATGGGCCAGAAAGTGGCATGCGTACCCTTCAATGGTGCCTTGCGCCATCCCCGACGAAGCTTGTGTTTCTGATCTAGACTCTCGACCCGCCCATTCTCATTACCACGACGCCCCATCCATACCCACACTCAACCGATACAGGTCACCTGCACGAAGCCTTTAGACAGTGGCAGGGACCGGCAGCTTTGGAATTGGAGGAAGGACAAGCGAGGACGCGCGCCTCTCGACTCGACTAGCTACCCACGGGCACATCTTGCTTATCCCGCGTGTTTGACCCGGGAGGACAGGACGAAGCGCCGAGGTTGGTCGCGTACATGTGGTAGAGTGGCACCTAGCTAGGCTATATACCCGCAGCGTCAACCCGCCGGTGTGTGTCGCGCCGCAGGACCAGCTTGTGGGACACGGCGGCGGTTGTGGGACTCGGCGGCGGAGGAGAAACCCAAGAGTGGCCTGGCCTTGTGTAGGTGACGCCTAATCACCCACCACCCCCCGCAGCCACCCAGAAAAAACCACTCGCACGAATGGCCACCCCTAGCAGCAGCAGCAGCAGCAGAAGCAGTATCATGCCCATGCCCAGCACTACCGACAAGGATGGCAGCTGGAGTCCCACGCCCAGCTTCACGCCCCCATCATCGTCTCCCTCGAACCTAGTAGGCGTGTCGACCAGCTTACCCTTGACCCCCCGCTCTCGGGTCACGCGCCGCGACCAAGTCGCACGCGAGCTTATGGACAGTGAGAAGAGCTTCGTGGAGCAAATGACGGTGCTGACCAAGGTATTTATCAAGCCTCTGCGGTGGTGGAAATTAGAGATCACCCAAGGCCGGGAATCGAATTTCCCCCCTCTGCCGGACGCGTTTCTCCAAGAGATTTTTTGCAATGTTGAGCAGCTGTTGATTTTCAACGCGCATGTGGTGGAACAGTTTACGGAATTGCATTGTGGGAGTCAGGCGTTCGGAGGGTTTTTCAAGAAGGCGGCGCCTTTTTTCAAGATGTAAGTATCGCTACTCACTTTCATCTTGAAACAAATAAAATATCAATAAAACTAATCTTTTCCTCCCTCCCCCCCTCCCTATCACCCTCCCTTTTTTGATAGGTACAGCAGTTATGTCTCTAATTATGATCGAGCGATGGAGACGCTTTTGCATTTGATTGAGACCCGGCTGGATTTCGCTGCTTTCGTCCGAGGTACGTTTGTTTTTGTGATGTTGTGCTTTCACTGGCTCTCTGCCAAAAGCGCTTGCATGCGTCTCCTATCTCTTTTCTCCCCTTGGGCTGTGTCACTTCTCCTTTTCCACTCATCTCCCTCCTCCTCTTCCCCTTCTTCCCTCTCAGCCTGCGTCCTCTAGCGAGGGCTTGCCTGCCTCTCCTATCTCTATTATCCTCTCCTTCTCTTTGCCTCGGGCTGTGTCACTTCCTCCTTTTTCAATCATCTCTCTCCTTCTTTCCCCCTCTTTCCCACCCCTAGCCTGCGAACTCCAAGAAGGCTGCAAAGGCCTGAATCTCCGAGCCTACCTGATCATGCCAGTGCAGAGAATACCACGCTACAAGCTCTTACTGACGGAGCTGCTCAAGCACACGCCGGAGGATCACCCCGACTATGAGGTAGGTACAGTGAAGGAAAAGTCAGCCTGCTAGGACACGTCTGTGCTTTCCATTTGTATGTTTTTGCCCACGTTCAAAGTACTGAATGTGATGGAATCTCTCTTTGTTTACACGGAAAAAGAAAAAAGAAGTAAATAATATGCATCCATTCACACATTTTCATAGGACTTGGAGGCAGCCGTCAAGCTGGTCTCGGGCGTAGTGGGAGCCATCAATGAGGACATCAAAAGACAAGAGAAGCGGTTCAAGGTCATCGAGATCCAGGAGCGGTGGGACACGGTACGTCTCTTTCCCTAGCAAAACGAGATTAATCTACTCCTTGCCTTTCCTATCATAATCTTTACCATTCCTCCCTCCCTCTCTCGCTCCCTCCCTCCAGGTCCTCGTCACATTCGAAAGAGATGGCCCCCTTATCAAAGTCTGTCGCAAAGGGCCCCAAACCCGCGAATTCGTCCTCTTCAACGACCTCCTCATCTCCTCCCTCCCTCACTCACTCCCTCCCCTCCCTCCCCTCCCTTTCCTCCAGGTCCTCGTCACAGCCTCGCGGAAATTCGAGAAGGAGGGCCCGCTCATCAAAGTCTGTCGCAAAGGACCCAAAACCCGCGAATTCGTCCTCTTCAACGACCTCCTCATCTACGGCGCCCACAAAATGGCCTCCTCGGAAAAGTGCTCCTTGCACCGTAAGCTTGACCTGGGTGAGCTTTTTGTCGTCGATTCTGGGGAGGCGGAGAAAACCTTTTGTTTAGCGACACGCTCGAAATCATTTGTAGTGCAATGTGTGGATATGGCCGAAAAAAAGGCGTGGATGGCAGCGTTTGCCTCGTGTTTTGCCGAGATGGAGAAAACGGTGTTATACGGCAAGAATCGAACAATCAACAAAGACCATCGCTTGACGCACGTCGGCCTGTGGATGGTGCGAGAGGGGGACATGGTGCGTGAGTCCTACCTTATGCCACCAGATATGCCCGAAGACAAAACCTACGGCTTCCTCAACTTCCAAGACCTCCGTCTTATCGTCGATCCCCAAGGGCCCGATCGTGGGAGTGTGGGAAAGCGTGTCCTTTCTCGTATCTTGCGGCGGGGCGCGAGTCTCTCCCAGTTTAATTTCAAGGTGCAGAGTGAGAACCCCGTGCCGTGTGAGCATGTCTCGCCGGATGATACTCATGGAGCGGGGGACTCAGACGATGACGACGAGTCGACTTTTGCTGATGCCCTCTCCCCTTGCAGCTCTGCGAGTGTCTCCCCTTGTGATTTTGACTTGGTGGGCGTGCATGGCTTTCCTGTTACTACTACTAATACTGCTGCTGCTGCTGCTACTGCTGCTGCTGCTACTGCTACGGGTTCCAGCAGCAGCAGCAGCAGCACGGCGACGAGGACGACGACGACGGGGATGCGGCGGACGAGCCTGGATATGGTGGCTCCTGGGGTGTTGAATGACGTGGGGTTTCAGACGGCCTCGGGCTTTATTGATGGAAGGTAGGTTTTCGATTCTTTGAGGTTTGGTCTTGTTTACAAATAAGAGGGAGGGGGGGGAGGGA
>Ga0209390_10007368_pt1 | contig 14137 bp, 15 predicted proteins | sample BON01_FD_187212 | JGI IMG/M metagenome (GOLD analysis project Ga0209390, IMG submission 187212) | Freshwater microbial communities from Lake Bonney liftoff mats and glacier meltwater in Antarctica - BON-01 (SPAdes) (version 2) | ecosystem: Environmental > Aquatic > Freshwater > Ice > Glacier... | reverse complement strand
CATGCTGGGAATCAACAGTGTGATGGCGATCGCACCAACTAAATACTGCCAAAATTGATTTTTTTTCATTCTCAATAAACCTGAGTTATTAATAATTTAGCATCAACATCGCCCAGCGACGATCGACTCGCAACTGTCAACTGATTTAATCTTCCCCATCGAGATCTTCTGATTCACTCTCGGCTGGAAGTGCCGCAACGATCGCGTCAATCACGCGCCCCACCGGAATAATTTCCATCCCCAAATCGGAAAAAGTCTGATGTCCTTTAGGCACAATCGCCCGTTTAAAGCCTAACTTAGCGGCTTCTTTTAGGCGGAGTTCTAGTTGAGATACCTGGCGAACTTGTCCGCCCAAACCGATTTCGCCGATTAATACGGTAAATGGAGCCACCACTCGATCGCGAAAACTAGCGACGATCGCGATCGCCATCCCCAGATCCACAGCTGGTTCCTCGACGCTCAAGCCCCCCGCAGAGGCTACATAAGCATCCAACTTAGACAGTGGAATCCCGACGCGCTTTTCTAATACTGCCAGAATTTGCGTTAAGCGGTTGTAATCAATCCCCGTCCCCGCGCGTCTGGGCGATGGATAGCTCGTCGGACTCACCAATGCTTGTAACTCCACCACGATCGGTCGAGTCCCCTCACAGGCGACGACAATCGAGGTACCTGGAGCCATCCCTTGTCGATCGCCTAGGAACAACTCAGAGGGGTTGTCAACCTCTCTTAATCCCCGATCGACCATCTCAAATACTCCTACCTCGTGCGTGGCTCCAAAGCGATTTTTGGTCGATCTCAGCAACCGATGGGACGCAAACCTGTCGCCTTCAAAATACAGCACGGTATCGACCAAATGTTCTAAAACTTTCGGCCCCGCGATCGCCCCTTCTTTGGTCACATGACCGACGATTAGCAGGGTAATATCTTCGCGCTTGGCAACCTTCATTAGAGCCGCCGTACACTCCCGTACCTGCGCCACCGAACCTGCTGCTGATGTGAGAGCTGGAAAGTAGACTGTTTGGATACTATCAATCACCGCTACATGGGGTTTGAGCGATTCTAACTCCCTGAGAATTTCTTCTAGATCTGTCTCAGCTTGGACATATAAATTTGCCCCATCCGCTACGGTTAAGTTCACCGATGTCTGTGGTGTCCCCATTTCTATGGCTTCTTCACTCGTCAGTTCTCCTTTTGTACCCTCGACTCCCAATCTTGAGGCGCGCAGTTTCACCTGCTTGGCAGATTCTTCTCCACACACATATAGCACTCGATAGTGCTTGGACATCAGATTGGCAGTTTGCAGCAGTAGGGTAGACTTGCCAATCCCTGGATCGCCACCAATCAATACTAGCGAACCAGGGACAATCCCACCACCCAAAACGCGATCTAGTTCGCCAAAACCTGATGCCCACCGCTCTTCTTCCCCATCGATAATTTGGGGAAAAGTCAGTGCGGCAAGTGGATGGGGTTGTTCGTTCGATCGACCATTGGCATTTTTGGCACCAAGCCCCCTCGAAGCTGATGGCGGTGCTTGTTCGATCAGGGAGCCATAAGTATTACAGATTGGGCATTTGCCGTACCATTGTGGGGATGTCGATCCACATTCATTACAAACATAGGATGTGCGCGGCTGTTTTGCCATTCTTGAGAAGTTAAAGGGTAGAGGGTAGAGGGTAGAGAATCGGGATCGTCTTAGTTATTAAAGAATGTTAAGAATATTAAAGCGGCGATCGACGTGGGTTCCGATTTCTGAGGGGGTTTGACCGCCCCAATTTAGTTGGGATCAATGATAATCTTAATCATAGGATGTTAAAAGTTAACGTTAAAAAAATTACCACTATACGATAGGAGCTTTGATAAGCTTGGAAAATCATAAGGAAACTATTCTGGTCGTTGATGATGAGGCTAGCATCCGTCGCATTTTAGAAACTCGCCTCTCAATGATTGGCTATGATGTAGTTACGGCGGCTGATGGGGAAGAAGCCCTAGAAACTTTTCGCGCAACCTGTCCCGATCTCGTCGTGCTCGATGTGATGATGCCCAAGCTAGATGGGTATGGGGTATGTCAGGAGCTACGCAAAGAGTCAGATGTGCCGATTATCATGCTAACTGCTTTGGGTGATGTTGCCGATCGCATCACCGGATTAGAATTGGGTGCGGATGACTATGTAGTCAAACCTTTCTCTCCTAAAGAATTGGAAGCGCGGATCCGCTCGGTGTTGCGGCGGGTGGATAAAAATGGATTGAATGGGATTCCTAGTTCTGGTGTGATTCAGATCGCCACAATTAAGATCGATACTAATAAACGTCAAGTTTATAAGTCTGACGAACGAATTCGCCTGACGGGGATGGAGTTTAGTCTCCTCGAGTTGTTGGTGAGTCGATCGGGTGAAGCATTCTCGCGCTCGGAAATCCTCCAAGAGGTTTGGGGTTATACTCCCGAACGTCACGTCGATACTAGAGTGGTAGATGTCCATATTTCCCGTCTCCGCGCCAAATTAGAAGAAGATCCCAGTAATCCAGAACTGATTCTCACGGCTAGAGGTACGGGTTATTTATTTCAACGAATTATCGAACCTGATGAAATCTAGGAGCTAAAAGCGATCTGTTGCCACAATAGAGAGTGGGTATTCCCACTCTCTGTTGTAATGTCTCGACACTAACATTTTAGTCTATTTGAACTCATCGGATCTTGGTTTGAGGGTGCCCAGTTGAGCATCGATAAATATGAAAGAAGATAATGGTCGCATCGTGCGACTCCTGCCGATCGTTGCAGGTAGCATCGCCGGAACATTGCTAATGTTAAATCGGGTACTAACCCCAGAATTAACCGACTCACAGGCTCGATCGGATGCCGTCGGCGTAATTTTGACAGCGGTATTAATCTTGACTGGGTTACTATGGCAACAAGTCCAGCCCAGAAGACCCGATAGTATTATTTTAGAAGGAACAGCAGGATTTGAACTGTCACCAACGCTACCAGATCTGCTCAAAACTGAGTTAGCCTGGGCATCGCATCTACTCCTAACGAATACTGTCACTCGATCGATCGTCGTCTATTATCAGGGGCAAGTATTACTCAGACGCGGCATTCTGGCACCAAAAGCTGAAGTTACACCCGGGGTAATCCTCGATCGAGTTTTAACCAAACAAAAAGTAATTTATTTAGTAGACACCAAAGTATATCCCGGCAGAATTGAATTTGATTACTTACCCGCCAACACTCAAGGTATCATTTGTCAGCCGTTAGGGAGTCAGGGAGTGATGATATTGGGTGCAAATACTCCCCGCAGCTACACTAAACAAGATGAAGCTTGGATCGAGGGAATTGCCGATAAATTGGCAAATAGTTTGGATCTAAACTTGCCGATTGCCTCGATTACAGCAAAGCCCGACGACACCAAATGAGTAATGTTACTTTTTTAGTATACCTAAAATACCAGATTGGTAAAATATTTTTAGCGCAAATAGTAATTTAGGCAATTATTAAGTGCATAATGAAATTATCATCTAACTAATTCGATCGTGGCTAAAACTAAAGTAGAATCTGCACCCAAAGCCCAAAAAAGTACTGCATCCAAGACAGCTACCCCAGTTGCCAAAGCAGACAAATCAGCCAAAGTAGCTGCAACCAATACTGCTGATTCGGCGGATATCGACGCATCATCAACTGAAGCGGTACCTGCTGGAACCCCGCTCACTGGTAAGGCTCTGCTTCAAAAAGTTAAGGAATTTTCTCATCTTGCTAAGCGCGAAACTGCCAAGCAATGTGGCTATGTGAAAACTTCCTCATCCGGTGGAGTTCGCACCGATCTGTCTGGCTTTTATGATGCCGTACTCGCAGCCAAAGGTGTCAAATTAGACGAAACTAGTAGAGACAGTCGCGGCAAAGTTGCCACCTACAAAGCGACAGTCCACAAAAATGGTCAATTATTAATTGGCTCTGCTTACACTAAAGGTATGGGTTTAAAAGAAGGAGACATCTTTACGATCAAACTTGGGTACAAGCACATTCACTTGATTCAAGAAGACTAATTGCCAGATCGCTCCCTGACTAAAACGGGGGCGATACATAGCGATTAACTCTTATCCCTGTTTAAATTTGAACAGGAGAAACTGGGTGATTTGACGGCTACTGAAGTTATTGTCGCTGACTAAAAGTAAAGTTTGGCTACCATCAGGTAGGCGCGAACCCAATGCCATCCCTTCGAGATTATCGATGTAAATATTCAGTTGCTGGAGATCGAAGGCTAATTGTTTTTGAATTGGTTGAATCGTCGTGTTGCCTTTGAAGCTAGTAATTTTGCTAGTATCGGTAGCACCTGCCATTGTCGCTTGAAATAGCTTGGCACGGAAGCCGAATAAGCCGAAGGAACGTTCGAGCGTCAGAAAATGACCGCTAGTATCGATCGATTGAATCTCAGGCAAACCATGTTCGATCGCGCCCAATGGGGGAGAATCTAATTGGTAGAGGTGCTCGCTGATGATTTCAGCCCTGTCGCTGATGAGATAGTGTAACCAGCGATTTTTAGCACCTGGAATCTTGCCATTATTAGCAACTTTTGTTACTTCTTTATCCTGGACCAAAGCTGATTCTGTAGTGGCAAATAGTCTCAGTGCTTCACCACTAGCGGGAAGAGTACCGATCGGGCTGAGGGTAATCCCTTCAAAAGCCAGATTATTTTGAACCCCACGCTTGCCTTCAGGATCGGGAAGATAGCGTTGAGGGATGGGTAAAGCTTGTTTAACTTTTCCAGTCTTGAGATCGAATTCATTAATAAACGGTGGAATATTTTTGTTGCGATCTCCCTCACTAGAAATGAATACCGAGGCTTGAGGTGTCAAGGCGATAGCTTCAGTATCAGTTTCCCCACGCGGATAGGTTTCACCGCTACTATTTTTGAGTAGCGTCACATCAGTGATGTCTACTTGCTGGAGTTTGACCTGTTGGGGATTGGTCTTGTCTAAATTTAGTTTGAGCGTGTAAAATCTAGCTGGTGCTTGTTCGCCGCGATCGTCAGAAATAGCATAAAACCTATCGCGCTGTCGATCGTATGTAAGTCCCGATAAGCCACCAACTCGCGTATTTTTAACTTGAAAGTCGTTGGGAACTTGATATGCGCCGATATACTCGATCGATAGTTTATTAAAAATGCGACTGCTAACTTCACCAGGAATAGCTGGGCTACAGGAAGTCAGGAAGATAGCAATACCCACAAGACATAATAACGCCCCCAAGGAGACAGTCCCAGCTAACATCCGACTACCGAATTTTTGGCGTTGAGGATCGGGGATTCGATCTAGAGTCATAAATATTTTGGGTAATAATACTAGGGAATGAGGGTTTTATTTAATTCCTCATCCTTTAACTGTCAACTGTCAACTGTCAACTGTCAACTGTCAATTGAGTTACCCATGTCTTTATCTACTTTACCCGTTCCCGCTAATATCAAATTCGACGAAGCGATCGATCTTACTCAGACATTCTTGAACCTGCTTAAAAAAAAGGAGTTAACATCCAGTCAAATTCGGAAATTTGTCTCTGAGTTAGTGCAGACATCCAATGGTGCTAGAGGATTTTTTGTGACTTACCTGACAGCGCAAGATCCAATTTGTGACGAGCCTCAACCAGAAATTATTGCGGCTCTACACGCACATCCAGAGATCGCCGCCGACTTACTAGTCAAAAATATTGCGATGTCTACTGCTCAACAACTTTATCACCAGCGGCGTAACGATCTCGAAATGGTTATCTCTTCAGCCACTGTAGCAGCACGAACAACCGCAATTATCCAGCAATTAAAACTGCCCCAAATTCAGGACATGTGTCGGGAATTAGTAGATACTATTCACAATGGAAGTGGCTCATATAGTGAATTTTTGACTCGCTGGGGTTATGATGACGAGCAGAAAAAGTCGATCTCTCAAACAGTTTCATCGTTAGGCATCTATTAGTCACCCACAAATAATGGTAGGGGCAATTCATGAATTGCCCCCACCATTATTTGGATAAACTAGTTTGGCTCATCTGCTGAACCTTATAGTAGTCCAGTATTAGCACCTTGCTTACCAGTTGCTAATTCAACTTTAATAATTTTGCCACCCATTTTCACGATCCGTTGTTGTTCGCGAAACCAGTTATCGTAAGGAACTAATTTAGTGAAATAAGTATTTTGGAGTTCGCGCTGGGTTCTGATCCGAGATTGGCTGGGAACACAGGCGGTGACTTTGAACATTCGCATATTAATGGTGCTCCTATTCTTATATTTTAGATAATCTATCCTAATTTTCGCACTTTTCGGACAGGAATCATCGAGTTAACATTAGTTGGTACGATTCTCTTGTCAGAGAGGCTACACCAATGAGTTCCGATCGATTGTGCGGCTAAATACATCAAAATCTGGGGGTCAAAGGTTAATCTTAGATCGTCAAAACTCATCTTATTTAAGCTAGATAAGCTGTTGAAGAGCTAACACTCACATCTGACTTCCCAGACTCTATATCCTCGACAGGTTGCTTAACCGATCGACTAGCTCAAGCCAGAACAGATATAGTCTAAGTAAACACCCATTTCTTTACCAGCATCAGTACCAACTAAACTAGCGGTGACTTCTTTGATGGCTTGGATGGCTTGAACAGTTGCAGCTACAGGAACTCCCAGGGAGTTGTAAGTTTCTTTCAAACCGTTGAGTACGCGCTCATCCAAAATGGAAGCATCGCCAGCTAACATCGCGTAGGTAGAATAACGGAGGTAGTAGTCCAAGTCGCGGATGCAGGCAGCATAACGACGAGTAGTGTACATGTTACCACCTGGACGGGTGATGTCTGAGTACAACAGGGATTTGGCTACAGCTTCTTTAACGATGGTTGCAGCGTTAGCACTGATAGTACCAGCCGCACGAACGCGGAGTTCGCCAGTACCAAAATAAGCTTTGAGCTTATCTAGTGCAGTGGAGTCAAGGTATTTACCTTGAACGTCAGAAGAATTGATAACAGAAGTAATTGCGTCTTGCACGATCCTAAATTCCTTAGCGAGTCTTTAGTTGCTGATTTCCAAATTTGTAGCTGATTCGGGTTGAATCAACTAGCTCATTGCACCGATTAAGTAGTCAAAGTAAGCACCAGCTTCTGCTGCGTCTTCACCAGACATCATGGATGTAGCGGCATCTTTCATGGCACGAACACCACCAGCGACTGCATCGATGGGGGTACCTAAAGATCTATACATCTCACGTACGCCAACTACACCGATTTCTTCGATCGGAGTTATGTCACCAGCAACCACACCGTAGGTGATCAGCCGGAGGTAGTAGTCTAAGTCACGCAAGCAAGTTGCAGTCATTTCTTCGCCGTAAGCATTACCGCCGGGAGAAACAACATCAGGGCGTTGTTGGAACAGTTTGTCGCCAGCACCTTTAACTAAACGCTCGCGAGAGTCAGTTAAGGTTTGAGCGATGCGGAGACGGCGTTCGCCAGAAGTGACGAAGTTTTTGATCCGATCTAATTCGCCTGGGCTGAGGTAACGAGCTTCAGCATCTGCATTGACGATCGCTTTGGTGACGATACTCATTGTGGTTTACTCCAAAAAAGTTTGTTACCAGACTTACATTCGGCTATAAGCCTTTTGGTCTGAGGTTGATTACGGACACTTAGATCATATTTGACATCTTCCTCGACCGAAAAGGTACGAGGATTCCCAAACATCGCTAGTTGGGTTCCTGCTTCATCGCAACTGCCTCAACCTCCTTTAAGGGTCTTCCGGTCTTATGTTTGCTCCACAGGCTTTGGCTTTCGCCTCCCGCAAGCCCTGCGGTACATGCTTGAATCTAACATGGAGTCGTCCCAGAAGGACAGAGTTTTCACCTAATTTAGGCGATAAGTTGGCCGTGGATTGGGTACCTTCTGCAATCATTTTCTGGCATTATGAGTGATTCCTGAGCAAACTCGCAATAGTTTGTAACAATCGGGGATCGCTGATGGTGGTTGTGGCTGCTCTAGCTCGGGACTTAAAAGTAGGAAAATTAGATTGTGATGCTTAGTTGTGAATATACAGATGTCTAACATTCCTTTCCTAATTCTCGATGTGTTTGCGACGGAGAAATATACGGGCAATCAACTGGCGGTGTGTTTGGATGCGGGGAATTTGACCGATCTCCAGATGCAGCAGATCGCCCGCGAGATTAATTTCTCTGAGACGACCTTTGTCACGAACTCAGAGCCAGTTAATGGCGGCTACAACACCCGCATTTTTACGCCGACGACGGAATTACCATTTGCCGGACATCCGACACTAGGAACGGCGTTTGCCATCCAGCAGGAGCTAGTCAAACATACTATCAACCGAATTAACCTCAACTACCAAGTCGGACAAATTCCGATCGATTTTAACTATCTCAACGACTCACCAGATATTTTGTGGATGCACCAGCAACAGCCCAAATTCTACGATCCGTTATCTGCGGCGATGCTAGCTGCTGTGATTGGGGTAAACCTTACAGATATCGACACGCGTTACCCGATCGAGCCAGTCTCGACTGGGTTACCATTTATCATAGTTACGCTCAAAACTTTAGCGGCGGTAAGTCAGGCAAAACTCAACCTAGAGTTGTACGCGCGATCGGTTGCCAATCTACCCGCTCAAGCGATTCTCATCTTCTGTCCTGAGACGATCGATCCCGATTGTCAGTTACACGTTCGGGTCTTTACAGAATGTTATGGGATTCCTGAAGATCCGGCGACTGGTAGTGCCAATGGTTGTCTAGCTGCATATCTGGCTAAGTATCAGTACTTAGGTAGTTCAGATCTAGACATCGCCGTCGAACAGGGCGTAGAAATGGGTAGGTCTTCAGTACTATATTTGCGGAGTCAGTATACAATTGATGTATGTACCGTCAGTATTGGCGGTCGTGTCATCAAAATTGCTCAAGGTGAATTTATCCTGTAAAAGTACCGAGAATCGATCGACCTAATTGGCTAAGACCCAAATGGCGGGCAGTGCCGACCTACATTTCCCAGCCTAGAGCCTAACACCTAAAACCTAAAGCTTTCCTCCCCCCCCCTTTCCGAAATCTGAGAATTACGTTAAATTTAGTTAAGATATGTTTTCAAAAATTTTAAAGCGTATGAGCCAAACTGAATTAATAATTCTTAACTGATAACTGTCACTTCGTACCCAAAGGCAAACAATTTTATGAAGTTTTCGTGGAAACTAGCAGCACTGTGGACGATTCCAGTTCTGGTAATTGGCTTCTTAGTGTGGCAAGGAGCATTTACACCTGTCACTGCTGAAGTTGGTAAAAATACAGCAAGCACTCGGATGACTTATGGTAGATTCCTAGAGTATCTCGATGCCGATCGCGTCAAAGCAGTCGATCTCTATGATGGTGGTAGAACAGCGATCGTCGAGGCGATCGATCCAGATCTTGAAGATCGGATCCAGCGGCTGCGGGTCGATTTACCCATAAATGCACCAGAACTAATCGATCGACTCAGAGATTCAAATATCTCCTTTGATAGTCATCCCGCACGCAATGATGGTGCAGTCTGGGGTTTCCTCGGTAACTTAGTTTTCCCAGCACTATTAATTAGCGGCTTGTTCTTACTATTCCGTCGCTCTAACAACATGCCTGGTGGTCCTGGTCAAGCGATGAACTTTGGTAAATCCAAAGCTAAGTTTCAAATGGATGCCAAAACTGGTGTGATGTTTGATGATGTCGCCGGAATTGCTGAAGCTAAAGAAGAATTGCAAGAAGTTGTCACCTTCCTCAAGCAGCCCGAACGCTTTACCGCCGTTGGTGCCAAGATTCCGAAAGGTGTCTTGTTAGTTGGTCCTCCAGGTACAGGTAAAACCTTGCTGGCCAAAGCGATCGCGGGTGAAGCTGGAGTACCATTCTTTAGTATCTCTGGTTCGGAATTCGTCGAAATGTTTGTTGGTGTGGGTGCGTCCCGCGTCCGCGACTTGTTCAAAAAAGCGAAAGAAAACGCTCCTTGTATCATTTTCATCGATGAAATTGATGCAGTCGGTCGTCAACGTGGTGCTGGTATTGGTGGTGGTAACGATGAACGCGAACAAACCCTGAACCAAATGCTCACCGAGATGGATGGGTTTGAAGGAAACACCGGAATTATCATTATTGCCGCGACTAACCGTCCTGACGTACTTGACTCTGCTCTCCTCCGTCCTGGTCGGTTCGATCGACAAGTACAAGTAGATCCGCCCGATATTGCTGGTCGGATTGAAATCCTCGGCGTTCACGCTCGCAACAAGAAATTAGGTGCAGATATTTCATTAGAAGCAATTGCCCGTCGGACTCCTGGCTTTACAGGTGCTGACTTAGCCAACTTGCTCAATGAAGCAGCAATTATGACCGCACGTCGTCGCAAAGATGCGATCACCAACCTTGAAATCGATGATGCAGTCGATCGAGTCGTGGCTGGGATGGAAGGTACTCCACTAGTCGATGGTAAGAGCAAACGTCTGATTGCTTACCATGAAGTAGGACATGCGATCGTCGCTACCCTTATCCCCGCTCACGACCCACTCCAGAAGGTTACATTGATTCCTCGCGGACAAGCTCAAGGTTTAACCTGGTTTACTCCTGCTGAAGACCAGTCCCTGATCTCACGGACTCAACTCCGTGCTCGGATCTGTGGTGCCCTAGGTGGACGTGCAGCCGAAGAAGTCATCTTTGGAGATGCTGAAGTAACTACTGGTGCTGGTGGTGACTTACAACAAGTTACCTCGATGGCCCGCCAAATGGTGACACGGTTTGGGATGTCCAAACTCGGCCCTCTGTCACTGGAGAGTCAGTCTGGTGAAGTCTTCCTTGGTGGTAACTGGGGCGCGCGTTCTGAGTACTCTGATGAAGTAGCTGCGCAAATCGACCAACAAGTTCGCGAAATCGTGGCTGCGTGTCATCTAGAATCACTGAAAATCATGCGCGAAAATCGTTCGGTAGTCGATCGATTGGTAGATCTCTTAATCGAGAAAGAAACCATCGATGGTGATGAGTTCCGCCAAATCGTCGCTGAGTACACAGTGGTACCTGAGAAGCCTCAGTTTGCACCAATGCTATAGACACGGTTAAATCTGTCTAGTTAACTAATAGCCCTATTAGTCGATCGACTAGTAGGGCTATTTAATGTCAGTCCTCGAGCTGAATTGTCGATTGTTATCCTCTGATTCTTGCCGATCTCTTCTTTGTTTCATCCGAACTGCTATTAACTGGGGATTCGATCGCCGAATTAGTGGATGTTAGCTGATGCCCGACCTTTATTGAAGTACTTAGCTGCCTTTTTCATACCAATAGATTGGTAGAAAGTACTCCTGAGCGAATCAGCGATCGTTTCAATTGCCGCAGCTCCGATGATAAAATCATTGAGATTGGTGGAAAATAGTTCACTCAAATCTCTACCAATCGCTAAATCGCTATCGAGATAAATAATTCGATCGTCTGACAAAACATTGGCGAGAATAAGTTTGGTAAAGCTAAACTGATTTCCGTGCAGCCCTTTAAACTTTCCAAATAAAGTATTTTCATCAAACTACTTGCTCAGATGATTTCGTAAATTATAGTGACTGGTAGCAGATAAACCAATGGCTAGCTAGCAACAGCGATCGTATTGGTGTAATAACTACCAAAGTTCTTAACTGTTTCGGCATAAACATCTAAGTCGGCTAGAGCTGATTTTAAAGCGGGACAATTATTCACGTCAGTTTCGATGTCAATGAAAAATAAATAATCGCCGAGCGAACGTTTGCTAGGTCTAGATTCGATCCGACTCAAGTTCAAACCCCGATTGGCGAAGTAGCCCAGAGCAGTCATCAATCCACCTGGAGCATTCGATCGCAAACTAAACGCCACAGAAGTACAATTTCCGAGCAGTGCTGGCTGTAAACTAATTGCCCAAAATTTAGTCTGGTTATCTGGATAATCATTAATTGGGTGTACCAAGATCGGCAGATTGTATAGATTCGCCGCCCGAACTGAAGAGATGGCAGCAGCATGAGCATTGGTTGAGAGCGTCTTTAGTGCTGCGGTAGTAGAGCTGTCAGCAATCCGTGCAGCTTGGGGCAGATACTGTTGTAACCACTGTTGACATTGACTCAGAGCTTGAGGATGTGAGTAAACTGTCTCGATCTGGCTCAAGTCGGTGGCGACAGAAATCAAGGCATGATGGATCGGTAAAACGATCGCTTGTTGAATTTGGAGCGTTGCAGCTAGTTGCCAGATCGTATCGGCGGTCATCGTCACGCCACCCTCGATCGAGTTTTCGACTGGAACGATCGCGAGTGTTACCTCTCCACTAGCTACCGCTTGGAGCGTTTGAGCGATATTGGGATAGGGCTGCAAGTAAAATTGGGTCGTGATTTCTGTCTGGGCATAAGCGAGCGCAGCAGCTTCAGCATAGGTACCCAGAGGCCCCAAATGAGCGATTTTCAATGTCATAAACGATTCGCAAGTATCACCAGAATTGTGGCACTAACTTGGTAAATTACTAAATTTTTTAATTTTATCTAGAAATCTGGATCGTGAATGCGATAAGATCTTAGATAAAGGTATCTTATCGTAACTAGACATCGGTAAATTAAAACTTATTTTTTTGCTAAGTTGCAAATATTTAATAGCATTAATAATTGATAGTTAATTAATCTCTCCGGTGTTACTAGTTTCTAACTCCTGGATATACATATGCACATCGTTAAATTTACAGCGGATCGATCGGTTGACATTGCTGTACCCCAGCAACCTATCCCCATTCAGCACTATCTACGCCAGCCGCATCGTTTGGTGCGATCGCTAGTTGAGCCAGATCGAATTAAACAGGTGAGTGATGATGAGTTTTTTTTGACGATGCGGACGCTGAGTTTTTTTGGATTCGATCTTCAGCCGACGGTATTTCTGCGGGTTTGGCCGGGAGCAGATGGTACGGTACAAGTTGCTTCTACCAAATGTGAAATTCGGGGAATTGATTATATCGATCGACGTTTTAGTCTCAAACTGATCGGTAAATTGTCACCTTATCAAAAACAGGGACAAACCTATCTCGAAGGACGTGCGGATTTGGAAATTCAAGTAGATCTCCCACCACCATTAAACTTTATGCCTACCGCAATGGTAGAGTCGGCTGGAGATAGTTTGCTTAAAAGTATCCTCAATGCTTTTAAACAAAGATTGATGCACCAATTATTGGCTGATTATACGCTCTGGGCAAATACCGAAACCCAAGGCGATCGATCTGACTCATTTACTACGCCTCAAACTCCACATTTAGGCTAGTAATTCAGGGTAGGGACACACGAATTACCCTACCTTGACAAGGACTAAAAGACTGTCGATGTTCGGGTGTAATCCCGTATTTCTCGATCGCTATGAGATGTTGGGCTGTACCGTACCCTTTATTCTTGGCAAGGTGATACATGGGATAAATTTCCGCTAGTTCGATCGTCAATCGATCGCGCCAAACTTTCGCTAATATACTAGCAGCAGCGATCGAGATCGACTTATCTTCCCCTTTGATGAGGGTTTGCTGGGGAATATCTAGATCGGGAATCGATTTATTCCCATCAATTAAACATAATTCTGGTGTGATAGCTAACCCCATTATTGCCCGACGCATGGCTAATAGCGTTGCCTGTAAAATATTTAAATCGTCGATTTCCGCTACGGTAGCGATCCCGATAGTATAGGCGATCGCTATTTGTTGAATCTGTGGCACTAATAGTTCTCGACGGTGCGCTGAAAGCTTTTTACTATCTTTTATACCCCAATTTTGACAGTCAATAATTGCAGTCTTAGGCAAAATAACAGCGGCTGTAACTACCATCCCAAATAATGCCCCCCGCCCAACTTCATCAACACCAGCGATGAGATCTTCTTGACATGTAAATTCGTGACTAGTCATAGTTGAGAGAATCGATCGTCATTTGTAGGTAAGGTAGTTAACGTCAGTCTGAAGTTAGTATTGATATAGCCCCGACTTCTTGGAGAAGTCGGGGCTATCAGTAGCGTCAAAGATTAATCTACCGTTGCTGAAGATCGACGTTTGCGGCGCCGATTTTCAGGGAGTTCTTCTGGTGGCGCGCTCCCGATTGTCACTGCCTCAACTGGATCGGGATCGATCGAGATCGCATCAG
>Ga0209390_10007367_pt1 | contig 14139 bp, 10 predicted proteins | sample BON01_FD_187212 | JGI IMG/M metagenome (GOLD analysis project Ga0209390, IMG submission 187212) | Freshwater microbial communities from Lake Bonney liftoff mats and glacier meltwater in Antarctica - BON-01 (SPAdes) (version 2) | ecosystem: Environmental > Aquatic > Freshwater > Ice > Glacier... | reverse complement strand
TTTTTAACTATAGGTGAATCATTTTTTTTAACTATAGGTGAATCATTTTTTTTAAATATAGGCAAATCATCTTTTTTAACTATAGGTAAATCATCTTTTTTAACTATAGGTAAATCATCTTTTTTAAATATAGGCAAATCATCTTTTTTAAATATAGGCAAATCATCTTTTTTAACTATAGGTAAATCATCTTTTTTAACTATAGGTAAATCATCTTTTTTAACTATAGGTAAATCATCTTTTTTAACTATAGGTAAATCATCTTTTTTAACTATAGGTAAATCATCTTTTTTAACTATAGGTAAATCATCTTTTTTAACTATAGGTAAATCATCTTTTTTAACTATAGGTAAATCATCTTTTTTAACTATAGGCAAATCATCTTTTTTAACTATAGGTAAATCATCTTTTTTAACTATAGGTAAATCATCTTTTTTAACTATAGGCAAATCATCTTTTTTAACTATAGGTAAATCATCTTTTTTAACTATAGGCAAATCATCTTTTTTAACTATAGGTAAATCATCTTTTTTAACTATAGGCAAATCATCTTTTTTAACTATAGGTAAATCATCTTTTTTAACTATAGGCAAATCATCTTTTTTAACTATAGGTAAATCATCTTTTTTAACTATAGGTAAATCATCTTTTTTAACTATAGGTAAATCATCTTTTTTAACTATAGGCAAATCATCTTTTTTAACATTTTCGTTCTCTTTCATTATATATTATAACATTATAATATTATATTGTTAATAATATAATATTATAATGTTATAATATATATAAATATGTATTTTAGTAAACATTCAAAAAAAGAAAATACTAATATATTAATCGAAAATAATATATATAAAATAGGTACCGATGTTAAAGTTTTAGAAAAAGTAACACATACTTTTATTAAAATAGATAATAATATAGTATCTAAAAATTTATATAAAGGCTCTTATATATTTGACGAAAAAGACTCTTTTAAATTAAAAAATTCAGATATGGATATAGTACCCGATGGGTGTTATAAAATTAAAACATCAATAAATATAGATATAAAAAACTGGAATGTACATGACGTTAACCTGAATAATTATTATATGTATAATATTAAAAACGGAATAATACTTAATAAATGTTTAATGGGATATTATATAGATTTACATCATAGAGTAATAAATTATGTAAATGAAGATGGAATAACATCTAGTGTATCTGATGGTATATATTATTTTGATGATACTAATATTTATAAGTCCGTTAACAATGTATTAAAAAATTTAGATATTGGATGTTATCAATTAACAAATATAATTAATAAAAATATTATATTTGAATCAAACAAGGATGGTATAAATCCATATGACGGATATTTTTTAAATAAAAAAACATTAGAAAAATATAAATCTAATAATAATATTGGAACATTATACAATGGTTCAAATATCATAACAGAAGATAAGATATATATTAATATTAATGGTATGTTAAAAAGTATAAAATTAGAAAATGAGTAAATATTTTATTTTTTAATAATCTATTCTTTTATATATTTTATATATACAATAATGGAACATAAAAAATGTTATGATGTCGATTTTTATGATTGTGTTAATAGTGATTGGACTAAAGAAAAAATCAGTATACCCAATGAATTTACAAAATGGAATACTTTTAATAAAATATTATTTGAGAATTTTAATATATTGCAAGATATTATTAAAAATAATAAAACTATATCACAAGTTAATAAATTATATATTAATAAAAATGATAATGGCTTAAAGTTATTATACAAATATATAAAAAAAATAAATGATCAAAATAATAAAAAAATGTTATTTAACTTTATGTTTAAATTATATTTAAAATACAATATAGACTTTGTACTTAATATTTTTATTCATAATAAACCAAGAAATACCGATACATTAATTCCTTATATTGAACATAATGATGATCTATTAAAAAGTTCATCATCTAAAGATAAAGAAAGATTTATGTCTTTGGTAAACACTGTTAGCGATCTTACAAAAATAAAAATGAACCCCGATAATATTTATTATATATGTAATATTTTAAAAAGGATAAATAATTTAAATTCCGATGAAAAAATTATAAATTATATGGATTTAATAAAAACATTTGATAATTTGGATTTTATTAGTATATTTTTTATTAAATATAATAAAAACATTAATGACGTATATATAACAAATTATGATTATATAAAAGATTTAAATAAATTAATATCATTTATAGATATTTCCGTATGGAAAGAATATTTTATATTTAATTTTATTTCAAAATTCTATTTCTGTTTTTCTAAAGAAATAGAATTAACTTATTATAAATATTATAAAGAAATATACTTTGGTAGTATGCAATATGTTAGTTATATTCGAAAAAATGCAATTATTATAAATTTATTTAATCAATATATAGAAGAGTTATATATAAATAAATTTAATAATATAATGACTGAAATAAAAACCAAAATAATTTATATTTTTGATATGATTAAAAATATATTTACATCTTATATTAACGATGAAAAAAATAAATTATCAATAACAACAAAAGAAAAAATAATCTCTAGATTAGATAATATTAAATTATTAATAGGATATCCCGATAAAAGAATAATAAATATCCCTACAATTAATATTAACAAATCATTTTTTTACAATACTCGTAAATGCATAAAATCTAATATGTATAATAGATTTGATAATTATAAATATCAAAATAATAATATTTGGGGGGACTATATATATAACCCAAATGGATATTATTCATTATATACAAATACTATAATTATACCGTTGGGTGTTTTATGCGAACCTTTATATTTTCATTACGATAAAGATTTTATATTCAATTTTTCAGCTATAGGAATAATATTAGGTCATGAGTTAATACATGCTTATGATATATCAGTAACAAAGATACCGAATTATACTTTTTTATATGACTCCGATAAAATAAAATATTTAGAACAAATAAAAAAATTAAAAATTCAATTTTTGGATGATGATAATGCAATAGGTGAAATAATGGCCGATATAATAGGCATATCAATGAGTTTAACCGCGATGGTTATTTATTTAAAAAAAAATAAGGTTGAAGATATGAAACCGCATTATAGAAATTTTTTTATTAAATATTCATTAATATGGAAAAATATAACTATTGACGATCTCCCTAAAGAAAGTAATGAAAAGAAAGATGTACATCTTTCTTTTAAACCAAGAGTCAATAAGATATTAGCTAATATAGACGAATTTTATGATGCTTTCGATATAACTTCGAGTTATAAATATTATATCCCCCCTAATGACAGATATCGGATGTTTTGATATAAATACTTAGTATAATAATAATATTATAATATATGGAAATATCAAATAGCACATATTTTAAATATAAATGGAACTTATATTATTATTGTGATAATAATAATAATTGGAATGAAGATAGTTTTGAAAAAATATATACTATTGAAAACCCTAACCATTTTTGGAAATTATATAATAATTGGAATATATTAGGAGGTATAACAAATAATCAATTTTTTTTAATGAGGGATAAAGTACTACCTCTTTGGGAAGATCCTATTAATATTAACGGGGGGTGCTGGGCTTATAAAATACATGAATCACATAGTTCATCATTATGGGAAGATTTATCCATGTATTTAGTATTGGATGAACTCTGTCTATCTATATCAGAAGAAATTGTCGGTATATCAATTAGTTTAAAAAAAAATAATATTTGTTTAATTAAAATTTGGAATACAAATTCTAAAAATAATAGTTTATCTTTAATAAATAAAGATATTATAAAAAAATATGGTATAAATATTATATATATCGCCAATTTAACTAAATAATTTTTGAAGAACTCAACACTAATTTTAAATCACCTAAATTCATTATTTGATAAGATACTATTATAGGATAATCATTTTTGATATATAACAAAACATTATTACATAAACTGGTACATTTGGTAAAAATTAATAAAAATTTTAATTCATATAATCCTTGAACTATTTCATTAGTGTTTTCTATTGTTGATTTTATAGACAATCCATTAGTAGATTCTTCGACTTCAAATTCAACACTACATATTTCTCCTTTTCCTGAAAAAAACAATTTATTATTAGTTGCTTTAATTTCTATTTTATCGGATAATGCAAACATATCTTTACAATATTTATGAAAATCTTGTGAAGGTAATGATATTACGTAAGGATATTTTATAGGAGATATATCATAGGAATCTTCATCTATATCCATTAAGTTTATTTTAAAAGTTTTTTTTTCTTTTCTCTCAATGTTTTCTAATATTACTATTAATTTATTTATATCATCGTCATCCACTATCCATGACATAGTATCAAAATGAGTCATGCATTTAAGACATTTAGATAAATTACTAATATCCAAACCAATAGTTAATTTTTCTTTAAAATAATTATATTTATATGAATCAAATTTATCAACATATAATTTCATATGTACTAAAATTTTTCCTGTTTTATTTATTTCTTTTAATACTATACCTCCCGAATCCGCTACATTTGGATCAATGGGAAAAAAAATAAAATTTATATCAGTTAATAATGAATTAATTGCATCTATTACAATTTTTATAGCAGATGTTTGACTTGTTTTTAACTCTATGATATACCCCATAATTATTATATTTTTAACGATATTACTTTATAATAAGATAATATATAATATATAATATAAAATATATATTATATTATATTATATATATAATGTTAAATTCTTATTATTTAGTTCACCCATATATTAATAGTCAAAATTTTACTAATCATACTAAGGCGAATAATTCAATGGCCGCTGCGAATTATTTTTATAATGAATTGTCTAAAAATTTTAATAACACTGTTCCTCAATTTACGTTTACTATCCAAAAAGGGTCTTTAACGGGAAAACAATATAAACATTTTACCATACATGAAAAAAAAACAAAAGACGCGCAAGTTAATTATGTAATTAAAGAATTTACATCTGTCAGTAAAGATAAACTTAATAGTTTTATTAAACAGCTTAGTGTTGTATCAAATAAATTTAAAAATGAATCATTAGAGGGAGGTGATAGTAATAATGAAAACGAAAATTATAAAAATAAAAATAAAAAAAAGAAGAAACCTTCTAGAGATAAACATGATAAAAAACAACACCGTAAGGATGACTCAAGCGATTCATCATCGGAATCATCTTCAGAAGAAAATGAAAAACATTCAAAGAAACATTCAAAGAAACATTCAAAGAAACATTCAAAGAAACATTCAAAGCATCGATCAAATGATTCTTCAGATTCTTCAGATTCTTCAGAATTAGATTTTTTTAATAATATTGGTTTAAATAATAATTCAATAGATAAATACGTTCAAAAACAATTATTTAATAATACTATTAACGATCCTTTATATTGGTGGTATTGGCCTCAGTTATATTCATTACCTAGAGTATTTATGCCTTCATTTGTTTCAAATGTATTACCCTTTATAGAAATATCTTTTTTAGATTAAATTATTTAAATATATTAAAAATAATTTAATATTATCTTTGTTTAATATATGTCCGAATTACAAAAAAAACTAATACGTAAATATAGAAATATTTTCGGAATTTCGAAAATAGTTTTATCAGATAATAATAATAATATATTTAATACTAATATATATAATAATACATCATTAAATATAATAGCCAATTGCTCTATTAATCAAAATCTTGATGTTTATAAAAATATTAACGTAACTGGGAATATTGAATGTAATAATATATCTACTAACTCTATGGTAATATCATCTAATTCGGTTTTTAATAGTTTGGTAATAAATGATATGCAAATAAGTAATGATAGTATCATTTATAATAATTTAAATATTGATTCTGATTTATATTGTAATAACTTTATTAACGCAAATAAATCAATTCATGCAAATATAGTAAATAGCAATATAATAAATACAAATGAGATAAAACAATTAACTGATAAAATAAATATTCATGCAAACCATATAACAATAGGAAATTATAATACACAACTTAATATATCGGGAGTAATAAATAATATTAATACAAAGGATTTAAAAATATTCGATAAATATATTAGACTAAATAAAATAGATAATGTTGACAATAATTATTACGGAATTGAAATACTAGGTATTAGTAATACTGGTTATATAAGAACTAATGATAATATGGATATATTTGAAATTAAACCTCCTTTAGGAGATTTAAATTATTTAGTCGAATTTGATAATCAGGAAAATATTTTTATAACAGGAAATGCAAATATTTATAAAAATACTAAAATTTATTCAAAATTTGTAAATAATAATAATGCATGTATTAACAATAACGTATATTGTAATAATATTAATATATCTTCAAATGGTACTTGTAATAATATATCATTCACTACTGTAAAAATAATTGAAAATACAGAGATTGCTGAAGATATGTTTTTACACAATTTAAACAATAATTCTTATTTAAAATCAAATAATATAACTAATCTGTCTTATATAAATATTGATAATATATGTATATATAACAATTTAACAATTAATTCTATGTTAAATGTTAATGATAATATAGATATTAAAATTAATGGAACTTTGTTATCAAATTTAAACATAACTTCAGATATTATTAATAATAATTGTACAATAAATGGAAATTTATATGTATCTGGAAATGCTTCATTAAAAAATAATAATACATCTTATAATATAAATATTGGGGGCGATTGTTCTATAAATCAAGATTTAGTAATACATTCTGGTTTACATACTGCAGGGTATGCTAAAATAAATAATAATGTAACATTAAATAATCTAGATATAAAAAATATAATAATATTACCATTAAACCATTATAATACAAATTATGACGCCGTTTTAAATGGTATACCTGAATGGGGTATATATAGAACTGGAGGAATAGTTAAAATAAGGCTTGATATAATCCCTCCTGATATTTCACTTATTGGAAATTCTGATATTAGTATAGTATTAGGAAATCCATATATAGAACCAGGTGTTATTGCATTAGACAATGACGGTACGAATACCGAGGTATTTATATTATCTATTAAAAGTTCTAATCAAGTAGATTATATAGAATCAAAAATTTTATTAACTAATATTAATTTAGAAATAACATTACAAACTCCATTAATAGAAGATACATACACTATTACATATATATCTTCTGATATTATTGGAAATGATTCTTATATAACCAGAACTTTGCATGTAATTAATGCATAAATATATTATTTATCTTTTATCTAAGTCCATATTTTGATACACCTAGAATAAGATAATATCATATAAAGAACCTAGTAAAATTATTATAATTACAACATATATGTCGTAATTATAATAATTTAGTATATAAATAATTTATTAAAATTATTCATATTTTTTAAATACATAATATACAAATAAATCACTCCAAATTTTACTTTCTCTATCAGTATCTTTCAATTCCCCGTAAAATTTTGCTATTTTTGAATAATATGTTTTATTTTTAGGATTTTCCTCATGCTGTATAACTGTTGTAAACCATTCTTTATTAGCCGAGTATACATTAGAAAAATAATCCCAATCAACTAATAAACATTTTGATTTTTTCATAATGTTTTCTAAGTATGTTTTCGTAACCAAAAATTCATGTAAATATGTATCTTCTTGACTTATCCAAGACATATAAATACTTATTCCTTGGTTATATGTATCTTTAATATCTCCCGTAAATGTTTTCTTAATTTCAAAAAATTTAACTCTATTTCCTTTTTCATCTATATACCAAGATGTATATGTATCTTTATTATTTAATAATTTTAATAACAAATTAGGGTCTAATAGAGTACATAATACATATCCACCATTTTTTAAATATTTATTATTTATGTCTACCAAATTATTTACAGATTTTTCAGTTTGAAATAAATAATGTATCGAAAATTGATAACTTATAATATCAAATTTAGTATTGTTGTTAAAAGTTTCCATCAGTAATTTTTTATTTTCAGCTGTCATTTTAGTAAATATTTTTTCCTGAGTATCAACATCAAAACCTATAGTGGAATCGGCTTGTATAAATTTCATTTTTGTAAAATTAGGGATTTTCATATTATCTTTATATCGGATAGTTGCGCTATCTATAAAACCAAATAATCCTTCATAATTAGGATCGGTACCTACATAATTTTTTACTCTTGCATTGTTCCACTTATTAATATCTCCGCCTCTTCCACATCCTATATCCAATACATCTTTTCCAATATTATTTGATTTATTATCAGTGTATTGGTTTGCATAATTATATATTATTATTGATTTTATAAAATTATGAAAAGGTCTGAATGAACCTAAATCGGTTGTTTTTTGATAATATTTATCTTGTGTTTTATCCTGTGAAATAATTTTATAATTCATTCTGGTTAACATTAAATTTTTTTGTTGTGTGTATATTTCAGGATTACTTAGGTTTTTAATTTCATCAATAGTAATAGCTTCTCTCATGGATTTCCATATTTTTATGGCTGTTTCTTTATAATTTCCATATTTTTTCTTATATCTCAGGACAGATTCTGTTTTATCCCATCGTGTTTTTAATATGGTCCATCTATATTGATGAGGTATATTTATATCATTATTATATGATAGTTCTATAACAGATTCATTATTTACTAAATTTCCTTCCAAATCTCTTACTTCATCTCTATCTATAGGGAAATAAGCAATATTATTATTTTCTTCTTTCATAAACGGAATAGGTACTTCTTTGCTTCCTATATTATCACCAACATATAAATTAGTTACTCTAAATAATTTATTATTATTAAAACAATTAAGAGTATTGTCGTAAACTTCTAGAAATCCATTAGTACCTTCTTTCTTTTTAAATGTTATATAAACATCTATTGAATTCATATCAGGTGGTTTATATTTAAATATTTTATTTTTTTGTTCTTTATTGTCTTTTGTATATTTTTGATTAATTGGTGTATATATGATACCATCTATAAAATAAGGGCATTGTATATTTTCATCTGTACATTTTTTCCAAATCATGTCACTAAATGAATAAATTTCTGAATCATCTGCTCCAGTGGGAAATAAAAATAATTTTTTATAAAATATAATATCATTATTATTTCCTTTATTAATTAAACTATTAAGATTACTGTAAAATTTTTCTATCTCATCCCCATAATGTTTTTCTTGATTTTTTAAATCAAATTTTTTTTCTGTAAAATCTAAGATTTTGTATTGAGGTATTTTTAAATAATTTATAAACGTATCTATATATAACAATCTTTCTTTCAATATTGGATTATTTTTAACTTCTTCATTATTATGATATATACAATCATATATCATAAATAAATATAACTTATTTATTTTTAATATTTCTCCTTCAAAAATAGTATTATTAACATTATATTGGTAATTGGTTTTTATTACATTTAAATTATTAGATAATAAATATATCGTATTATTATATACAAATATTTGATATTTCTCACCATCTGTTTTTTCAGTAGCTGAATATGAATTAGGAATATTATCAATAAAATGTTGAACTTCCGCTGATATTGGTTGCATAGAATATAAATTTGTATATGATAAGGTATCTGATTTATACACCAGTTTTTTATAATTTGTTAAAATTTCGTCTATTTCACTATTTTTCATAATTTGATAAGAACCTACTAAAACTTGTTTAATTTCAATAATTTCCTCAATTATTCTATCACATATTTTATAATCTAATGGATCGCTGCCTTTAGTATATTCTAATTCAATTTCAAATTCTTTATTCGCAGCATGTATTTTATCTGGTGTATATGAAGTTTTTACAATAGTCGCATCTATTCTCAATATTCCTTTTTTAGGATCATTTAATAAAAATAATGAAAGTCTTTGCTTAAATCTAAAGGTAATTTTTGAAGAATCTGAATGATCTTGTCTATTAATTTTAGACAAATCTGTTTTTTGTAAAGGGACTTCTTGTGATAATCTGATTCTAATATCATATTCATTAAAATCGATAATATTTTTATTATCTTTTATTTTACTTATGTATTTATATTCATCTTTTTCATTTTCTTCTTTATTTGTTAATTTAGAAAGTAATGTTGAAAAAATTACACTATTGTTTCTTTGATGAACATAATTCATAAAATTATTTATACTATCTATACCATCTATAGTAATTCTATAATTAGTTGATTGAGATATATTATATGATATATCTAATGATGTTTTAAATATTAAATTAGATATTTTTGTAGTAGGGTCAATTACTTCCTTATATTTAATAAACTGACTAATGTCATTAAAATTTATAATAGATAATTTATTAGTAGTTTTATAATTATTAAACATTATTTCAAATTCACCTGTATCGTTAATTTTTTTAAACAAGTCTCTAATATTTACCAAATCTGAATTACTAAACATTATATTTATATATAATTATATTCTCTTATATAAAAATTATATTTTTCACTTTTTATTTATTATGCTTTATACTATTTTTGATATTATGTCCAATTTCGAAAAAAGTTTACAAATGTCAAAAAATTTGACTTTATGCAAAAACAACTGTAAAGTAACTACTAAGTGACATTATACCATTTGATTTTTTATATTAATTTACTAATATTGTTATAATGATAGTAGTAAATTAATCTAATTTATAAGTTGCCATTGTTTATGTTATTTTATAGCTCCGTCTAAATTGTTAATGACTACAATTATGTTTTATTTGAGATTCAACTATTTTTATCATATGATTTACTGCGTTTTCATCTCTATGGATATGGTGAAATGTTCATTTAATTTACTGTAAGAGCTATGTTCGGTGTAGAAATATATTTAAGTCTGTATGGAGATACTTTTAATTTATCACTCTAATTACCAAATACAAGCGCTGTATTATCACCGAATTTTTTATTAATATCGTGTATCAGTATACTTACTGTTTTTTATCGTTAAATATATCCAAACCATTTTATTTTTCTAAAAATATCATTTTTATATTTCTCTAATAATTATTTATTTATTTTATTTTTACAAAATATATACTCTTAAATTTTTTGTGAAATAGACTGTAAAATAGGACCATACTATAAAATATATCATTATTTTCTATTTTTATATATAAATAAAGATATATATATAAAAATATAATATGATTAATTATAATACTTTAATAATTATTAGAGAAACAATAATTAGAAATACATTTTTAAAAATACATTCTATAAAAATAAATAATTATATACTATATTATAATATATATATATTTTTAATAGATTTTTGGATAAAAATATTCAATTACTTTAATATCGAAATAATTTATTCATATGATAATTATTATAATACTAATAAAGATGTTATAAATGTATTAACACCACCAATAATTTCATTTAATATATATTATGACGTTATCAATTATATCGACATTACTAAAAAAATAGGTAAATATAATAATAAAATACCTCTACATTTTATTATATATCATGAATTAATCAATAATAATATTAAAAAAATAGATAGTGATAATTTAAGATGTTTTTTTACATTTATAAAAAACAATAAAATTAATTCTATTATCGTTAATATATGTAATTTTAAATATAAATACATGAATACAGATAATAATTATAGTGTTAATAATATTACAGTAGATAAAATAATAAAATATAATTTCGGTGAATTGGTTATTAATTATTAATGTTTTTTGATATTTGTAAACTTTTTGTGAAATTGACTGTAAAACTTAATCGATTTTTTAAAAATATATAATATGAATTATCGATGATACTTATCTAAAAAATATTATATATTAATAATATAAAAAAAATTGAAATGTTATTTCAATAAATACCTCATAATAAAATTAATTAATACCGTAGCCATTTTGGCTCAAGTATTGAGATACTATTTATCTAACAAATAATAATACATTTTATAGTTATTTAGGTTAATAAATATGAACTTCTATTATTCTCGTGCAGCCGCTATAATTGCCTTTTATGATAAAAAACTAAAAGACTTATCTGTCGATAGTTCTAATAATAAAAAAAAAGAATGTATGGAATTATTCAATAATGGTATTGTAAATACCACCAATGCATTAATAAATGATATTAAAAACAAATCTTTTAATTATAAAGATAAGAATGATTACGACGACGATGCTTACGATGACTATGATGAACATGACCGAGACGATTCGTATGATTGTGAAAACTACTTTTATTATTTACAAGATATTCATTTACGATGTCGCGACCATATATTAAATATTGATTATTATTGTCAATTAGTAGTTTTACCTAACATATCCGCAAAAATCGATTCACTAAAATCAAAATATAAAGATAATCCAGTAGAATATATAATTATGGAATATATTTTATCCGATTTATATACAGAATATAAAAATATTATAACATATGAGAAATATACAAATTACAAAAAACGAGAATTTTTAGAATTGTTGAAAGATGGAATAACGTATTATAACAGGTTTAATAATGTTAAAATTTTATATAATATTATTAATATAATTTTAGATAAATTATTTATTAAGATATTTTACAATAGTAAAAAATAATATAATAATACTTTACATATAAAGATACTTATATCTAATATAAGTATATCCTGGAATAGATATATTCTTATTCTAAGGTATATATAATTATCATTAATCACATGTTCGGTTAAATGATAATTATCTACATTTTATATAAAATGTAGATAATTATCTTTATTTTATATAAATATAAATACAACGGTTTTATAAATTATTAAATCAGTTAGTCAAAAAGTTTAGACTATAATATTTTTATTTATCGTTATAAATAAATAAAAATTTAAATCTATTATATTTAGACATTTTATAATATTGAATATTTTTTTACATTTGTAAACTTTTTACAAATCGACTTTAATTGTTATTATATTATATAAAAACAATATATTTAAAATTTATACAACCTAGTAAAATATTCTTTATAATCACTATTTTTTAATAATGAAAAAATGTATTCATCATTGTTTATAATATTATTGTCATTATTGAAAAATTTTATATTATCAAATGGATTAGAATTATTCTCATTAACATATCCAACAATAAATTGTATTAGTTTATGTTTACTCAAATCAAAAGTATTAATTATATTAAGATTTTTATCATTTTCATATTCCAATGATATATTTTCATATACTAACTTAGGGAAATCGCGTGTATATATACGATTAATTAGTTTTTCTATTTTATCATTCCATATATTTTTATTCCATATAAACATATCATCTAATAATATCATTTTATTAATATCATCTAAATAACTTGATATATTTAGTGAATTTTCTAACTCCATTAATATTTCTACTATTAGTAATTCAATAGCTTTTATTGTTTTATGGTTATAGATTTCTCTATGTAGTCTATATCTAATAAAAAACATATGATATATAGCTTCTTTGGCTTTTATTGAATAACAAATTTCATCATTAATTATTTTAGCTTCATTTATTATTCTGGTTGGATCAAAACTAAATTTTAGTCCTACTGAATTTACATCTCTCACAATATAATCCATTTTATCCACGTCTATATTATTTAATTGATTTGATATAATTTGAAATATCCATTTACCTACTTTATATTTATTTAACCATTTTTCATAATTTGCATATTTTGGATAAATTAAGTCTTTAATTACATCAAATTGATCTTGTGAAATATCTATATTATATTGTTTAATTATAAATTGTAATAATATTATAGATCTATGTTCATGTATATTATTTTTATTTTTTGAAAGTTTATTACAGTCGATTTCACAAAAAGTTTATAAATGTCAAAAAATTGGTCAATACTATAAAATGTCTATATATACTAGATTTAAAATTTTATTTTATTAAAATTAAATTTTTATTTCATGGTATTTTACATTATATATTTATAGTATTTTATTGTATATTATTGTATATTTTATAGTATTTATTTATCGATATTTATAAATAATATTCATCGAATGGTTAAAATATTTTAT
>Ga0209390_10007366_pt1 | contig 14140 bp, 20 predicted proteins | sample BON01_FD_187212 | JGI IMG/M metagenome (GOLD analysis project Ga0209390, IMG submission 187212) | Freshwater microbial communities from Lake Bonney liftoff mats and glacier meltwater in Antarctica - BON-01 (SPAdes) (version 2) | ecosystem: Environmental > Aquatic > Freshwater > Ice > Glacier... | reverse complement strand
CTCCTCCTCCTCCTCCTCCCCCAGCCCCAGCAGCCGAGGCCAACTCCAATTGGATCTCAACTGGCAACGAATACCAAATCGTCTCGTCCACGTGCAATGGCCGTACCGGTGGCACCATTTCCTGTCTGTGGTGTTCAGTGTGTGTGGTGTGTGGTGGTGTGGTGAGGCAGAGGCATGGAAGAAAGAAGGACATCGCAGTCTCGGTGGTGCGTCATAATGCAGCGAGGAGAAACCATGCATACGCGCCCTTCCCTCCATTCTAAATGCCCACACGCAGGCTATATAATGTCTCTGTCTGCAGACTATACTTGTGCTCCACAGGCGAGGCAGGCCCTACTAATACTGGATGCACTGGCACGACGGACACAATCGGTGTGATCGACTCCACGGCTGCCGACTGGCCCATGTCCCAAATGCTTTTGAGGCAGAAAACCTCACACTAAGGTGTCGCAGGAGCTCCGAAGCCCCGGTTTATTTTTTCCCTGGCTTGTTTTTCCAAAAAGACGTAGTGAAGGCAGAGGCGCTTTGATTGGAAAAAGCCAAAAAAGTCGTGTTGGTACGCGCAGGACCACCACGGAATGCGCGAGGGAAAATGTAATGTTGAGGTTGCTTTGCTTGCTTGTTGTTCTGAACTGCTAACAAGCACTTTCGACACGCCCTACAAGATTAATCACACAGACAACAATCGCTAAGCCCGAATAAATGTGGGGTACACACAAACAAACAAACAAACAGACAAACAAACGAACAAACGACCAAACGCGCCCCCAGACCCCCGTGGACCTCTCGCTAAGGCTTCGAGGGTGTTTCACTAATCCCACCTTTCATCGAGGAAAACGCAGACCCATTGCATTGCAAGCCAAGGTATGACACGCTTGACAAATGCAATGCCAAGACCAAAAAGGCAACACACCGGACCATTTCCTCCCTTGCAGAGCAAAGGTAGTAGTACCTTTGCGTTGCAGCAACAGGGAGACCTTGGTGGGTGTCCCCGTCTCGTTATCAAAGAAATGCCACTACCTTTATATTCGTTGTTTGTGACCAGTTTCTTATTTCCTTGGATTGATTCTATGTGCTTCTCCTCGTTACCGGACATCATATCCCTCCAGCATCTAGGGCGGCTTTTCTCACGGCATACGGTCGCCATGATACAACCCATCACATTGGAAAGACTGCGCCTGCCTGCTCCCTCCAAAATCGGCTCCCGTTAGCGCCTGCTCGGTGCTCTCGAAGTCTATGCGACCCAGCCTGTCACACCGGGACTGCCGCACAACTCGAGGGCGTGTGCGACTGTACAAGCCTTGCCTGGCGCCGTGCGATTGATACTGTGACGACCATGATTGCAGGGTCAAAGCCCGGGTAAGTCGGGTGGGGTGGTCTTTCAAGTCTGTCGCCAAACCACTCCGATCAACCCAGGTGACCCTCCCTCCGGCCCGGCTGGAGGGCGGAATAGCGGAACGGGAAAACGACGACATTCTGGTGAGGCGGGATGGCTATACCAGCCTGGTCACGAAAGATGAATGACATTTCGAACGTGCTAGTTGGGGCGGTAGGCAGAGTTGCATATCTGATATACCACGTACAATATAGTGATGGTTCATACGAAGGAACTGTCTTGATAGAGCATTATGGTCGTCGAGATAATGCTTGACATCCCATACAATCCTTCTGACAGGGTGGGCCCTTGAGCATAAGCAGTAGCAATATGATGCTGGTCGAGGACGTACGAATGAGCAGGACCGGGAATATGTTGAGGGACTGCCATGCAAGCGAACGCAATCGTAAGACACAAAAGCAAAGCAAAATACAAGAAAAGAAAAGCATTTATCGAAGCATGTGTCTCGTCTCAAATTTTCCTTATATGTTTTTTTCCTGGTGTTGATTTTTCTGTGTCATCAGCGGTCCTTCCTCTGTCTTTTATGTCTTCCTCCCTCCCCCCCTCCCTCCCTCCTTTTCCTTCCCTCCGCACTTCCGTGATTCGCTTCTCAACCATTCGCTCATTTTATATGGATTTACATTCTTTCTATAACTTCCTTTTTGCTATCTTGTTGTCGCTGTTGTTCTAGCTTCCTCTTTGCTTTCTTATTGATGCTGTTGTTCTAGTCTTTCCTTCTTTTTCGTGTCTCTTTCGTCTGCTCTTTCTCTTCTCTTTCCTCAAGTCCAGGCACCTGTTGGTGCTACTTTTGATGATCTAAGTATTTATCTTTCGCGTTCCTTTAATGAAGTACTTCTTCTTCCTAATCGTACACTACTTTACACATCATTTTTCTTCCTTCTTCCGCTCTCATCCATCCCCTGTTCCTTCTCCTCCTCGTCCTCGTCCTCCTCATGATTACTAGTAGCGAAGAAAGCTGCTGCATCCGCTGCCACCTTGCTTTTTTGGGTCAAAGAATCAATCAGGTGTTCGATCCCCGCACGCATCCTGTTACTTTTCAATCCGCATCCGCCCAATTCTTTGGCCGTCCACGCATGCTCTTTCAGCATAGTGGCCTTATTCCTGAGATATGTTCGTATTTCTTCATCGGTCATCTGTTCTCCGTTCGCCGTGATGAAATGGTTGTTACTCCACAGCATAAGATATGCTTTCCTAGCGTTTATTTTATTATTATTAAGCCCAGCCAAGTCGGCATCAAGCCCCTTCGAGATCTTGTGTACAAACGTTTTCTAACGTTTTTAACGTAAGTGCTGTGGGGGGCTCTTCTCCCGTTAGAACGTGGCAAAGACGCCGGATCCCGAAACGACGCGTTTTGATTTTCCTTCCCTTCAACTCATCCGCCGTCCACTCCCGTATCACTTACTGAATAGCATTCGACCTCAAATAGTCAACAATCTCATCCTTCGTCATCTGATCCCTCAGTATGTTCTGCTGGTACAACATCAAATACGCACACCTGGCATTGTACAAGTCCGATTCTGAGAGCTCTGCTTGCATGATAGCTTCAATTTCCGGGGGGACATGGTACTCGTTGTTGGTCTCGCCTAAATTTGTGGCCGGATTCACTGCTTGCAGGGGGGCGCCGAGGTTGAAAACAGTAATGATATAATTAAAGACACTCATCAGGGAGCTAACGTGACCACGATTCTTCTTGCTCTCTTCCCAGTCTTCATTAATCAAATTCCAAAGTACCTCCCTGTTCCCATTCGTACTCAAAAACTCTTCAAAACCCACCAAAGGGGGGACCCGCTCCAGCATGAAGTGGAGCCGTCCGAAAGACCTCTTGTCAGTACAAAGAGTAAAAATCAAAGACTCCAACCGAGAGATTGCCTAATCTGAGGATAAGTGGTAGTACGGAGAGAAAACGCTCCCCAAAATTCTGGGAGTACATCCTCTCGAATCACGGGACCCCGTGCTTCTTTACAGCTACTAATCGAGCCTTTCAAGACAGCCGCCGCCCTCCCACGGACTGTCGCCACCCGCACGTTGGTTTTGAGATCCCACATGTGCATAATCCCCCCATTAGCCTTGCGCACTTCCGAGGGTTCACGATATCGGCCCGTGATACTGATCCACAAGCCAAGACCATCCCGTACGGGGAAGGACCCATCCGCTCCATACACTGCCACACACTGCAAACACACAATTGGACCCCCCCCAGCGCCCGTCACCACAACCTCCTTCTGACTTCACAAACTCTCAAACCCCCCTGCCTCGTCGGACCACTCAACAGACAGGATCAAATCTAACCCCCTAATACCCTCACCATCCCGGTTCGAGACCAAATTCTCCACCATCGGGTAGCTTGTGCTGGCCAAGCTAATCATCGCCTTAATATTCAGGTGATTCTCATAAAAAGAAATCCCGTTATCCTTCAGGTGCTTCAACAGCTCCTTCGTGCCCAGCATGTTGATACAAGAGGCCTTGTCGAAGAGGGCGCCCTTATTCGGCTTGTCCAGTCGCAGGCCCGGCTGTTGGAGACAGTCCAGATACTCCTCCTTGATGACTGGCGGCAGCTTCTCGAACACAGCCTTCTCCAATTGGATCAAGACCATATTCTTGCCTGTCTTGATAAATGACTCCAACATCGCCCGTCGCTCCACCTCACCCCCAAAGTTCGCCACGTTCACCTCCGAGGACGCACAAATGTTCAGGTACGCTGCTTTCAGCTGGAAGCGCGGTTTCGAGAGGAGAAATGCCTCGATCGCTACGCGGGCATCCTCCTTCGTCGCCTCCGAAGTCAGAGCGTTCATCCGGGAGGTCCTTCAACGCCTTTTTGTTGCGCTCCCGCGCGGTCTTGCTCTCCATCCCTTCCTCCACCACATTGCCATCCGCGTCAATAAAGACAGCGTCATAGTCCTTTTTGGGCATGCAGAAACTTGGTATGTCCTTAGGTCCATCGGGGGAGGAGTCCTCGTCCAAGTCTTCCGATAGCTTGGTATCGTCAGCGGGAGGGGCGGGAGCAGAAGTCAAAGACGCCCCGCCGGTACGCGGGCTTCGGCGGAGCACTGGGGCTATCGTCTCCTCGTGCTCGGCGGGCAGGGCGGAAGACGAGGCTTCGGTGGCGGAAGAAGAATCTTCACCAACGTAGCTCGTGGCATGCGGGTTTGTTATGGAGGCGAGTGGCTTGAGGGTCACAGGGGCCATAGTGGGGGGTGCGACGGAGGAGGGAGCGGGCGCCACCGCGGGAGGATGCGCCAAGGACTTGAGGATTCCCAGCTCGGGTAGATATGCAGAGTAGCTGCCATCAGCGGCGTGCGTGTCCTGCTTGGCGCCCAAGTCTTCACCGGGTCGGAGGGTGTTGCCAGTCCCTGGGCGTCGCTTCGCGGGGGCCCTGGCGGCTGTCCTGATCTCGGAACGGCTACGGCCCGTGCCTCCCGGACCATAAAGGACTGAAGAGTCGTCTCTGATCGGGTGGGTCATGACAGCTCCACGCCTTGGTGCGGCCATGGCGACTGGGACACACACGCTCTCCTTCACGGGATGCCCGCTGTCGCTCTTCTTCATTAACTGCATCTCGAGCCAGGACCCTCAGTAACCCTCCTCCGTGCTTTCCCATCGCATCCTCATCGCCATATCTTGGAACAGCTCACCTTGCTCGTTCCGTGGCAGCGCGCTCTTCGCCGACCAGTGAGTCATATTGCTGAGCTGCAACGACCGTGCGTGAACGCGGTTGATGATCGGGCGTTCTTTATTAGTCAAACTGTTCGACTTGAGGTACTCCACCAGCCCGGGGATCGAATCGGCCTCCAACAACATAGACTCCGTATCGCTGATAGAATTGGACTCAACCTCCTCTGTCTCTTCCTCTTCATAATACTCCCGCACCTTATCATACAGGGGCTCGTCAAGTTGCTTAAGTTGCAAAAGCTGCTATTCGACATAATTACGAAGTGAAACCACGTCTCCTTATCCAGGAGCTTGCACAAAAAAGCGTCGTCGTCGAGGTTTAGTCGGAGGACTCACGCAATCTGCTCGTTGGTCGCCAGCGACGAAAGGAAGCCATGGTACAGAGAAGGCGGCTCTTCAATGCGACCAACGGCCCGGATCAGATCGTCCAAGCCGGCTGGCGCCTTGCCTTGGGACCACCGCCCCTTGGGCCAGAAAGAGCTTGCCACCGCGTCAACGACAGACTCGCGGCGGTGCAAGGTAGTCATGTTACTCCACAACTCATGCGAAGTATGAATTGCGCGAGCGCCTTCTTCTCCTTCCTCCGTATGCTCCCTCTTATGCTTCTTGTTGCTGCCGTTGCTAGTGGTGCTGCTATTGCTGCTGGTGGTGGTGGTGGTGGTGCTGCTGCTGCTGGTAGTGGTAGTGGTGCTTCTGCTGTGGCTGCTGCTGCCGTTGCTCTTGCTTCTGGTTGTCGGGCCATTGCTGCTGATATTTGTGGATGAGAGAGATGATTGCCTTTATTCACATTTACATCTCTTCTCTCTCTCTATGCTTCCTCAATAACATACCTGTATGGGGATTTCAGGGAATATTAGGAGAGGACCTTACTGTCCACTTTCCTCGCTTTTTCCAAGGAGGACTGGACACCAGTCAGGAAGGGGGGGAGGGATTGAGGGAGGGAAGGAGGGGTAGAGCGTACCTGTGCAGCAGGACCAGAAGCTTGAGCAGTGGACCGGACATGTGGGCCCACCTGGTTCGTGGACCCAGTCGTAGCATTTACAAGAGGAAGCAAGTACACGACCAGCCAGAGAAGGCACACTGCCTTGGCATCACGGAAGGTGCGCTTGCGCGACTCCGCAATACGCACACGTTTCGACACGGCACGGCGAGCAAGGTGCTTGGGTTCCAAAACAGCAGGCATGGGCTTGAGAAGCAGAAGAGACACCAAAAAAATCAACCATGCTAGATATGCTTCCATAATACTGCCAAATAAAAAGGCACACACGGTCATCAATAAAAGCTTCTTTTTGGGAAAGCGCTGTAGCCACATCGACAATACAGCATTTACGATTGTAAGCGCACATACACGAGCGAGCGCTCCAGAGCCGGCGTTCCACGACACATACACAACTGGGACTAGGATCAATCTCGATTTGATGCTTGGACCACACGCATGCCAAAACGACACTGCAAAGTACAGAATGGATCAGACAAAGCGGCCCGCAACATCGCTCAAAAAAAGACCACACACATGCCAAAACGACACTGCAAAGTACAGAATGGATCAGACAAAGCGGCCCGCAACATCGCTAAAAGCTGTGCGCTTCCATGTCGTCGTAGCAACTCCCCACCCAGGGCTTGTTCCTTTCGGAGGTTTAGCAGAGGCGTCGCGGCGTAGGTAATGGCAATAGTTGAATTCGTCCCATAGCTTGGCGTAGCTGTCAAGCAGTAGCTTCGGAAAAGAGCGTGAGCACGTTTTCTTGTTGCTATACAAGGGAGGAGGGAAAAGCGTCTCGACTCCATACCCCCCATCCGTGACGGTGTGGCCTTGAATTCCACTCCCACAGATCCCCTCGGGGTCTTCGAGAGCAGCCAAATTACGCTCCAGTGGCATAGGGGCCAGGAGTAAAGCCACGGCCAGCAAGACGAAGGCCCAAAACCAGACTTGCCGCAGGACCGGGGCCCGGAGGGCTGCCCATCGCGACGAGATTTGCCGCATGAGCTTTGGGGATAGCGTTGACAGCGGCAGCACGCAATGGGTTGGGTGGTAGCAGCGCTTGTAGGACAGAGTGGTGATGCGGTGGCGCCAGCGGCGGCACGCAAAAGGTGGCGGGAGTTGGAGTGCTGTGGGGAAGGGAGGGGAGGAGAGGGGAAGGGACGGGAAGGACAGTCAGTTTGTGTTGATGTGCACGTCTTGGGTAGGGGCCACTGTGCGTGCGGGCCTCTTGTGTCTCCCCAGGGCTATGCAGCTGCTGGTCGTACCCCGCCTGGCCTTCGTCCATGCTGAGAGGCAGGGATATGCCTGGAGGGAAGCAAGGCCGCCGTGGGGGTAAGGGCAAGGGCTTCCGGTGGACGGATGCACTGCCTGCTGGTGGCCCACCCTCTACCCATGCACGTACTGTCCGTCCCGCTAATGCTAGAAGGGCCCTCCGTCCAAGGCAGTTGCCTGAGTGGGTCGTGGTGGAAGAAATTGGTCGTGGGAGCGCCACGATCTCCCTTCGAAGAAAGAGAAGGCCTCCCTGCGGCCTCAAAAAAAGACGGTGCCACCTTTGGACACCATAACCACGGGCCACGGGACAAAGGCACGGATTAGATGAGGCCATGCTGTGATGTTGTATAGTAGAGGTGCAAGGGTTGGTCAGAAGTGAAACTAGAGGATGGAAGGACGGGCCTTTTGGAGGTTAGGTGTGGGAAAAAAAGAAGGAAAAAGGACCGCGAACGGCTGGAAAGAAACAGAACACCTCAGTGAAACGCTCTTCATTAAACCCTAACAAGAAAGGCGTACACAGACCCGCCGACGAATAGAATGAATGGGAAGCACAGGAGTTGCCTGGTGTGAATCGATAGCAGCTGGCAGGCAAGGAGGGCAAAAGTACAGAGGGGGAATTGCGACGATTCACGAAAGAAAGCCGCCCAGCCTAACACGAAAAGAAGGCAACCAAACATGAGGTTGCACTAGACGTGGCCCGTTGGGAAGAGAACAGAGTGGGTCATTAGGAAGAAGAAGACACAAAAGAGGCAAACGGAGAAAGGCCAAGGTCAGTAGTGGTGCCTATCGCAGTCTGCCTCGAAATCAGCAAGAGGAAAAAGACAACGTGCATCAAACAGAGCATACGTCACACTCCCTTCACAAGAATGAAATAAGGCATCCATCCTCTCTCAAAGCTCTCCATTTTTCTCTTTCAAAATAATTCGTACTTTTATTTTTTTCCACTTTTTCCAAAGCCAAATCGTCTCCGGTTTGAATCCCATATCCAGTCTCCCTCCCTCCCTCCCCTCCCACCCTCACCCTCCCTCCCTTCCTCCTCCAGACGTCCTGACACAAGTCGTAGAGGTAAGGAAGCGGGGCTGGAAGAGGAAGAGGGGGAGAGATCTCTCATGGACTGGCTGCCCAGGAAAACGGGAGGGTGGGAGGGAGGGAGGGAAGAAGGAGGAGGGAGTGTTGGGTGAGAGTGGAGTGATGGAAGGGATAAATGAAAAAGAGACAACCTCCACCTTTTGACCAGCACACGGCCCTCACGAACTCGTGGTGCCACAGCCCCTTGACTTTGCTTCACGTCTTGACGCCTTGGCCTTCTGAAGGGAGAGTTCTGTTCCTGTGTGCATCACCCACATGTGTGAATGCTCAAGCCACGCACCCTTTTGCTTCTCTCAACAACCTCCCCTCACATGTGTGAATGCTCAAGCCACGCACCCTTTTGCTTCTCTCAACAACCTCCCCTCTCCTGTAGAGCAGCGCCAAAGCGCAAGAGTAGCAGCAGGAGCAGCAGCAAAAGCAAGCAGCAGCAGAACAGCAGCGACAGCGGGAACAAGAGCAAGAACTCTGTACGGTGGTTTCCTGCCTCTTCTTTCCTAATACCCACACAACCACAGCCCTGCTTCTTCTGGAGGGGTCTCGCTGGAGGCGGTCGAGCGCTGGCGGGAGGAGAACCAAGGACCGGACAAGGAAGGGCATTTCAAGCGTAGCCACAAAGCGGGTTTCAAGGCTCTTCATGGCAATCCCCTCGAATGGCGCCCTCGTTAGTGGGACGGGAGTGAATAAATAGCCGCGAGAGAAGGAGGCAGAGATTAGACAAGCAGATTCAGGCGGAAAGAGAGTCATATAAAAATCTATGAGAATGAGAGACGGCGATCCGCATGTATGCTGCGGTGACGAAGGAAATGCCAAGACGGGGCCTGTAGATCATCACCTTAGTCTATGACAGACCATGCAGGTCAAATTTGTGTGTGTGCTATTTTGGGGACCTTCCGGCTAACGTTCCCCTTGAGTAAGCACATTGTTTTGCTACGCTCAAGTTCGAAGCAAGCGGAGCTATATGCACGCCATAGAAAAAGGACGCCTCAAAAGTAAACGAAAAGTAGACAAGCAAGGGAAGAGTAGCTATTACGCGGCCCGCGACCTCCTTAGACAGGTCCCTGATGCCCAAACTGCTGCCTTCCTCATCAAAGCACGCCGCCTGATTGTCCTCGCTGCCGGGAATCGCCCGCCTGCTCAAGCACCCGCTTGCCTTCGGGTCCGCACAGAGCAGGGGAAGTCGTGGCCGCGTGTAGAGATGGTGATGCCTATGGCGCAGGGTGGCGAGAGCATTGATGGTAGTGCCAACGATGCCCATAACGAGGAGCAGCGACAGGAGCAGGTGCAGGAGCAGGAGCAGGAGCAGAAGCAGGGGCAGGAGCGGGAGCAGGAGCGGCAAGACAAGGCAGTGACGTTTCTGCTAGGCTTGGATGGACCTGGTGGCAAGACATTGCCGGCGGGCGTGTTTGTCGGGGTGATGGACTTTCTCATACCCTCTTGGGATCCGTTGCGGGCGGGCATGGGAGGACAGCAAAAAAGGGAGGCATGGGAGGGTATGAGTGAATTATTAAAAGGGGGGCCATGGGATCAAACGGCCATGATTGATGCGTTATAAGAAATTTAAGGGAAAGGAACAGATAAGGGACAAAAGGGGATAGAAACGGAAAGGGGGACAAGCGGCCGACTCTGCTTGTTAAAAAAATGGATTAAGCCCGCCGTGGGGAAAGAGAGATACACGAACGCTAAAAAGAAAGGAGGGATACATAGATTTCAGATCGAAACAGTGATCCACCTCGCTCTACGTAATATGCTGACAAGCCAGTCCATGATAGCACGACACACACCACAACGTTGCCTGAAGGTGTGTTGGTGGGTGAAATGGATTATCTCATGCCTTACTGGGATCCGCTGCAAGAGGGGAAGGAGGTTTTGGAAATGAAAGGGCCAGGCGATAAGAATTCGAGAATCAGCTTGGTGGAGGGCGAGAGGCACTAAGGAAGGGGGAGGCAAATGGTGTAGAGACTATATATAAGAAGACAAACTTGGACATTTGAGAAACAGGTACAGAGAGAGAGAATGGTTTTCTGAGTTGGCGTTTTTGGGGAACATCGCTGGCTACGAATCGGAGCGAATCAGAGAGATGCCGCCTGCTCTTCTCGAATGATAACTGCGTTACTTGAGCGTGGCGCCGATCCGGTTCGCCCAAATGCTAGGGACTACACTGCGATCATGCTGCACATGACTAAGCGCCACTTTTCCTGCGTGCGCCGCCTCCTGCGTGTGTTGTCTCCCCCGATATCCACCACGCCCTTGTTCACGTCGGCGCGCTGCCCGCGCCACTCTCAACGTTCAGTTCCACGACGAACATGGTGGTATGGAGGATTCAAGGCGCTCCATTTCGCGGCCGACCACAGTGGGAGTGTGGATGAGGAGATGGTTGAGTTGCTGTTGCGTGCGGGAGTTGACGCCACCATTCGCGACAAGCGTGGACGGACTGTGTTGGACATGGTAGAATACAATGAATGGAGATTTAAGGGATGTTGTTGCGCCGGCGAATCCCTCCGACAGGTGCCTGCTGCTGAGCTTGCTGTCCTCCTCGTCAAGGCCCGTCGCCTCGTTATCCTCGGTGCCGGAGGTCGTGCATTGCTCCAAGCACCGGATTGCCCCATAGACAGATTGAAGAAAGGTAAGGCGTCGCCACGCGTGGAGATGGTGATGTGCGTAGCCGAAGGAAGTAAGAATGGCGGCGACGGCAGCGAGGCCCACCAGGAGCAAGAGCAACATGAACACGAGCAGCATCAGCGGCTGCAAGAGGCAATGGCCTTTTTGTTGGGATTAGGAGGACCGGGGGGCAGGATGTTGCCTGGGAGAGTGTTTGTACGAGTGGTAGATTTTGTCATGCCCAAATGGGATCCGCTACGGGTAGGAAACGCGGGCTTAGAGACAGAAGAGCCGGCAGATATGGAGGCAATGAGGCGGGAGATTGAAGAAACAGCTTGGCGTTGAAGTTGCAGAGAGAAAGGGGGGGGATGATTGAGGAATTGTACAGGGCAATGTGAGGCTACATGGAGGAGACGAAGTTTGTGTCTTTGGGTCTCCTTTTACTACTCGAGGACGCAAGACAGCAGGGATTTGAAAGGGGGAAAAATGATTTTATAGGCTGCAGGCTGGAAAGGGTCATACAATTGAGAAGTGATGGAGATAGGAAAATGCATTTCTGGCTTTTAGGCAAAGCCACCTTCTGCAGGCGTCTCCGTGCATCACACAAGAGGGGGGGGAGGCTTCAGGGAAGGGCAAAGGGAGGCTCGGCCACCAATAAAAAAAGGGAAAAACGGATTATTTTTGCCACTTGTTTTTCCTTGATGTATTTTACTTTCGCCAACTCTCTTTACGCTCTGCCTACCACGGCTACTAAGCACTCACTCACAATGGAAGGGGAGAAGGGAGGAGGAAAGACAAGGAGCTTCACAGCATATCAGTCAGTGTTCTACTCCACGGTCAGCACCTGGACTTTCTGTTTATCAGGCTAGTGGCTTTCGTGTCCCTTTGCACGGCTTGCTATAACACACAAAATTGCGTTCGGGCCCCCCAAAAATGTCGTGCATCGCATCTGACCAAGGGGGATTCCTGTAATTTCATGGAATACCCCTTGATCTGACAAGCCGCCCGTTTCTCATCCTTCTTCTTCTTCTTGCAAGTCACTGGCAGCTTGAAAATGGGCTTCCACTTCACCAACAACCCATTGCGTCTCACACACTGCCACACCACTCACACCCACGCACAGGACGCTGGCCACGATGCTCCGCATGACGCCTGTCCGGTACCAGGCCTCAGAATGCAAGAAGAAAGTGACCGCAGCCGCTGCCGCCGCCGCCGCCGCCTCACACAGCAGCAGCATCACCACCCCTCCCTCGTCCTCCGCCTACTACACACCCGCCCAGCTTCCCACCCTCCCCCGCCTCCTCCTCGCTTCCCTACATCCATCCAAAAATGTGCTGTCTGCGCGGGCTCTGTCCTTGCCTGAGCAGCAAGTGGAGGCAGCGAAGGCCATGCGTGACAAGGGTCTGAAGCACTTGACTGATGATGCAGACTACTCATGTGCCCTCCCCGAGCTGGAAAGCGCCTTGAGCGTCATCCGATACCTCCTTCCGTGTCCTTCGTCCTCTGTTGCTGCTGTCATTGCCGACAAAGACGAGGAGGGGAAGGCGGGTGAAGCTTCTCGCGCTGCTCCTGCCGCTGCTGGCGCCCCTTCTCCTTTTTACGAGGACCATCACCCCCTCCTCTCCTCCACCCCTTCCTCCTCTCCTTCCTCCGCAGTAGCCAAGGCATTGGCCTTCTCATGCTACTCGCATCTGGCCACGTGCTATTTTCATTTGGGTGATTTCAAGGCCGCGGTCGCTGCGTGCGACGCTGCCATGCTCCTCCAGGAGGGAGGGAGGGAGGGAGGGGGGGAGGGAGGGAAGGAAGTAGGCATGAACAGCAGCATGCGGACAACAACGACGACGGCAGCAGTTGGCATTCACCTTCCCACCTCGTCCTCTCTCCCTCCCTCCCTCCCGGCCGACCGAGCTCGCCTCCTCTACTGGCGGGGCAAGGCCCGAGCAGCGGGAGGGGAGAGGATGCTTGCCAAGCGACAGCAAGAGCACCAGCAGCAGCAGCAGCAGCGGCAGCAGCAAGGAGGAGGAGTACTCTTCACAGGCGTAGACAAGGAAGAAGGGGAGCAGGCCAAGAAAGAGGAGGAGACCCCCTCCTCCCTCCCTCCCTCCCCTCCTCCTTCCCAGCCGCAGCCACAGCAGCAGCAGTTGCATTCGCAGCAGCAGGAGCAGCAGCAGCCCTCCCTCCTCCTCTCCCTCGCCCTGAAGGACCTAAAAGAAGCTTTGCGTGTGGACCCCAACAACAGACAAATCCGAAGTGAGTACTTCAAGATGAAGAAGCGGATAAGGAAGGAGGAGGGCGGGAGGGAGGAAGGGGGGGAGGAACAGCGGGGGAAATGGAAGGGGCAGACCTGGCGAAGGCTCTTGGCGGTGGCGAGGGGGAGTGGAGGGAGGGAGGGAGGGAGGGAGGGAGGGTCGACTGGAAGTCTGGGGGGGAAGAAGAAGATGACGGCGAACAAGGCGAACGAGGAAGAGGAGGAGGAAGAGGAGGAGGAGGAGGCGCAGCAGCAGCAACAACAACAGTGGCAAGGAGAGGAGACCAAGGAGGAGGACGTTGCAGAGGCTATTCCAAGCCCCCCCTCCCTCCCTCCCTCCCTCCCTCCCTCCCTCACTGCTGCCCAAGCGACCACCATCGTCACGGGACAGCCCCACCGAGCCACACACACAGACACCCCCTCCCTCCCGTCCTCCCTCCCTCCCTCCCTCGCTGCAGCCCAAGCGGCCACTATCATGACAGGACAGCCACACGCGGAGACTCCCTCCCTCCCGCCCTCCCTCCCTCCCTCCCTCGCTGCCTCTCAACCCACGACTATCGCTGAAAAGGTAGCGAGGGAGAGCGAGGCCCAGGGTCGGGCAGAGATTACCCCGCCCGCCCTCCCTCCCTCCCTCACTGCCTTACATCCAACCACCGTAGCAGGACAAATGAGGAGGTTGGAGTGGGTAGCGAGGGAGAGCGAGGCGCAAGGCCGAGCAGAAGAAGCTAGGGAGATGCGAGCGGCTGCTGCTGAGTGTGGGATGTGGTTAGAGAGGCATGCACAAGCCACCGGTTCCTCCCTCCCTTCCTCTTCCTCCTCTTTGGGGGTCCGGGAAGGGAGTGTGATCTCTTCCTCTTCCTCCTCCTCCTCCTCCTCCTCCTCCTCCCCC
>Ga0209390_10007353_pt1 | contig 14160 bp, 16 predicted proteins | sample BON01_FD_187212 | JGI IMG/M metagenome (GOLD analysis project Ga0209390, IMG submission 187212) | Freshwater microbial communities from Lake Bonney liftoff mats and glacier meltwater in Antarctica - BON-01 (SPAdes) (version 2) | ecosystem: Environmental > Aquatic > Freshwater > Ice > Glacier... | reverse complement strand
CGGCTGCAGTGGGTCACGAGGCACGCGCCAAGGGCTTCGGACCGCCACAAATGCACCGGCAGCTGGCGCCAGCGCCGATTGTCCTTGCGAAGGACAATCGTTCCGATTCCACCAGTGAAACGGCCAAATTTCGCCAAAGTCGACGGTTACCCTCGCTGGCATGAATTTCGTGTCCGGCAGCGCCAAACCTCTACTCTGCTGCCATCCAGCCCGCTGCCCCATTTGAACTGAGTCACGGCGCACGCATCATCGCCACGTACACGCGCATCGTTTGCCGTGCCCGAAAGTGAGACGCCGGCCTTTATAAATGGCCGACAGTGTGGACCACGAGTGGATCCGCGCCGATTCGGCGCTCCTGCCGCACAAGGGCGAGCTGCGTCGGCGGCACCGCCTGTACTTGGAGGCGTTGAAAACGATTGAGGCGAGCGACGGCTCGCTCGAGTCCTTTATCGTCGACCACGGCCTTGACTACCTCGGCCTGCAGCGCGTTGCCGCCGGCTGGGTGTTTCGCGAGTGGGCGCCCTCCGCCACGGCGGCGTCGCTGGTGGGCGACTTTAACCAGTGGGACGTGGCAGCCCACCCGTGCGACTTCAACGAGAACGGGGTGTGGGAGGTGCGTGTCCCCGACTGCCATCGCAGTGGGGAGAGCCTCCGCGTCGGTTCGAGGTACAAGGTTGCGCTGCGCTACTTGGGCGGTGGCAAGACACAGCCTGGCCGACCGCACGACCGGGACGACAGCGCGGTCCTCGGCTCCGACCACGGCGGCGCAGGACCCGGCGGCGGCGCTGACTCCTGGCGCGACGGCGGCGGCGTGGGGCTACGGGCCGACGGCTGGGCGTTTGCGATGCCGGCGTGGGCGATGCAGGCGCACAAGGACGAGCGCAGCCACGAGGTTTGCGCGGTGGTGCCGCGGCCCCTGCACGCGTACCCCTGGCGCCACGCGCGCCCGGCTGCGCCGCCCGCGTCGCTACGGATCTACGAGGTGAGAGCCTTGCTGCGTTGTCCTCACCCCAACGGGGAGCTGCCGCCCTCGCAGCCTCGCGTCGCGCCGCTGCCCCTCTCGCGTGCCCGCCGCCGCCTCGGCCATCGCCTGCCACGCCGCTCGTCCGCGCGGCCCGACGCCGCTTCGAATACAAACGGACCTCGGCCACGTTCTGCCAGGTGCATGCGGGTATCGCGACGCAGCACGCGCGCGTGGGCACGTGGCGCGAGCTGCGGACCGAGCTGCTGCCGCGGGTCTACGAGCTCGGCTACACGGCGCTCCTGCTGCTCGGTCTACAGGAGCACGGCTTCTACCCGAGCTTCGGCTACCAGGTCACGTCCTACTTCGCCCCGTCGGAGCGATTCGGCACTCCCTCCGAGCTGCAGGCGAGCTCCACAACCCTCCGCGCCACCTCGAGGCTGCTCGAAGCCCAGCTAGATGGGTCAGCGCTGGACGGCAGTCGCGCAACGCACCCCTCCCTCACCCGCCGTGTCTCTTCGCTTGCCTGAGCCCTGTGCGCTGCCCAGGCGCTGGTGGACGATGTGCACAGCCTCGGGATGGTGGTGCTGGGCGAGCTAGTGCACGCACACGCCGCAGCCTCCGATAATTGCCGTGAAGGCCTCCCGCAGACGCCCGACGGCGGGCCCTACTTCAAGGCTGGCGCCGCGGGACAGCACGCGCAGTGGGGATCGCGCCTCTTCGACTACTCACGGGCTGAGGTGCTGCGACTGCTGCTGGCCAACATCAAGCACTGGGCGACCAATTACCGGCTGGACGGCTTCCGCCTCGACGCGGCTTCCACGATCCTCTACGGGCAGCTCGGCGGCGCCCCTGCCGATTACGGCTCCTTCTTCGGCGCCGGCGCCGTCGACGAGGCGGGACTCCTCTACTTGCAGCTCGCCTCGCACCTCGCCAAGCACGGGATCGCGCCGCCCCTGACGACGGTCGTGGAGGAGGCGCGCGTCTGGTTTCGCGCTCTGGCGCCCTGCCGACGCCGCCATTCTATATCTGGCCCCCATCCGCCGCATCCGCGCGCGCTCAGACCCTCGGCCTCTCCGCACCCGCGCGTTCCGCCGCACCACTTTCGACGAGGGCCATGGTCCCTGCGGCATCGCACCGTCGCTGCCCCACCGCACCGCTCAACCCCAAAGGGAGGTGAGGGCCAACCCGTGGTCCCTTCTCTGGCGCAGGTGTCTGGCTACCCGGGCATGTGCGCTCCGCTCGAGCAGCTGGGACTCGGGTTCGACTACCGAATGGACATGGGTCTGCCCGACCTCTGGTCCGCCGTGCTTTCGCTCGAGCACGCGCCGCCTGCCGCGCCGCTGCCCATCCGCCACCTCGTCCACGTTCTCACGCGGGTGCGCGCCGTTCGCCTTCTCGATTGACCCCCGCCTGCTGAGTATGGTGAGTTCGCCCCTTGTCCCAGGCGCGCTGTGAGGAACGGCGCCTCTCGTACACCGAGTGCCACGACCAGAGCCTGGTAGGCGACCAGGCGCTCTCCTTCCGTCTCATCGGCGCGGCCATGTACCTCCACATGGGGCGGCGCGGGGAGTCGGCTGGCCCTGCGGCGGGCCACCCGGTGGTGGAGCGCGGCGTGGCGCTGCACAAGCTGAGTCGGCTCCTCAGCTACGCCCTCTCGGCGCACGCCTACCTCAGCTTCGTCGGCAACGAGTTCGGCCACCCAGAGTGGGTCGAGATGCCCTCGCACCACAATGGAGGCTCCTTTGCACGCGCGCGCCGCAGGTGAGTCGTGTAGTGGTAGAGTTGCCCCCCCCCCCCTCCCTGGGGCCCGCTCTCCTTTCGGCTGGCGGGCCCGTCGCTGAGCCCCCGCTCGACTCTTCTCTTCCAGGTGGGACCTCGCCGCCGACCCCTCCCTCCGGTATTCGCAGCTCCTCGCGTTTGACCGCGAGATGCACCGCCTCGAGAGTGCGCTGGGCTGGCTGCGCGCCGCCCCGCCCGCGCGCGCCGAGGTGGGCGCGTGCATACGACGCCAGCTTCTCTGTTTCTGCCGCGGCGACGCGCTCTTCGTCTTCAACCTGCACCCGGCGCGCACGGCCGACGAAGTGCTGTGGCTCTGGCGGGAGGCGGAGGGGTCGCGTCCCGAGGGCGCGGCGGCGGTTTCGGGCCGCGAGCCGCTTCTGGTCCTACTGAATTCTGACGAGCTCGCGCTGGGAGGCCGCGGCCGCCGCGCCCGGGTAGCCGATGCCCCCCCTGGCGCGCCGACGCTCCGCAACCTGGATGGCGCATGTTGCGAGGCGCCCACCGCCCGAGGCGCCGCGCAGGCCCATGCGCGGCCGGTGCGTGTATGCGTGCCGCCATGCAGTGTGGTCGTGGTGGGGGCAGGGGGGCGGCTGCGCCAATGGCCCGGTGAAGACTGTAGGATGAGAGGTTTGTGAGACTTTTGGCTTTTCCGCCAGAGGCAGAGGGTGAACAGACGAAAAAATGCCACAATATACACTCTCTCCAATACCAATATATGTATGTGTCACTGTCACTGTGGTGTCATTGTCACCAGGATATCATTGTATGCGCCGTATCCCTCTATGTCTCGTGTTTTTGCAGTTTGAGTTTGCACGGTGAAGGTCGTGTTGAATCTCATATCGCTTGGCAATGATAGTAGGTAGGTAGAGGTGGGACAGGGCCTGTTGTTAGCACAGTTGTCTAGACACTGTGGGCGTGGGCGGCCCGTGCCCCCTTGCCCGCCGCCTTGTTTGGTGTTTCGTCGTGTCGAGCGGCGTTCGCTTTCTGGTCCTAACCCCCCCCTCCTGGGTCTCGCAGGGTTAAGGGTGTGGGTTAACCCTGCGGGTTAACCTAGAGCAGCCTCGCCCAGCGATCAGCTGTCCAAAATTCGTCCTAAGAGTCGGCGGGGACCAAATAAGAGAGCTAGGGCTAGGGCAAGGGAGAGGGGATGGAGGCGCTGGGGAAAATTATAAGAGAGGCATCATCACATCCAGCAGCCCTGACGTTGCCACGCAGCTAGCGAAGCCCACGGTCGGTGATATACGGGGCGGAGGGATTCGGATTGGGACGACGATGGGGGGAAGGCGCGAGTGCGAGTGACTGCGCGCAGGCTGAAATAATGCCCGGGGGTTGCGGGTTGCGTCGCTGAGCGCTTAACTAAGGCCCCTTATCCGCGATACCTCTCCATACTTATCCCACGACTTCGCCATAAGCCCGCAACAAAGGCGACTCCTGCGGGACACCTATACCACTTTTAGCTATTGTAGTGATTGTGATTGGTGTTGTGCGGAGTGGATTCACCTGTTTTATATTTATGTATACATTATATATATATAAATTATTATATATAATATATATATAGATCTATATATATATATATATATATATACGCAAATCGCAAATGACAGTCTGCAATCGAAAATCGAAACTGATAACTGAAATTACAGAAACAGAAATACCATATATATACTTACGACCTCGCATACGAGGCTGATCCTGCCAAAAGACGCCCTGTGCTGACCAGCCTTGTCGCAGCTCGAAGTCAACTCGAGTTCGTCTCCTCGGCCCCCACCATGTGTGTAGACGTGTAGACAGTCAGACAGAGGTCGGGACGATTTCCACAAGTTCACACAAGGGTTATTTAAGCGTCGAATTAGGCACATCAGTTGGACGAGATGTGTCACAGCCACAGCCACAGTCCACAGTCACAGTTGGCTTGAATTTCAGCTGCCTCGACAAATACTCCGACCGCGACCGGGAGGTAAAGGTGTAAAGGTAAAGGTATACACTTTTTTTTTTTTAATATATGTTATCATTATCATCATAAAAAACGCATTTCTCATTGCAGGGCTGGTCCCAGCTCGTCTAACGTTTAACGTCTAACCGCGGTTTGTTCTAGACGCAGTGGCGCGTTTTGTTTTATACGACGCGCGCGCGGGTTGCCACGCCACCAGAGGCAGAGGCAGCGCAGAGGATCAGAGTAAAAGGTAAAGGCGTGTAATAAAAATAAAAAGTATATATATATATATATATATTTTAAATAAAATTATAGTTATAATTACGACATATGTATATACGCAAATGACAGTCTGCAATTGAAACCCTGCGATAATTAAAATAACAGAAACATACACTGACACGTATACGCATACAGTATGCACACGTACTCGATGATCATTGTACAAAGCACAAAGCTGAGGCTGATCCTGATCCTGTAAAAGACGCCCGTCCTGCCGACAAGCCGATTGGCGCAATTCGAATAAGTCACTCTCGAGTTCGTCACCTCAGCCCTCTCGTGTGCAGACAGTTGGTCGGGGGACAGAGGCCAAGAGGCCAAGAGGCAAGAGGCCCGCCCGCTCCCCAGGGCGGGTTGAACAGCCACGCGCCACGCGTGCGCTCGCTGGACCGATCGGCGACCTTGCCGCTGACGTGCACAAACATTGGCGTTGGAGCATGCGCCGACCAGCACGACCGGCGAAAGGGAAAGGGCCTAAGGGAAAAGGTGCGTGGGGCCGTTCAACCCCTACAGGCCTTCTAATACTAATACATAATACTGTAGCATACTGCACTGCTGGTCAAGCAAGACTCCACAGCTCCTCAGCAGCCCGGTCACGTACGAACTCGGGTGACTTCAGCCAGGTTTGTGTTTGCGTGCTCAGCAGTGGGTGCGGCACTGCATTCAGTGCGCACGATTTTTGCCAGTTTTGCCCATGTATCTGAAGACCGCGGTCCGTCACTGGATGGTGTGGATGGTCGCGCTTTTTGCACACTAGCCGAAGGTGTACGTACACATCCGGTACCGCTTGCGCTTGCTGTTGCCGTTGCCGTCGTGCTGGTGCTGGTACTGGTGCAAAGTTGTGCACTGGCACTGGGCACTGGGCACTGTGACGCATGGTCACGGCAAAGCCAACGGCCAACGGCAGGGCGTTTCTTGGCAGGACCAGCCTCGTATAATAGATATTATATTATAGCATATCATACAGCAATAATAATTATCATAATTCTATTCGACTTTTACACACGCGCGTTCTTTTTTATTGTTATTATTACTAGGGTCGGCCCTCCTCATCCTCATGAGGAGTAGAGTAGTATTGTAGTATCAGAGTAGGAGTAGGCCGGCTCGGGTCTGGGCTAGGTAGTTTGGGGTGTGGGGGTGGGTGTGGGGGTGGTTTAGATTTAGAGGGATTCCGATTTTTTTTTTTTTTTTTAATTTTTTTGGTCGCTCAAGCTCAGGTCAAAGGCCGCCGCCCACAGGCGGGCCTTGCCTTTACATACTGTGATACTGATAATACTGAGAACTACTGGGAATGGGCATAGGGGTTCCTAGGCCTAGGAGCATCTGGAAGCTCTCGACGAGTGCCAGTAGGCGACGTCAGTCGGCGGACAGTATAAACAAACGGGTTAAACCCTGAGCCTGAGCTTCGCCATTTGTGTATGCTGTCCGCTGACTGACGTCGCCTACTGGCACTCGTGGGTTAGGGCTAGGGCTAACCCCCCTGTCAAGTACAGGAGCGAGCCGCTAACCGACTGTACTATCTTAGCGCTAAGATAGTACAGTCGGTTAGCAGTTAGAGTTAGCGGTTAGCGGCTGTACTATCTTAGCGCTAAGATAGTACAGTCGGTTATAGTTATAGCGGCTTGCTCCTGTACTTGACAAACCAGGAGTCCTCATGAGGGACTGCTGGGTGCTGGTGGCTGGTGGGTTTCGGGCCCGCGGTACCCATACTGCCCGCAGCGGCCGTCGTGCCGGCGTGCCGGCCACTCGCGCGAGCTTATCTTTGTCCATGGGCGGGATTCTATCATGAGAACTCTTGTTTTTGTCAAGTACATGGAGCGAGCTCACTCCCCTCTGCTGCAGCTCCATACTCAACAGATCTCCGGACACTTGGCACTACTTGGCATAGCGCACGCACAGCGGTCGCGCTCATCAGCATCAGTGCTCGGTACAGCAACTATATATCTGATAATATTATTATCATCTCTCTCAGTCTCTGTCCGCTCCGCTCTCCAGTGCGCGAGGGCGAGGAACTTATTGAAGTCGGTCCGCGTGCATAGCCAGGCGGGGAGAGGGAGAGGCTGCGCGAGACGGGGAGGCCGCGCGAGGCCTCACAGGCCTGTGGCAGTCCCCGGCGGGGTCGTTGCGTAGCCCTCCGCGCCGCTTTGCGCATGCTGGATGCTAATGCTGGTGTAGTAGGAGAATTTCCTTCATGTCTGCAGAAAGGAAATTCCCATGTCTGGTGGACGTGAAGAAGGCAGCAGGCGGTAGCTGCGGCGCCCCTGACGACCCCGCCCCCCGCCGCCGCGGAGCATGCTGCACATTTGTATTACGCATTGTTCTCACAAGGGCCTTACAAGGGGCGTTCATGTCTCAGGTGAGTGAGTCAGGGTGCGTGATGCGTGATGTGTGTGTGTGTTGTTTGCGCGTGTGAGTGGTTCTAAGATCAGATACAGCTGTGATGATGATGATATGCTTACCCCCACAGGGTACTCCCCCCCCACCCAGCAGCCGATATGCCGATATGGCCCACAGCACACACAGCACACAGCCGCCAGCACTGCGGCCACACCGCACTAACTACCTACCCCCCAGGGCAGAAGACAAACCCCCGCACGACGCGCCAACCCCACTCAAACGGTCTATGCTCACCCCTTTCGGAGGGCCCAGACCCAGGTTTGGCGCAAAGGCACGTGAACGCTGGTTCACCCATTCAAACGGCTCTGATTTAAAAAAAAAAAAAAAAAAAAAAAAAAGATCCGCGCATATCATCGTTCCAGGATGGCTGTGGAGACCGACCCGGCGCAGCAGCAGCAGCCGCACTTCCCGACATGGGCGGGTCCGGGGGTTGGCTTTGCCAGTACCCCGTAGCTCCCATGGCCAGTGTTGCTGTTGCGCGGCTAGTGGGTATGTTTGCAACTGTGATGGGGGTGTTGTCATACCAGACGGCAATCCCAGTAGTGGTGGTGGTGGGAGCTGGTGCATATGACGGCAGGGTGGGTGGCCTTGCAAGGGGTATGCGAAGCGAGAGTGTAGGTGATGGTCGAGGTGAGCATGTGCGCGAGTGTTGGTTAGGGCGGCAGCTGTAGCTGGGCCTATCGGTGAGGGTAAGGGGTGGTAGTAAGAGGGCAGCAGGGGCCTGATGGCCTGATGCGGGCTAGGCCATTTCCCTGTGTGTGGATTGAAGATGTGTGCGTTCGGCGGAGTGCAGATGGCAAGTGGCAAGGGTGTCATTAGGGGCATGATGGCCGTTTGTGCCCTGCAGCCAGATAGCTCGACCGCCTACTGAGCACTCGGTGCTTGGTGCCCACCGGCACCGTGTGAGCTGTGGGTTGAAAGTGACAAGTAAAGCAGGACTCTGGCGAGAGGCGGTTTCCGGCTCGCTCAGTCGCACCCCTTCGGCGTGGAGCTCGGCGTGGCCTGTGGGAATCATCTGGGTGATGATACTTCCCGCCTCACCATGGCCGTTCGTTCGACTGTTGCGCAGGTCGACCGCAGGGTCGAAAAAAAAATGGCTTGCGGCATTTGACGACTTTTTTTTTTTTTTTTTTTGTAAACTCTTCATAACATACAACTCGTGCCACAAAAGCTGAGCGCATGGCGGAAGAATCACCCCCCTTTTTCATCTCTAATTCATGTCATACAACTAACTCTAACACCACAAACGGCGAGAGCCCAGAGCGAGAAACATTGCCGGCGCCGAAGCGCTAGCAGTGGCGGCGAACGGTGTTTTGCGAAGGAGTTTTTGTGCTATTTGAAATAAATACTATTTTTGGCAAATAGTAATAAGAACTCATGTTGGATTTGTGCTATTTAGGAAAATCTCACAAACTCATGTTACTTTTGCCGCTATTTATCACAATAATAACAAAAGCTTGATCACTTTTGTGCTATTGAGAGTAATCTCAACCATTCATGTTCATTTTTCTGCAATTTGTACAAATAAATAGCAGCAAAACGCTTGATTGACTTTGTACTTTGTGCTATTTTATCAAATAGCACAAAACCCATCTTGAGTTGTTGCCTTTTTAACTGGTTTATGAAATAGCAACACATCGCACATCTCAATATTTGTGCTATTTTATGAAATAGCGACAACTCATCTTGAGTTGTTGCTATTGTTTAAAATTGCATAAACTCGCTTATTTGATTTGATGAGATTTTTTTAAATAGCAACAACTGATCTTGATTTGCTGCTATTTCATAAAAAGAAAAAGGCAACAACTCACAACTACAAGTTGTTGCTAGTTCTTCAATAGTTCAATAGCAGCAGGTGAGGCGGTGCTTTCCTCTGTTTGTTTGCTTTTTGTGTTGGCAATTAATTGGCCGATTTGCGGGTTAACCGGGGCGCGCACCAAGCCGGGAGTTATCAGCCGCCGGCTGCCACACCGGCCCGCGACGCGACGCCGAAGGGAGCAGCGGCGCAGCGCGCCGAGCCGCGCTCGCCCTCGCCTGGCCGCCGGCGGGCCGCTTGCTTGGGTGCTGGGCGCCTTCCAAGCAGTGCGATGGGTCCGCCCGCCGCGGCCGCGGCCGCGGGAAGGTCGAGCCGGAGTGCCGGCCCGCCGTCCTGGGCGCCGCGAGTGGCGGCTGCTGTAAAAAGCAAAGACCACATCGCCGCGGCCATGCGCTGGCCGCGGCCGCACGCCTCGCCGGCGCGGCCGTGGCACACCTCGTACGTACAGCACCTTCAGCTCCGTCTCGGTTTGCGGCGCGTGCTGCTGCACGCGCTCGACGGCTGGACGGCTGGTGGGGCGGGGTGCTGGTCATCCCGGGTTAACCGTTAACCGTCCGCCTCATGCTGCTATTGAAGAAATAGCAAATAGCAACAACTTGTAGTTGAACTAGTAGTTGTAGTTGTGAGTTGTTGCCTTTTTATATATGAAATAGCAGCAAATCAAGATCAGATGTTGCTATTTTACTATTCAAAAAATCTCATCAAATCAAATAAGTGAGTTTATATAAAGTTTGTGCGATTTTAAACAATAGCAACAACTCAAGATGAGTTGTCGCTAGCTCTTTCATAAAATAGCCGCACAAATACTACTGCTGATGTGCAATTTGTTGCTATTTCATAAAAGGCAACAACTCAAGATGAGTTTGTGCTATTTGATAGAATAGCACAAAGTCATACTGTCCAAGATAGATGTACCTACTACCGTATTTGCCTGCAGTAGTTAGTACCCCCTGCGGTATCCGGGAGGATGCCCGCCGACATTCCTAAGTACGCTCTTCGGCCACATTCCTTTGAACGACTTGCACATCCCGCTCAACACATTGCGGGCGCCCGCCGGGCGCCCGCCCATTTTGTATGTTGTGTTTCTTGTGCCGAGATTCATTGCGAGGTAAGTCCTTGATGAATCTCGATTGTCGTTTCGTGGTTGTTTGGCCTCAGAGGCAAACATTCGTAAGAATTCTCTTACAACTCCAGAATCGGCCGTCTGCTTTGAGCAGACGTCCGACGTTTTTCTTCAAGACTACACGCTTGTCAGCGTCACCATCATGTCCGCCATGCTGGACTTACTCGAGGAGGAGCGCGCCGACACGCACGCCGCCAACTCGATCGACTGGAAGAAGCTTTTCCCCACCGACATGTCCATCGACGGCAGCGTCCAATCCTTTGTCCAGCTCCTCATCGCCATCTCCGCGGCGGCCAAAGATGACAACATCTTCATGGCGTTCTTCGCATCCCACGGCACCATCATTCCCGCCGGCGCTCGCATCTACGCAGCGTCTCCCGCCGATGCGGCCATCGACCACGCCATGCGCAACGTCCTCACGCCGTCACGCGACCAAGCCGGGAAGCTGATCTTCATGCCTCACGAAATCGTCGCACGCCGCCTCGCTCTCGCAGCCAATGCCGGCAGGCCGACGCCTCTGGCCGGCCCCGTCTTCTCGACGGTCGACTCCACGCCTGCCAGCAGCCTCTCGTCACACGACAACGTACTTCCACTTCCGCTTTCCGCCGACCTGCCCCTCGCGGACGCCTCCGGCTCCGGGCTCGCCGGCCCCTCCCTGCTCGACACGGAGCCCCCCGACATCACGCTCTCGCCCCCCGCCGATGCCTCCGGCTCCGGGCTGCTCGCAGGCTCATATCCGTTCGACGCAGACGTACCCGGCATCGTGCTTTCGGACCCCGGCGCGCCTGCCGACGCCGCCGCCCTCGCAGCCTCACGCCGCTTCCTCGCCGCCCCTGACCTGTTCGCCGCCACCGCCTTCGCCGAGTTCCAAGCCGCCACGCGCAACGACACACACGACCCCGACATGCTCGCCTTCGGTCCACCGACCGACGGCACGCTCTATTTTTCCCCTCCGGCCGCCATCGCACCCACGGCGGCAACGACCGGACCCGCCCCGCCCGCTGCCGATGCTCGCGGCCCGCTCCACTCCGGCTCAGATCGCAATACCACATCCGTCCGCCAGGGACCCGCCATGGGCCGCTTCCCCACAGCTGCTGGTGCCCTCCCCGCCATCAACCTGTACAAATACAAGAGACATATTCTTCTCAATATTCAACGGGAGCTCGCACTCGCGCTCCGTCGGATCATCGCAGATAGCACCCTCGCCGACAGGCTCTACGAGGCCGCCTACGGCCGGGGCCCCGCCATGCTCGTCCTCATCCAGGACTTCGTCGGCGCGCACATGACCGGTATGCAGGCCACGCTCACCGCCAACTTCGCGAGGTCGCAAATCATCCACGCGCTCATAGACCCTGCCTCGTCCAACTGCGCCCACGCATTTCTCGAGGCCGTCTCCAAGTACCTCGAAATCTCTCGGCTCTGCCCCGTGCAGTGCAGCGATGCGGACCTCGCCATCACTCTCGGCAGTTTCCTCGACCGACCACCGGAGAGGAATTCGGCGCCGGGCTGCGCTTCCAGATCCAGATGTACAAATCGAACCGCGAGTCGGGCGACGCCGCCGACTCTGACAACGACAGCGCCAATAGCACGCCGCGCCGCCTGCTCCTTCAGTCCGACCTCGCATGGGCGCTCAAGGAGCACGACCGGTCCGTTCGCCGCAAAGCCGAAGATCTCCGAATTCGCACCTCGATCGCCGACCTCGCCTCCACGCCCGCGCGGGCCACGCAGCTCGCCGACCTACAACGACAGCTGAAGGTCCTGCAGGAGCAACTCGCGGCGCAACGTGCCCCTGCAACGTCCTCTCCCAAGCGTCCATCGGCGGCCCCCGCGCCAGCCAGCCCGGCGGCTCCCGGGCCATCGCCGCGCTCCACGGCGCGCGCACTGGCAGTGGCCTCCACAACGGCTCCAAAGCGATCGATAACGCGGGCCAAGGACATCGGACCCGGAATGCGCAACTGCGCACACTGCGATGGATGACACCTCGACAGGGACTGCGCGTCCCGCCCTCGCGCCTCCGCGTCACCAGCCTCAGGTGGGCCTCCCACATCCTCACCTCCCTCGCCACCCCGCGACCTCGGACCCCCCCCCGCATCCGCCCCGGTCGCCCCCACTGCCGTCGCTCCGCCACATACCGTGGCACCTCCCGCGTCCAGCCCTACGCCCGACGCCAAATCACCAGCGCTAACTGCCCGCCGCGTCACTTTTCGCCGTGTTTGTATCGCCTCTTCCGCTTCGCGCCCCTCCGCGGGATCGCTCCGCAAACCCCCGATCACTCCCCGATCCTGCGGCTACTCAATTCCTGGGCCCCGCCTCCGGGGGACTCAACCGTGCGCCGGCGCTCTTCTCGGGGAGCTTCTCGTCGGCCGCCTTCCTCCCCGCGCTACCGTTGGCAACCGCTCGCACACAACACCCCTTCCGCGTCGACATTCCCCCACTCCCGCCATCCACGGACTCCAAGCAGCTCCAAACGCGCCGGCTGGCCCGCCTGCGTGCCGCCATGTCCGGAACCACCCTCACCTCCGCCTGGCCATCCCGCTGCCCCACCTCCATGGTCGCCCTCGCAACGGCCTTCTGCACGGCTCTGTTCTTCTATGCTACTCGCGTCGGTGCCGCCGTGCTTTGCATGCTCCGCAGGATGCTCAACCTCGACCCGGCATCATCGAACCCAACCCTCCTCCCGGCCTCCCCTCCCCCGTCTCCTCCCCCGCCTAGCCGCCTCAAACTCCCCACCTCTCTGCAGCTCCATCCTTGCAAAACCCGGCGCCCCACCACCTACTCCCCCACGGAGTCCACCGACCCCACGGACACTGCCCCCCGCATTCCGCGCCTCTCCTCCGAGGCTCCACCGCACCGAATGCCACGGTGCCCCGTTCCCATGCCGCAGGACCTCGCACGCCCCTCCGACGCCCCGCCCGCCGACCACGTCTCACCCTCGACCGCGGAGCCGCACGACCACCCTCTTTCCCTCTCGCTCCGTGGCCAACCGTGGCTCCCTGCGGGCGACGCCACATCCGGTGTTCCACATTCAACCAAGGACACGCCCTCCTGCGGCCCTGCCTGCTCAGCCCACGGGCGCCCCCATCTCCTTCTGCCTCCGCCTGTCCCCTCCCCCACCGCCGGCGCTGTCCCCAGCCCCAACACCACATCGCCCAACGATCTCTCGCAACCTCAGGATACTCCTCCGCCCCCCACGCCGCCTCCCTCCCCATCCTGCTCGCCGCTCATGGCTCGTTCAAGCGTCACTCCGAATCCCCCCGCTCGCGACACCTCTTCAACAGGCTACGTCCGCGGCCCCTCCCCTCCGCCCTCTCCTCCCGGCAGTCCGCCCACCGCCGCGTCATCTCGCCGTCAATCCGCTCCACCTCTGGCTTCGCGCTCCCGGCCGCTGCCTTTGGAGGACAGCGTCTGCTCGGGAACACGCGGTCGCCTTGCTAAGGCCACCGCACCTGACCCACGCGTAAGCGCCGCCACGCGCGGCTGCCGGACCCCGCCTCCCTCGCGCCTCCACGCTACTCCCCCCTTCCGAGCCACGCACACTTCGGCGGCAACTCCTGCTCGCGTTGTCAGAATCACGGCCCGTTCCTCCGGCCATGACTCCGCCCCCCCCGCCGCCCACCCGGCCAACGCCGCCGCCCGCCCAGTGGCCGCCATCGCCACCGCCGTCCAATCCGCCGGCACCGCCTCCACCACCATCCACACCGCCGCCGCCGCCGCCCGCTCCATGGCCAACATCGCCACCGCCACTCTAACTAACGCAGCCGCCAGCCACGTCGCCTGCAACGCCGCCGCCGCCACCTGCCCAGCCGCCGCCACCATCTCCTCCGTCGTCGCCACTGGCCACGCCAAGACCGACGTCGTCGCCCCCA
>Ga0209390_10007351_pt1 | contig 14165 bp, 14 predicted proteins | sample BON01_FD_187212 | JGI IMG/M metagenome (GOLD analysis project Ga0209390, IMG submission 187212) | Freshwater microbial communities from Lake Bonney liftoff mats and glacier meltwater in Antarctica - BON-01 (SPAdes) (version 2) | ecosystem: Environmental > Aquatic > Freshwater > Ice > Glacier... | reverse complement strand
TCACAATTATCTGGCCAGCGTCGCAACGGCCACTGCAAATATTCGATAAAGATGCGTCGCACGTGATCGTGCCGCTGATCGAAGCCGCGACGGCGTCGATATCGCCGGTGATCGTGCCGCCAAAGATGGGCCAGCGAATTTCTGGTGCCACGGTTGCTGCGCCTTCACCTAGACCAATTATTGCGGCGACGCCAGTAGCACCGAAACCGCCCGCGGTAGCGGTACTCGTGCCGACAGTGCCAGACCCGCGCGTTGCCGAGCTTGAGTCACGAATTGCGTTGCTGCAGCATCAAATTGACGACCGTGACACTGTTATAGACGGGCTTGAGGAAAACATCAAGTACACAGACCTAATGAACGCTGCGCTTGTCGAAGAGAAAGACCAGGCCAAGGATCAATTAGCTGGATATCTAACTCAACGGAGTTCGGGTGTGGCGCGCACACCAAGGGAAGCTGTCGCACGTGGGTTGCAATTATGTCCGAACTTGATCTTTCATGAGCGAAGTAAGACGTCATCAGACAATGTGCAAACCCAAAACGGAAAGCGCGTGCTCGAGAGTCTCCTCGCACTGAACGACATAGCATCACGTCTTAAAAGCGGATTAATTCCCGTGCATATGTTAGAAATTCACCTGCGCCAACAGTTGCCAGGTTTTCGAGACGGTATATCGGATACCGCAAAGCATCGATTTAGCGACGACTACGCCATCGACTGGAACGGTGAAACTGTCTATGCCGAACCACACATCGCGTGTGGCGACATCCGCATCCATTTTTATGTCGATCGCGAACGCCTCCAGATAGTCGTGGCCTATGTTGGTCGTCACCTGCGCGACAAAAGTACTCATTAAACAAATTTCGTCTATCGTGGCGCCATGACCACAATGCCGCAATCCCAATCTGCCGTCTACGCGCTGTCTAGTCGCTACATCGAAGAGCTCGCCGCGCTTGACCCGGGCATGGCAACCGCGCTTGGTATCGCCGGCCACGACCATGAGATGACTGACTTCAGCCCAGCAGGGCACCTAGCTCGCGCCAGCGTGACGCGCAAAACTTTGTCCGACCTTAACGCCACTGATTCGAGCGCCGATGCAGACAGGCTCGCCGCCGGCGTGTTGCGCGAATCGCTCGAGTTAGGAGTGATCGAAATCGACGCGAGCGAACAATTGCGATCGATTCGCGTGATCGCCGGCGACATCGACGAAGCCCGCGCGATCTTTGATCTCATGCCGACCGCGACTGCCCACGATTGGTCCGTGATCGCCGAGCGCATGACACATGTGCCCGAGGCGTTTGCCGGAATGCGCGAGTCATGGAAACTCGGAATGCAACGAGGCATCGTCGCCCAAAGTCGTCAAGTTAGTGCTGTCGCCGAACAGCTATCAGCATGGTCTGGCAACGGCACGCCCGCATTCTTTGAACAGTTCGCCGAAAGCGCAAGTTCCGTATCTGGCGCGCCGCTCGAGGCACTGCGCAAGGCCGCCAAACTTTGCTCGGCTGCTATGGCCACCACCGCAACTTTTTTGCGCGAAGAGTACGCGCCGCACGCCGACCCGCGCGACGGCGTAGGCCCAGAGCGCCACGCAATCTCGCGCCGCCGATTCATGGGCATGGACGTTGATGCCAAAGACGCGTACGCATGGGGCTGGGGCGAAGTCGCCCGACTCGATAAAGAGATGGCGCGAGTCGCGCAACAAATTAAACCGGGTGCGTCGCTCGCCGAAGTGCGCCACCTACTCGACACAGACCCGGCACGCGCAATCAACGGCGAAGCGGGCCTACGCGACTGGCTGCAAGAAATCATGGACGAGGCGATGTCGTTCCTGATTACCAACAATCATTTCGAGATCCCGCAAAAGATTCGCCGCGTCGAGGCAATGATCTCGCCGCCAGGTGGCGCGGCGGCGATGTATTACACACCGCCGAGCGAAGACCTAGTCAGACCAGGCCGCACCTGGTACCCAACAAACGGGCGCACATCCTTTCCGTTATGGAGCGAACCAACCACGGCCTATCACGAGGGCGTGCCGGGCCATCACCTGCAGGTGGCCATCGCGACGATCAACTCAGAGAAACTTTCGCGCTTTCAACGTAACACGTTCGTCTCGGGTCACGGCGAGGGCTGGGCGCTGTATGCCGAGCGGTTGATGGATGAGTTCGACTTCTTCGCTAACCCCGAATACCGCTTGGGCTATTTGTACGCACAAGCGTTTCGCGCCGCACGAGTCGTCATCGACATCGGCATCCACTGCGGTTTCGCGATCCCCAAAGATTGGTCGTGGCACGCGGGCGAACAGTGGACGCCAGACCTCGCGCTCGAATTTCTGGCGGCACGTTCGTCAAGCGACGACGCCTTCAATCGCTCAGAAATCAACCGCTACTTGGGCTGGCCCGGCCAGGCGATTTCGTACAAGCTCGGCGAGCGAGTGTGGCTCGATCTACGAGATGATGCGCGCAAGAAACACGGCGCTAACTTTGACCTGCGCAAGTGGCACGCCTTCGCTCTTGATCTCGGCAACCTCGGGCTCGACCTGCTGCAAAAAGAACTATCGCGTTTCTAAGAACTTTTCTGCGCGCTTAGAGCACGACGACAACGGGCGTGCCAGCTTTGGCCCAATTGAAAATGAAGTTGGCGTCGGCTGTCGCCGAGCGCAGGCAACCTGCGCTCAAGAACTGTCCGAGTTGCTGGACGGTCTGCATCGGTCTGCCATAGCGCATCGGGATGTCGTGAAACCCGACGTTGCCGCCGTGCGGACCACGTGCGAAACGGGTCATATAACGAAACGTAGCGCCCGGAGTATCTAGGCTGTACGACGACGTCGACTGGCTGAAGACTTTGTAGTTGCCGGGTAACGGTACGCCTAGTCGGCCCGAGACCAAGAAGGTACGAATTACTTGCTCATCGGCGCTGACGACCCACACCTGGCCGCTCTTGTTTGAGTAGACAACGCGGCGACCAGTGCCAGACTTGGGCGGCAACTGGGGCACGACGACCGCGACTGTTGTCGTTGGCGATGAAATAGTTGGCGATGTAGTTGGCGATGTAGTAGGCGATGTAGTTGGCGATGTAGCTGGCGATGTAGCTGGCGACTCGGGTGCCGTTGCGGCGACGGTCTTACTCGTCGTCGCTGATTTATCTACGGAGGCGTTGCCAGAAATGCTGCCACCCGCAATGAGCGCAACAACGAGCGCCGCCGCAATAGCCAAGCGCTTAGTCGGAATCGGCATCTTATTATACTACGCCAACGCGAACGCTGCCTTGCACCATGGCTTCGAGCCGTCTGCGACGACGCGCCCATCTTCGATGAGCTTGATCAGGTGCGAAAGCACGCTGCGACCAGCCGCCTTGTGCAACGTCTTGGGCACTTCTTTGTACAACTGCGCCACAATCTCGGCAATTGTCGACATGCCGTCGCGCAGACAGTCAACTATTTGTTCTTCGCGTTCAAGGCGGTGCGCCAGATACTGGGCCAAATACGTCTGCGGGTTCGTGACTGGTCCACCGTGAGTCGGCCAGATCACGGCATCATCGCGAAGTTGCACTTTTTTTAACGAGTCAATATACGAGCGCATATCGCCGTCAGGTGGCGACACGACAGTCGTGCTCCACCCCATAACGTGGTCGCCGCTGAACAACGCGCGTTCTTGCGGCAGCGCGATGCACATGTGATTGCTGGTGTGGCCTGGCGTGGTGACGGCAACAAGCGTGAACTCGCCAGTGTCGATAATTACGTCGCCGTCTCTAACGATATTGGTCGGCACAAAATCGCGATCGATATCTTCACGAATTTCGACAGGCGCGCTAGTTAGATGCGGCCCGACGCCATAGGTTGGCGCGCCGGTCGTCTCATGCAACCACTTGGCCAGCGGCGAGTGGTCAGAGTGGCAATGCGTGATCACGATCGCCACGACGCGACTGCCCACAAGTGCACGCTCGAGGGCCTGGCGATGGCTGTCAAGAACTGGGCCCGGGTCGATCACGGCGACGTTGCCGTTGCCGACGATGTATGTGCCAGTGCCGCGATATGTGTACTTCGACGGATTCTCGGCGATCACGCGACGAATCAGCGGTGAAACAAGCATGGCATCGCCATACGGCGCGTCGTCAATGTGCGTGACAAAATTTATTTTCGCCACGACACTGCTACTTGGCAAAAAACTTTTTGCCGCGTCGGCGCCGCTTCACAGGCTTGGCAGCAACATGCACGAGCGGGCTGTCGATCACATCGTGGCGTTCGCCCCAACTGCTGGCGAGAGCCTGCAGCATCGCCGCCGCCGGCAATGCGAGCACTGCGCCAACGGGCCCGAGAATCGCTGCGCCGATTATCGCGGCGCCGAAGGCAACCGCGGCGTGCACCTCAAGCGTGCGCGCCGTGATGCGCGGCGCGAACAAATAATTTTCAACCTGCTGATAGATAAGGATGAAGGCGATCACGAGCAGGGCCTCGAACGGCGAATCTAAAAATGTCAACAACGCCGGCAAGATACCTGCCAAGTACGTGCCCACAACCGGCAAGAACTGCGAGACCAAGCCAACCCATAGCGCCATCGCAATTGGCGCAGGAATTCCGATTATCTGAAAGGCAACCCAGTGAAAGAAGGTCGATAGCAACGCCAGCAGCAGGCGCGATTGCAAGTATCCGCCGGTCTTGGCGATCGCCAACTCCCAAGTGCTGAGAACCGTGCGTTGCCGCTCGGGTCGAAGTCGGCTGCAGATGACCCGGCGCAGTCGCGGCCCGTCGGCGACGAGATAAAACGTGAACAGCAGAACCGACAACAACTGAAACAACATGCCGAGCGCGCTCACAGACAGGCTCAACACTTTGTCCTGTTGGTTATCGATGAAATTTTGCACGGGGCCATTCGGGTCGGCAATCGAAGCATTGACCTCGGCCGGGTCGATCTTGGTGTTGAAGTTTGTGTTCATGAAGTCGACGGTGTCATTGACGTATCTCTCACTGTTTTTTAAAAGGTCGGCGGCCTGACTGCCAACCAAGGTTCCGATTGCGCCGACGAACACGCCAGCGAACACCAAGACCGCGAGCAAAATCACCAGCGTTCCAGAACCTCGCCGCCAACCCCGAGCCGCCAAGCGGTTCACGCCCGGCTCGATCGCTAGCGCCAAGAACAGCGCGACGAGCAAAAGTAAAATGAAACTTGAAAGCCTGTGGAACAGTTCGCGCATTACGACAGTGGCGATTAGCCCCACCCAAAACAGCGCAATTGCCCGCGGCACCCACCTGGGCATGGGCGTTGAGGCTTCGTTGTTGTTCATGTCATACACAATAGTCATGGGCGGCGATACGCAGGTCGCACGAATTGCTGGCACAATAGATAGGTATGTTCACCGAGGCGATCGCCACCCTGCGTCTCTCGGTGGCTGATGCGTTGCGCTCGCGCGTCGCCGGCCCCAACCCAGACCAGCGCGTGCAAGAAATTTTGGACGCCGATGGCCCGCGCTGGTTCGCCGGCGATCGCCCGATTCGCAAGGTTCACTGTGATTCTTCGATGTTCATCGGCGGGCTGCGCGCACTGCTATTGCAATCGCTGCACCCCCTGGCGATGGCCGGCGTCGCCCAACACTCTGACTACAAGAACGACCCGTGGGGTCGACTGCAACGCACCGCCGACTTTCTCGTCAGCACGACATACGGTCCCGCCAAAGAAGTGCAGCGCACAATCGACCGCATCAAGTTTGTGCACACCAAGGTGCAAGGCGTCGCCAGCGACGGCCGCCCATACTCTGCCAGCGACCCGCACTTATTGCGCTGGGTGCACGTTGTCGAAGTGGATAGTTTTCTCGCCGCGTATCAGCGCTACGGGGCAAAAAAGTTTGATCAGAACGACCGCGACAGATACGTCGCCGACATGGCCGTGATCGCGCGTGCTCTTGACGTGCCTAACCCACCAGAAACTGAGCGCGAGTTGCAGGAGCAGCTCGATTCGTACCGACCAGAACTGAACAGCACTGAAGAATCACGTGACGCGACGCGATACCTGACCGGAAAACCGCCACTCGAGTTTCCGGCGCGGGCCGCGTATACCGGGCTAGTTGCCGCCGCGATATCGACATTGCCGCAGTGGTCGCGCTCGCTGCTCGGTGTGCCCTATCTGCCGCTCACCGAGAAGTTTGCGTTACGCCCGATCGGCGACGGCATCACGCGCATTTTTCGGTGGGCGACCCTACCGACTTCGCCGTACGCGAAGTAATTACTATCTACGCGCGCTCGCGACAAAAAAATCCGCGCTCGCGACAAAAAAATCATAGAGGCGTTGTTGCACGGGGTCGGTAGCAGCCGTATCTTCTGGGTGCCACTGCACGCCGATTAGCCAATGTTCTTCGTGCTCGACGGCCTCAAGCAACCCATCTGGGCTCGAGCCGACAGCTTTAAAACCAGACGCCAGTCGGCCGATGCCCTGGTGATGAAACGACGCGCCGTTGATAGAAGTGGTCGCCATCGCCTTGGCGATTTGCGAACCCTCAACAAGTTGGATGGGGTGCAACGCGAACTCTGCGCCGACCGGAAAATCGGTTGGCGCGTGGTTTACCAACTCGCTCGCGTTTGGCAAGTCGCCGAGATGTTGCACGAGGGTGCCGCCCAGGACAACATTGGCCAGTTGCATGCCGCGGCACACCGCCAAAACGGGCATGCCCGCGCGCAACGCGGCAAGCAGTAACGCCGACTCGAACGCGTCTTGATCTGGCAATACGCCGTAGACATTGGACCCCGCTACTTCGCCATACAGCTCAGGGTCGACGTCGCTGCCGCCCATCAACACCAGTCCGTCGAAGCGGCGGATCAAACTGTCAGCATCGACGTCGGTGATTTGCTGCGGCGAAATGACAACGGGCTCGCCGCCCGCTTGCAAAATGCAGTTCAGGTAGCGACGGCCAGCAAACGCAACAGAATCGCGCGAGACCCTGCTCGGTGCGCCATTGCGACCAGCAACAGCGATTAGCGGAGACACGGTCGTCATGCTACTAACGCCTCTTGGTGTTGTTGACCTTGAAAGCCGAGCGCAGTTGCGTCGCCAGGTTTCCGTTGCGCTCGACGACAACAGCTTCGAGGTCAAGCCACTGGGTCATCTCGACGAGTTCGTCCGCCAAGTGCCGGGCGATCTCAGTGCGCGAATCGCCGCGCGAAAATGCAGGTTCGACGAAGGCGCCCTTGACGCGCAGAGTTTTGGCGGCGCGATCGGCCTTGAGATCGACGCGGCCCACTATCTCGCCGTTGATCATCAGCGGCAAGACGTAATAGCCAAACTTGCGCTTCGGTTGCGGTGTGTAAATCTCGATGCGGTAATGAAAATTGAAGAGGCGCTCGTTGCGGGGACGACACCACACCAGCGAGTCGAATGGCGACAGCAGCGCAACCGCGCTTATCTGGCGTGGCAATTTTGCGCCCTGCGACAAATAGGCGGGCTCCTTCCAGCCCTCCACGCTGACCTTGTGCAGTTCGCCTGCTTCGACAAGTTCGTTGATCAATGGCCGCACGACAGCATGCTTTTGCCTGAAGTAATCGGCCAGATCAAACGCCGTCGCCACGCCCATACTCGCCGCGGCGCGCAACAGCAGCTCCGAGCGAGCGTCGTGCTCTGTCGGCGTCGGCATCGCCAATACGGGCGCCGGCAACACGCGCTCGGTCGTGTCGTAAACGCGCGCAAAATCGCCGCCCCTCTCGCGCGACATCAGTCGCCCCGTCCAGAATAAGTACTCGAGCGCGGTTTTCGATTCGTCCCAGTCCCACCACGAGCCCTTCGGAGTCTTGCGCACCGACAACTCGCGCGCGCTCAGCGGCCCATCTTTGTCGATGCGGCGATAAATCTTCTCGACAAAAGATTTGTTCTCGGTGTAAAAACTAGAGAGCCCCCAATGGCTTGAGTCGCCACGGCGTGCAGCATCCATCTTGAAACGAAACAACGGTTGCATCGCCACGGGGATGTGGGCGGCCTCGTGCGCCCAATACTCGAAAATCTTGCCCCGCTTCGTGGCGTCGGCGATCGCCGTGCGTTTGTGCGCGCCGAGCCGCGCAAACAACGGCAACTCTTGGCTGCGCACTAAAACATTTACCGAGTCGATCTGAATCACGCCAAGCGCATCGAACACATTGGTGATGTGTTTGGCGGTGACGGCACCAGCTGGTCTGGCAGCACCGAAACCCTGCGCCGCACAGGCGATGCGGCGGGCCTCGCCTATTGCAATCGAATTCGAAACGCGCGGCACGATTAGTGGCGCATGCGCGATCGTATTAGTCGGCCACCGTGATTGTCACCGAGTTGATGATCACGTCGGTCGTCGGGCGGTCGCCCGAGCCAGTTTTCACATTCTGCATTGCCTCAACTATTTCGAGACCCTTAACGACTTGGCCGAACAATGAATACGCGGGTGGCAAGCCACAGCCAGACGGGCCGCTGACAATGAAGAACTGCGAGCCGTTGGTGTTCGGGCCCGCGTTAGCCATCGCCAAAGAACCGATTTGATACTTGCCCGGCTTTGGCAACTCGTCGGCGAACTTGTAGCCAGGGCCGCCGCGACCGCTGCCATCTGGGTCGCCACCTTGGCACATGAAGCCGCTGATGATGCGGTGAAAAATTACGCCGTCGTAATAGTGCTGGGCGGCGAGATATACGAAATTGTTAACCGTCTTCGGCGCGGCGATCGCGTCGAGGGCGATGACCAAAGTACCGAGCGTCGTCTCAATTGTGGCGGTGTAGCGCTTGGCTGGGTCGATGCCCATTTCGGGCGCTTGGCCGAATCGTTGTTGCTTGGGTGCTGAGCCGTCGAGGGCCGGAAATGTGTTGGACATAGCGTCAAACCCTAGCCTGCATTGGGGTTATTTAGCATATGCTTAGCGCATGTCACAAGCCACTGTCGGCAAACTCGACTTGAACAAGATCGAAGCCGACCTTCTAGATGTCGACGCCGCACTCGAGCGGCTCGAAGCGGGCACCTACTTCACCGACGAAGTCACGGGTCAGCAACTCAGCGAAGAGTTGCTAACCAATAATCCGATTGCCCGTCGCGCGTAATTAGCGCTCGGTCGTCACAAAATATTTAGCGGTCGCGCAACTTCGACAGCAAGCGCAAGATCTCAAGGTACAGCCACACCAGCGTGACGAGCATGCCGAACGCGGCGTACCACTCCATCGCCTTTGGTGCGCCAGCAGCCTCTGCCTTTTCTATGAAGTCGAAGTCGAGCGCCAGGTTCATCGCCGCGATGCCAGCGACCAAGAAACTGAAACCGATACTCATCAGGCTCGATCCCTGCGGGAAGATATTTACGCCTAAGAAACCAAGCAGCATCGAGGCCATGTAAAACACGAACACGCCGAGCGTGGCGCCAACGATGACGCGACGAAACTTGGCTGTGACTCTGATGAGACCTAGACGGTACGCCACCAACATCACGATGAACACGCCGAGCGTGGCGCCGACGGCCTGCAACACGATGCCGCTGTACATATTGTTGAACGCCTTCGAGATCGCGCCGACAGCGACGCCCTGGGCGAGCGCGTAAACGGGCGCAAGAAAGCGCGCCATCAGCGGCTTAAACGTGATCACCAGAGCGACCGCGAGGCCGACGAAAATGCCACCTATTGTCCATGAAGGGAAGGCGGGCTGTGCTCCTCCGATTGCGTCGGGAACCTGCGCCCAACCAAATGATGCGGCTGCGAGCAACACCACCATCAGCAGCAACGTCGCACTCATCGCGCCGTTGGCTGTCATCGGGGTTTCGCTGCGCCACGGGGTCACCGGGCCGTCGGTGACGGGCGGGTTCCATTGTGTGGGAGCTTGCGCGTTGCCGTTTGGTGAGGCCCAGCCAGACTGCTCTGGGGTTCTCGCTACGGCCCGGTTGAAGGCTTTGTTATTAAGGATGGGATTGGACATGACGCCATCTTACTTAAGGCTCGGACACAATTACCGTTGTGCCCGAATCCCCGCAAATTTCCCAATTTTCGGGTTGCGGGGCTTGACCCTGTCGGTATCGTTACCCCCGTTACCGCCTACAAGGAGTCCGTATGGCAAAAGAGCGTATAGATCGTGATGAAGAAGACCTAGTCAGGCTCTATCTCACCGACATCGGTCAGTATGTATTGCTCACCAAAGAAGACGAAGTTCGCCTTGCCAAGGCAATTGAGACGGGCAAAGAAGCCGAACTAGCTCTCACCAAGAGCGATAAGCCGCTGGCGCCGAATCGCCGTCGCGAACTGCGCAAGATCCAACGGGATGGCATGCACGCCGAGCGCCAATTCGTGCAATCAAACCTGCGCCTCGTGGTTTCGATCGCCAAGAAATACCAGGCCTCTGGCCTGCCGCTGCTCGACCTGATTCAAGAGGGCAACCTCGGCTTGATGCATGCCGTCGAGAAGTTCGACTGGCGCAAGGGCTTTAAGTTTTCGACATACGCAACTTGGTGGATCCGCCAAGCGATCACGCGCGGCATCGCCAATACGGGTCGCACCATTCGCCTCCCGGTTCACGCCGGCGACACGCTCGCCCGTTTGCAAAAGGCCCGCTCGCGCTTAGAACTTAAGTTCGGTCGCCCCGCAACGCTCGCCGAACTCTCGGCCGAAGTCGAGATGCCAGAAGAAAAGGTCACCGAGGCGCTGCGCTTCGCCGCCGAGCCGTTGTCGTTGTCAGAGCCGTTGCGCGAAGACGGCGACGCCGAACTGGGCGATGTCGTAGAAGACCGCGCTGCCGAGTCGCCATTCGAGTCTGCGGCAACATCTCTGTTGCCAGAAGAGATAACGCGTTTGTTGGCGCCGCTCGACCAACGCGAGCGCGAAATCTTGGCGCTGCGTTTCGGCCTCGACCGCGGCGAGCCACGCACTCTCGAAGAAGTCGGCGAAGCCTTCAACCTAACCCGCGAGCGCATTCGCCAGATCGAAGCCCGCGCGATGAGCAAGCTGCGCCACCCGTCGAGTGACACCGGCGCGCGCGACTTGTTGTCGGTCTAGTCGCAACCAACAGCCGCCGTTAACATCTAGCCCGTGCTGTGCACGATTGGTGATTTACTCGAAGATGTAGTCGTGTGGTTGGGCCACGAGCCGCACCACGCCAGCGACACGCCAGCAAAAATCGTGCGCACTCGCGGCGGCAGCGCCGCCAACGTGGCGATGTTTGCCGCACTTCAGTTTGGTTCGTCGCGTTTTATTGGCCAAGTTGGCGACGACCGCCTCGGCACGCAACTCTGCGAGATGTTGTCAGCGAACAAAGTGGATGTGCTGGCCGCCCGAACCGGCCGCACGGGGTCGATCGTGGTTCTGGTTTACCCGAACGGCGAGCGCACGATGCTCAGCGACCGCGGCGCGGCGACGCAACTTTCTGAATTGCCCCAAGATTTTTTAACGGGCGTCACAGCATTGCACGTGCCCGCGTATTCGTTAACGAGCGAGCCGCTGGCCACAACCGCAATTGCCGCGATCTCTGCCGCCCGCAGCCGCGGCGTGTTCGTCAGCATCGACGCGTCGTCAACTTCGGTGCTCAGCGACTTCGGAGTGCAAAAGTTTGTCGACCTAGTTACGCGACTGGCGCCCGATGCGTTGCTGTGCAACCAAGATGAGGCTCAGTTGTTGGGGCTTGGCGTTACCGCGCCGATGGTTGGCGCGGCACTGACCATCATCAAGCACGGCGCGATGCCGACAGTTGCGATCACGAGCTCTGGTGTCGTCACGAGCGTCGACGTACCGATTGTTGCCAATATCGCCGACACCACCGGCGCGGGCGACGCCTTCGCGGCCGGGTTCGTCAACGAGTTCGTCACCACGCGCGATGTCACCCGTGCAATCAACACCGCCCATGCGCTTGCCCGCCGAGTTTTGGGATCACCTGGCGCGACGCTTGACGCGAACGCTCAATAAAGTGAACGGTATGTACAGCGCGCTGACTACAAATATTGCGATCTCTCCAGACGTGCAAAACGCGCTCGATAACAACCGCGCCGTCGTCGCCCTCGAGTCGACCATCTTCTCGCACCTCGGTCTGCCATCGCCCGCCAACCGCGAGGCCCTCGACCGTTGCATCGCCGCGATCACGGACGCCGGCGCGACGCCAGCCATCACCGCAGTTATCAACGGCGTCGCCCGAGTTGGCATTTCGGATGACGAGCATCACCTGATCTTGGGGCCTGCAAAAAAAGTTGGCGAGCGCGAACTGGCCTTGGCAATCGCGCAACGCTGGCCGTTTGGCGCGACGACTGTTTCGGCGTCGCTGTTGCTCGCTAGACGGGCGGGCATTGGCGTGTTCGCGACTGGCGGCATCGGCGGCGTGCACCGCGGCGCCAACATTCACGGCGACATCAGCGCCGACGTCAGCTCCGATCTCGGCGCGCTCGCAGCCCACCAAGTTGTGACGGTGTGCGCGGGCGCCAAGTCTTTTCTCGACCTACCGCGCACACTCGAATACCTCGAAACTCTGAGCGTGCCAGTGATCGGCCTGGCATGTGACGAGTTTCCCGCATTCACCGTGCATTCGAGCGGCCTGCCGATACCGGCGCGCGTAGAAGACGTGCACCAACTCGCCGACGTCGTGCGCGCCCACATCGCTCTGGGCCGTAGCGGCGGAATCTTGGCCTGCGTCCCCGTACCTATTAATGAGTCGCTAGATCGCGATCTGATCGACGCTGTGATTGAAACCGCGCTCGCAGCCACTGCCTTAGCTGGCATTGAGGGCCCGGCCGTCACGCCGCACGTTTTAGGCGCGATCGCCGCTGCCACGGGCGGCGCCAGCGTGCGCGCGAACTTAGCGTTGGCCGAGAATAACGCCAGAGTCGCCGCCGAGTTGGCCGTCGCGCTGGCCAAATAATCCAGCAAAACATTCGGCGTAGACGCCAAAAAATATCGGCACAAACGCCGATTCGGTTCACACATCCGCGCAACATTCAAAGATTGCTGCAGGTGCGTGAAAGAGGTTCTAGTGATTGTTTGCTGGTCGGTAAAAGGTGGAAGCGGTACCACCGTGGTTTCAGCAGCGCTGGCAGTGATGCTCGCGACCCGTTCAGATTTGGGCGCGCGAATTGTCGACCTGGGCGGCGACCTGCCAGCCACTCTGGGCATGGGCGAACCAACGGGTCTCGGCGTTTCAGATTGGCTGATGTCGCCAGACGATGTCGGCGGCGACGCGCTTGAGAATCTGCTGATCCCCGCCAACAAATCACTCTCGCTGATCCCGTTCGGACACAAGAAACTCGACGACACGGCGCGTTACGAATTGCTCGCGCAGTCACTTGCAAACATGTCTCAGCCTGTCGTCGTCGACGCCGGCAGCGGCGCGGCCCGCTCGCCGTTCATCGCTCACGCCACCATTTCATATCTCGTGATCAGGCCGTGTTACCTGGCGCTGCGTCGCGCCGCCGCACTCGAGCAACCACCCACTGGCATCATCTTGATCAGCGAAGATGGTCGCGCGCTCGGCAAACACGACGTCGAGGCCGTCACGGGTGCTCCGGTGATCGCCGAAGTACCTTACGAGTCGGCGATCGCGCGCTCGGTCGACGCCGGCCTACTCGCAGGACGGCTGCCCACCACGCTGGGCCAACGACTCGCCGCGGCAGTCTGAGTTCATCATGGTGGCCTTGCTCACCGACGAGCTCGTTGATGTCTTGCACCAACGCTTGTTACGCGAACGCGGCGACCTGCGCGAGGCGGCGCACAATCACCTCAAACAGTTGGCGCCGCTGCTGACCAAAACAGATTCGCAAACAATTGTCGCCCGCACGCTGGCGACCATTTCTGGTCTCGGCGCACTCGACGAATTGTTGTTAGACGACGACGTGCGCGAGGTGATGGTCAATGCCGACAGCGAGGTGTGGGTCGAGCGCCACGGCAAGCTGCACAGGGTCGCCACGCTGCGCCCGGGCGAAATCAACGCAATTATCGAGCGCATCTTGCAGCCGCTCGGCCGCCACATCGACCGCGTCTCGCCAATCATCGATGCCCGCCTTAGCGACGGCTCCCGCGTTTGCGCCGTAATCTCGCCCGTCGGCGTTGACGGCGCATACCTATCTATACGGCGCTTTAGCGTGCGTCATGTTTCGCCAAGTGCGTTCGGCAATCCCGAAACCGTCGACGTGCTCGCCAACATCGTGCGCCAGCGCTGCAACATCTTGGTGGTCGGCGCGGCCTCGACCGGCAAGACCACCCTGCTCAACGCGCTGTGTTCGCTG
>Ga0209390_10007350_pt1 | contig 14165 bp, 29 predicted proteins | sample BON01_FD_187212 | JGI IMG/M metagenome (GOLD analysis project Ga0209390, IMG submission 187212) | Freshwater microbial communities from Lake Bonney liftoff mats and glacier meltwater in Antarctica - BON-01 (SPAdes) (version 2) | ecosystem: Environmental > Aquatic > Freshwater > Ice > Glacier... | reverse complement strand
CGCAGCCACACCACCGGCTCAGTGGTTGTTATGGTGTAGGAAGAGGAAGGAGGAGGAGAGAAGAAGACTGTGCAGGCACGCCGGCGAGCACACGTTTCTTTCTTCTCTCTATCTCTGCGGTAAGGGGGCTGGTGATGGTCAGGGTGTAGTCTGGCCGCTGCTGCTACTGCTGCTGGTGTTGCTGGTCTTGTCTTTATGTGGCTCTTCCTCTACTCTTGCTTTTGCGCTAGCAGGTGTGGAAGAGAGAGAGGCGACAAGCTTTGCTGCTTGTTCGTCTTTTGGCCCTTCACTCATTTATTGATCATCTCATCGTCGGGAGGAATGTAATAATATAAGCACGCAGGTACATGCACAAGTAAAATACACACATGCCATTCTCACTCCCTCCCTTCCCCTCCTCCTCCTCCTCCTCCCCCCCTTCTATTCCTCTTGGGAACATTGCTCCACCTCCCTCTCATCCTCCCTTCCCTCCCTCCCTCCTTTCTCCCTCTTTCCTTACATGCCCTCCACGCCCAACACACGAAACCCTTCGCGCAAGCTCGACATCTGCAGCTCACTCAACTCCTCCCCCACCGCTCCCTCCACCCCTCCCACCACCCGCGCCACCAGCTGGGCAAAGCGTGCGTCTCCCTGCACGGCCGCCTTGACCTCCTCTTTCCCCTCGCAGGCCTGGGCCAAGCGTGTGACAAGGATGACCATGTTGTTAGCGTCCATCGTGCCCTTCTCCAGGAGCCCCAGGAGCTTGTGGGGGTTGTTCCCGGCGTCGACAATCAGGCCACGCGTGCGCCAAGCCGTCAAAGCCTCTTGCTTGCTCACAGCATCGGCCGAACGCGACGCAAGGGTGGGGACGACGGAAGGAGTAGGAGGGGGGACTTCGGCGGCGGTGGAATGAAGACGGAAGGAAAGAGTAGGAATAGCTGTAGGGGTCAAGGGAAAGAAGGAGGGGATGAGTGCGTGCGGCTTATTTCAAGAATCTCGGCCTCTTGAGGGTAGAATCTTTCCTCCCCTTCCTCGCCATCAAAGATCCCTCTCTATTTTGCCCTCTCCCCGCACGCTGAACGCACACCCTGAGCCCTCTATTCCTCCTGGCCCCGCACGTTGTGTGTGGTGCTCGTGCTAGTACTCACCCTTGATGATGGTGGAAGAAGAAGAAAACTGGGTAGGACGCGTGCGGACGAGAAGGCATTTGTTGGCCTGGACAAAGCGGCGGCTCACGGTCGAGAACATGGCTGATGTGTGTGACTTGTGTGTGTCTGTGCGTGTGTCAAGTGGGTGAAAGAGTAAGATTCAATAGCTGCTTCTGGAAACGGGGGGAGAGGCAAGAAGAGTGCAATAGCTTGTGGTGTTCTGTTGCTGCTCGGGCTGTTGGGGCCCCTCGGTTGGGGCTGCTGTGGTGCTTTCTCTGTGCTCTTCTTGCAAGTGATAAAAGCGTGTGCGGCGTGACAAGTATGCCTTGCATGCACTCGTCAATTGTGGAAATAGGTGAAGTGGAGTATGTGGGGTGTGAATGGGTGGTGGTGAAGGCGGCCGTGAGCCTCAGAAGAACAGTCGCAACCCAGTGCAAGAGCACACACGATGGCTCAGAAGACGCAGGCAGTAGCAGCAGGCGCGGTTCCACCGCAGCTGTGTAATAGCGGGCCATGGAAATCTCAAGTTCAATGAAGAGATTTGTGGAGGGGAGCTATGTGGAGGGCGTAAAGTGTGCATGTGTGGGTTGGGATGTAAACAAGAAGTGGCTGTCCAATCCATGGCTCTTCTTTCAGCCTCCCCGTCCCCATCCCGCCAGCTCAGAGAACAAATTCGAAATACCGCCGCCGGCTCGCTCTTCTCGATTCGTAACAGCACTGGGTCATAACGCTTTTACACTTTCCTTACTTCTTTTCTTATGGTAGTGTGACAAATTGTGCCTGCTTCATTTGTTTCTCATTAATTCGTATTGTCTTGTGAATACCTTTGACCTCCCACCCCCCCGTCATGCGGACCCGCTGCCCTTCTCCTCCCCTTACTTTCCTTTTAAGCTTTGAAAAAAGCACAGCCCCCATTTTCTGTTCCCATCCCCTCCCTTTTTCATTCCTTCAACCTTTTCGTCATCTTTAATACCCCATAAAATGTGAATCTGTTGGACACCCATGCACCCAATTTGACTTTCCCATCGAATGCCATCTGCCACCTCAACCCGCTTTTCTAGGCAGTATTATTTTACAAAGCGAAACCACTGTGTGGCATATTCTCACTTTCTTCTTTGTCCACACACTACACCAACAGAGGAAAACAAAACCAAGACTTTTGATCTCTTAACTGTCGAGATCCAGGGACAAAGCTCCCGCACAGCTTGACTCCCTCTTCCCCTCTTCATTTTTACCCATCTGGCGATCTCCTCCTTTCCCCACTCCACGCATAATTTATTTCCTATGCTCAAGTCACTTTTTGATAGTCTTCTTTGATCAAATCCGCGGCCCGCTCCCCCAGCATAAACAGCGTAGCCATGGGCCCGGCTTCAATCATGTCGGGCACCGCGCTTGCGTCCACCACTCGCAAGCCTTGGACGCCCCCTTGCACACGCATGCGCTCGTCCAGCACGTCCCCCATTCGGGCCGTGCTCGTCGCGTGCCAGCTGTAGAACGTGTAGCCCCGACTGATCCAGCGGTCCAAGGCCGCATCCGTGTTGTTCACCAGCCGGCGCGTGGGGAACGTTTCGTGGAACCCCTTGGCGGTCATGACGGGCTCGGCCATCATGTCTCGCACGTCCCGCAAGCATTGCCGCAACGCCCGCCGGTCTTCCTCCGCCGCCGCCATGTTGAGCTGGATGCGCGGGTGCTTTGCCCCCAAGGGATCAGCAGGGTCCAACAGTACCTGTCCGCCCGGCCTGTGCACCCGGAGGTTGGCGCAGCCCAAGGCAAACATGCGCGGGGCCACCTCGGGAATCACGTCCGTCATGAGCATGATGTAGTCGTCGTCCCCTGGATAACGGCCCTTGATCACGCTGTAGATGCCCAGGGCCCCCAGACTGTAAGGACCGCGGTGCTCTAGTTCGTACAACTCTGTAGTGGCAGGGTCTCGCAACACAAAAGGGTTCATTTCCGGCACCACCGAGCCATTCCCGTAAAAGAAGAGCACGTTTGTTCGGGCCAGCAAGTGCTTCCCCACCCCCGGCACGTCCGCGACCACGGGCACGCCCAAGGCCTCGAGCTCCGCAGCAGGTCCCACGCCTGATTTGAGCAAAATATGCGGTGTAAAGAAGACGCCCGCGCACAAAATGACTTCTCGCGTCGCGTGGGCGTGAAGTATCACACGGGCAGCGGCTTCCCGGCGCCGGCTGATACCGAGGCGTGGGTCGTTGCGATTGATGCCGGTGGAGGCATCGGCGCCGCCGGGCTCCGACACGACATACTCGACACCTGTGGCGCGCTTGTTCTTATCGAAGAGGATCCGCATGACACGGGCCCCCGTGCGCACCACCAACTGGTCCTTGCGCTCCGCCACTACCGGCCGCAGGTAGGCTGTATAGGCGTCCACACGCTTCCCGTTCTCAATGACGCGGTACACCTGCGGCACACCGTACGATAAGCGGCCCGCCGAGTTGCTGCATAGCGGAGGGTCCATGCTGAGCGAGGCCTGGTGCAAGTAGGGGTACATGGTCTGCGCGTCCCCATGCTCCACGTGCACGGGCCCGCCCTTGCCGTATTTGGGGCGAGGGTCCTCGTGGTTTTCCAGCTTCTGAAAGTAGGCCACGGCTTCGTCGCCGCTCCAGTTCTTGAGACCCCAGCGGTCAAAGTACGCCGGCTCCGGTCGTGTGTAGGCGCCAATGTTGACGACCGTTGACCCGCCCAAGGCCTTGCCCGTAACCACCGGGCCCAGGAGGATGCCGCTGCGGTTATTGAGGGCCGGATTGGCTTCGGTGCTGAGCTGCTGGGTCAAGGCAGGCAAGGCCCAGGTCCGGTAATCGTGGCGCGGGGTGCTGATTTGCTCCACAATCCAGTCCTCGCGTTGGCTGGTGCCATCTTGCCCACTGTCTTGCGAGTAGTCGCCTTCCTCGAGGAGGAGCACGCGGACAGACGGGTCTTCGGACAAGCGGGCCGCCACGACAGCCCCGGCATTGCCTGCACCCACCACAATGTAGTCGAAGTAGGGGGACGCGTCCTCCAGCCGACGGCCTGCACCACGAATAGGCGGAGAGGGGGAAGGAGATGAGGTCGAGGCCGCGGGGAGAAGGAGGAGGCCGAGGCACAGGAGAAGGGAGGAGGAGGCAGGCATTGCTGCGGTGATTGGGATGAGGTGGATTGGAGTAAGGGGTAAGCAAATGAAGTACTGAATTACCATGTGTTTCTATCTTCTGTTTATATGAGGAGGGCGATTGCCTTGTATCGTGTAGCTTGCCTTGCATCGTGCGGGCTGCACGACGCTTTTGACGAACAGTGTGACGCGTACACGATAAATTGAGAATGGGCCACAGACTTGCATGGCCCCTTCCAGCCCGGTTTACCACTTGAAAGCACACCTCGCATGCACTGCATGCATGCCTGGGCAACGGCACATTTGCTCATGCTATGGCAACAATGAGGTGGAATAAGAAAGGCTGGCGTGCACAAGAAATAATGCTGCCGACCTTGCTTGTCTAACCTCCTGCCAAACAATGTTGTAACAAAAGCTTGCGTCAAAGAAAGTGAAGCACCCATCTCTCTTTGAACCTTATCAATTAGTACTTTTAGTTCTTGTATAGACTCTTCTCTTTCTACACCAGCCCCTCGTCGACCATGCGAGCCAGGGCCGCGCTAAGCCTATGCATGGGCAGCCCCATGACTGTGAAATAGCAGCCGTCAATCCCTCGCACCATCTGCCCCCCCAACCCCTGGATGCCATAGCTTCCTGCCTTGTCCATTGGCTCACCCGAGCGGACGTAGCTCCATATTTCCTCCGAGGCCAAAGGGGCAAACGTCACCCTTGCGGTCTCACTGAATGACACAACAGGCAACGGAGTCCCATACTCCTCGCTTCGTGGGCCCAATGAACTGAACACGGCCACGCCAGAATGTACCAGGTGTTGTCGTCCGGAGAGGGAGGTGAGCATGGCGTGGGCATGCGCGTCGTCGTCGGGCTTTTCCAAGATGGTGCCGTCTCGGTCCACGCTAGGAGGGAAGGAGGGAGGGAGGGAGGGAGGGGAGATGAGGAGAGGAAGGGGGGGAGAGGATATGAGAAAAAGCATAAAAGTGGATTACAAATCGTCTTTTAAATGGTAAAGAGTATAGTTAAATCGAAACCCTTCTTTCCCTTTCCCACCCTCATTGCTTTCGAGGTACGTACATGGTGTCGGAGCCGATAACAATAATCGTCTTCTTCGCTCCTCCATCTGCTTCCGCAGCAGCCGCCGCAGCAGCAAAGAGTTTGATGGCCACTTCATAGGCCTTTAATTCGGCGTTTTTCTGGGCGTAGTCTGCCGGGTTGGCAAAGGCTGGGAAATGATGGGGGAGGAGGAAGGGAGAGAAAATGATGAGTGGGCAATCGAATGAAAAGCAGGAGCTATCACTACGATGTATATGCCTTCCCTCCCTCTCAACATCTCACCAGCATGCATTTTCTCTTCCCTCCTCCCCTCCCTCCCCTCTCTCTCTTCCTCTTCCCCTTCCTCTACCCTCCCTATAAAGTACCTTCCTTGTCCAAGTCCTCGGGAAAATCGCTGGGCATCACCGCGAATTCCCCAGGGCCAAAACCCATCAGCGTCAAAATCTCCTGCCGCCGGGGGCTTTTGGAAGCGAGAATCAACGTCGCCTTACTCTTAAAATTGGTTAAATGAGGGAGAAGAGTGGCGGACGTGCCCGAAGGAGTAGTAGAGGAGGAGGAGGAGGAGGAGGCGGCAGTCATGGTGGTGAAGCTGGAGGAGGCAGGGCGGGGTCGAAGGGCAGGAAGGACAAACGCAAGCACGGCAGGAGGGGGGTGCCAGCACAAGACAGAGGCAGCGGCAGTGAGCAGGAAGCGGCGGCTGGGGCTGGGGGAAGAAGACCGGAGACGGAGGGTGTGCATGTAAAGCCGTGTAGGGTCTGCTCGTGCGGAGGAGGGGTGGGAGGCTGGAGCGAGGGCTTGGAAGCAGCAAAAAAGTATTGGACCGCGCGGCGAGGCCAAAAGAAAGTGAAGAGGGAGAGAGAATGAGAGCTCTGTGGCTGTTGGCTGTTGCCTGTGTATGTTTATGTAAATGGAAGAGGGAGTGCATGAGCTTTAGGGGGCATGATGAACATGAAGAGAGCAACGACGACTGATCGACCTCGCTCAGAGAACCAAAGCTGCCCTTCCCACTCTCACCCCCCTCTAACCCACAACACGGCCACACCCACAACACGCACAGGCGCACGACCCCCCCTCAAGCCCGGCACAATTTTGCCTCTCTGACCAGCCAGCCGCCGGCCCCTGTGCTCCTCAATACCAGATCCTGGAAGCCCCCTCCTTCACCCCCAAGCACTGCCTACCTTGCCACGTCCTCATCTTTGATTGTTCTGTTTGGACCAATATTACATACCCATGCCCCACATCACACACACCACAGCCAGCCCTGCTGTCCCACGAGATCGCAGCAGCATGCAAAGCCTGCGTCCACGCCTCCGTCCCCGGTGCTGGGCCTCGCAAAGCACCAGCACCAGCAGCAGCAGCAGCAGCAGCAGCAGCAGCAGCACCGGCAGCGGCAGCAGCAGCAGCAGCAGCAGCAGCAGCAGCAGCAGCAGCAGGAGCAGCCACACTGCCTCGTCCTCTGGCAGCAGCAGCAGCCACAGCGGCGTCGATCCCACTACGCACATCAAACGACAGTTTTTGCTGCAAGGTACGCTTGGCTTAGCACAATTTCCTCGATATCGTCCCTCCTTTCATCCCAACACTCCCAACCCCTCCTTACCCTCCTAACCCTACCTCCCTCCCTCCCTCCCTCCCTCCTCCCTCCCTACACACCAGTCCACCCAGATTTCTTCACGCAGTACCCGCGCGAACGGAGCATCAACTCCGAGAACCTCAAATGGCTGAACAACTACCTCGATAGCACCTCTGCCTTCTCCTCCTCCTCCTCCTCCTCCTTCCCCTCCTCTTCCAACTCCTCCTTTGCCACCGGCAGCGGGGCCAGTCCTCGCAATCTCGTGTTTTACGTCAAGATCAGCTGTACCACCGCTCCCCCCTTCCCTCCCTCGTCGCCTTCTTCTTGTTCGTCTCCACCCTTCTCTCCTTCGCGTGTGGTGGTACCTCTGAACGGCCGTGTCTTCCATTCCCTCCACACCATTCTCTCCAGCCACTGCCAGCTCGCCTCCCTCCCTCCACTCCTCCCCTCCCCCTCGTCCTCCCACCCCTCTTCCTTTCACCATGACGACGTTGATGATTCCTCCGATGCCTTCAGTCGTTCTCGGGCCCGTGGGCAAGCTCATTGGGGACCCGCTCGACAGCGGCAGGAAGAGGAGGAGGAGGACGCGCGCCCCGCTCCCTTCCTCGATCGGTTCCTTCAGAGCGTGCTCCGGCGACAAAAGCATCAAGAGAGGGAGAATGGAGGAGAAGGAGGAGGGGGGGAGAAGGAGGGAGGGGGATCGTCGTTGTTGAGGAGGCGACAGGAGGCGGCGCAGCATATGGAGGCGACGATTGCCCGGCTTCGGGCTAAGTGGGGTTTTGAGAGTGTGCAGGTCCAGAGGTAGGTGGTGTTTGTGGGAGACCTCTTCCTCCCTCCCTTCCTCTTGTGTTTTCTTCTTTTCGCCGGCGTTGAGTGGTTGGATGCTCGCGTAATTCTTGTGCTTTTGGTTTCCTCTTCCCTACATATAAACCCCCACTTGCCACATTCTCGCCCACCCTTTCTTCTTCCCTCCCTCCCACCCCTCCACCACACCACACCATATCAGTGACTGGGCCGCGGAGCACCTAGCCCTCACTCTCTGGCGCCTCGAAGCAGCCTTGGACGAATACGGCCACTCCGCCCTCCAAGTCCTCCACTTCCCCGGCCTGGACCTCGTCCTCTCTCCCTCCCTCCCTCCCTCCCTCCCTCGACACCACCCTTTGTACCACCAGCACCAAGGAGGGAGGGAGGGAGGGAGGGTGGACGCGTGGGAGGGGTGGGTGGGCCTGTCGCCTTCCGACCCGCCCTTGCATTGGATCGAGACCTTGAGTCAAGTCAGTGAGAAGGACGTGAGGGAGGCCGCGACAGGGAGGGAGGAAGAGGCGGCTCTAGTAGCTGCTTTTCAGACTGACCTCCTCCCGGGGGCACTTTTGGAGAGGGGCAGGACTTGCTCGCGACGACAGTACATTGCGTGGTTGCAGCGGCTGTGGGAGGGTGGGAGGGAGGGAGGGAGGGAGGGAGGGAAGGAAGGACCTGGGGCTTCGTTATTAAGGCAATGGCAGCACCTAAAGGTGCGTGTGGAACATGACATTCGTCCGCGTGTGTTGGAGTGTGGGGTCTTACAGGTAGACCATGGCCGGCTCTCCTCCCCACACGCCGTGCAAGAGCTGGTCCAGCGCTTGGGGGCCGAGGCGGCACGGGCACGAGCAACCTTCAAAATCGAAAGTGAGGCCGTGGCTGAGCTTCAAGCGTGGTGTTTGCATCCTACGGCATTAGGTCTGAGGAGCCTAAGGAAAGAGTTGGGAGTGAGTAATAAGGAGATGACTGCGTGTCTTCATCGGCTGTTGGCCTTGCCGATGGGGGGGAAGGGGACGAGGGAGGGATTGAGGGGGTTGGACGTGGTGGTGGGGAAGACGTATGGGGTCACGAGGGAGGGCTCCGTGATGGTGCCCTGGGACTGGGTGTTGAGGAATGGTGGTCGTGGTGGGGGTCAGTGGGGTGTGTGAATAAATAGAGAGAGGGGTTGTGTAGAGATGGAGGTTGTACATGGGGTTTTGTAAATATGGTAACTGCATGTTGAAATTTTGTTTGTTGGTTTCGCCTTCTCTCTTTTCTTTTCTTTTGTCTCTTACCGTAATCCACTCAACCCTCGACCACTTAACCTGTTGACAGCCGCTGGACAGAGAAATAATCCGCTTAATGATTTACACATTCCAAATGAGAGAAGAGACTTTCACTCAATGGTTGACAGAGGGTGTCAAGGTAACTAGAGTTGTGCAAAGAAAAGCGCTAACCCCAGGCGGCATGTTGGTCGTTCGGCGTTGACCAGAGAAGGATAGTCACCGAGTGCCAATTTGTGCTCTGACCATCTGGTGGTAGAATTTGCCTCGGTACTTGCATATGCTTGTATTTGTGGAAATTGGTCGAGGTGTGAATGTGTATGGGGGGGCGATGGCCAAGGAGACGTCTTTGACCGCTTCGCGGCTTTTCTTTTCTTTGACCCCTCCACCACTTTTCTATTGACAACTCAAATGGTTGACAGGCCCTGGACGGAGAGAATTTCCACCTAATTGTTGACAAATTTACTGGGACAGAGTTTGAGTGGGGTTTGACAACAGGTGTCAACAGGTTAAGTGGTCGAAGGGTTGAGTGGATTACGGTACGTTTGTATGCACGAGAGTGGACAAGGTACATAAGTTTAGTTAGTTGATTCTTTTTTCTTTTAATCGATGCTGACCCAGGATAAGCCGTGATTACATCGAAATGTCTTAATCATCAAAGTAAAACGAGGCTGTGTCCTTGGAAAGGTACACATATGGGCTGGGAGGTTGAAATGTTCGACTGCGGAAAAGCAAAATTTGTCCACGGACAGACTCCAAATGCAGCACCGCCACGCGGCAAAGTCGTCGAGCAATACTACGCAGTGGTGACTCAGGGGTTGTAGCTCCATTTAGGGGCTGGCTCCGCGCGTGGCATGCACGTCAGGGCGACGCTTTCTAAAGCCTCCCCCTACCAAACTAAACGGCCACGGCCCTGCCAACGTGCGTCTTGGATTTTGAACACGCCGCTTCTTCTGTTGATACTGATTTGGTCTAGACCCTGCCGTCGTACCGGCGCATCATTAAGACAGCAGACGAGCCGCACAAGTATGGCCTGACCGGGCTTGGTGTGGGCGTGCAGCTTGGTCTTGACGCGGCGCGATTGATGGAACCTCCCATCCCACCACCAATCATCACCCAGACACTCCCATCTCATTCTGTCCCTACCCTTCCTCCTCGCACACCCACTCACAGAATGACACTTCGGCGAAGAGACCGGCCCGGCCGTCCCAGGCCACTCCTCACCCTCTGCATTCTGGTTGGCACCATCAACGTCACCGCGGGGGGGGCCATGCCCAAACGCTTGCGGTCTCGGATCTCTCGTGGGTTTGGGGCTCCTCCCATGTATAAGCCCGCGCCCGCACCCCCGGCTGACCGAGACCAGATGGTGGGGAGGACCGGAATAGCGTTGGGGACGAGGACGAGCGCGACGGGGAAGAAATATGTGGTGCAGGTACGAAGGGTGAAGGGGGTGAAGGAGCAGGGAGAAGCAAGTCTGTCCTGCACGTGTATTTTCAAGGCAAATGTTTCTGATTACGTCTCTATCTCTCTCTTCTGACTCGCTTTCTCCCTTCTTTGCCCTCTCTCAGACGGAGTGCGGGCTCATCCGCTCCGGCTACTTCCTGCAAATCGACCATCGAGACATGGACGAAAAGGTGATTGAAGGAAAGAACACGACGGTGGTGCCTTTCTACGGCATACGGTAAGGATGGAGGGGAGACACAACGGGTGGTGTGCCAGATCTATCCACTTCCCTTACTCATCATCCTCCCTCCTTCCTACCCTTATTCCATTTCTTTCTCCTCGCCATCAGGTACGCCGCCCCTCTCTCCGAAAATGCCTCTCGGTGGACCTCCCCCCGAGCCGCCCCCTGCCCTATGGAGCAGGCGGGCAACGCCAATAGTAACAGTGGATGGGTGTATGATGCGGGGGACTGGAAGAAGGGCTGTGTGCAGCCGGATGGTGAGGAGGGAGGGAGGGAGGGAGGGAGGGAGGGAGGAACGGGCGGAGGGGAAGGAAGGGGCCTGGGAGCGTATTTGCAGGAAAGCATGCGATCAGTCTTCTTGTTCAACCCCGTGCTCCTTTCGCCTCCATACGCTCAACAGGCAATAGCGGCGTGGAGGACTGTCTGTATTTGAACATATTTACGCCTCTCTTCACCCTGCGAGCCCTTGAGCCTCCTTGTCCTCCTCCTCTCTTCCCCCCTTCCTCCTCCTCGTCCTCGTCTTCCTCGATCCTGGGTGGGGTGGCGTGCAATAACAACAGCAGCAGCATTAGCAGCATCAGCAGAGGGGTGAGTAGGAAGGTTTGGAGACGAGATACACTAGTCATCCTTCTTCCTCACATTGTCCACGCACTCTGACCGCCTTCCCTGCTTCTCACCTTTCCTCGGCCTTCCATCTCTCCTCTCCTTTTTTTAGCAAAAGCAAACCATTGCTTCATCAGCGGCCGCCTTGCTGCCCGTGGTGGTGTACCTGCATGGCGGAGGCTTGATGGAGGGCAGCAGCAAGGGCTCGCCGCTTGCGGGGGTCGTTGGTAAGGAAGGAGGGAAGGAGGGAGAGATATGCGGAGCCAACGTCCACTCAGGAGCCAATCGATATGCGGAGCCAACGTCCCCTCAGGATCACCAATCCCTCCCTTTCTCATTCCCTCGTTTTCTCCCTTCCTTCCTTCCTCAGGCGACAATCGATATGGTCCGGTGGTGGCTGTGTCCCTCGACTACCGCCTCAACATCTTCGGCTTTTTGGCCTTGCAGGACCTTAGTCAGGAGCAGGTAGGGAGGGAGGGAGGGAGGGAAGGATGGAGGGAGAAGCTGAGAAGTGTGCGCTTATACTCACGTCATTTTCCTCCTTCTCCCGCCCCTCTCTCTTTCAATTTTAGGGTGGGGTCTCGGGCAACTACGGCCTGCAAGACCAGCAAGAAGCTTTGCGGTGGATCCAGAAGAACATCCAGCACTTCGGAGGAGATCCGAGGCGGATCACGGTGAGGGAGGGAAAGAGGAAGGGTGGGAGGGAAGAAGCGCTTCGGTTGATTTGCTCACACAATTATCTCAAACACGTACACAGCTCATTGGTCACTCCAGCGGGGGCACCAGCATTTTCGCCTTGCTTTCCTCCCCAGCCTCCGTGGTAAGTCCCCTTCCTCTCCCTTTCTTCTAAATCCCTCCCTCTTTCTCACCTCTCCCTCCTCGCCTCCCTCCCTCCTTCCCTCCCTCCCAGGGCCTCTTCCACGGGGCCATCTCCCTCTCCGGCTCGCCCAACATATCCATGTCGCTCCCTCAGGCCCACACACAAAACCAGCCCATCCTCGACGCTACCCCCTGTGCTGCCCTACAGACGCCGGCCCTCCGCCTCGAGTACGTATTTATAGTCCTCCTCTCCTTTTCTCCCTTCTTTCCTCCCTTCCCATTCCTCTTCTCACCATATTCTACCTTTCGTTCCCTGCAGTTGTCTCCGGGGCTTGCCGGCCTCCACACTTCTAGGCCTCATGCCTCGCTCTTGGTCCACGCCCGGCATCTTCGACCTACCCAAAGGTAAGCCCTCCCTCCCTCCCTCTCTCCCTCCCTCCTCGAATGCAGTAAATGGGGACACAAACCTCACCTCCACTCTCCCCTCCCTCCCCTCCTCCCTTTTACCCCTAGGTCCTGAGGGACAAGAGTACGGAGGGCTGCCAGTAGTGGATGGGCAAACGCTGACACACTCCTTCTTGGACGGGCTGGAGGCAGGGGTAGTAGACGTGCCCTTGGTCATAAGTAAGAAGAGTGGGAGGGAAGGAGGGAGAGACGATGTGGAAGGAAAATGAGCCTTTTGGCGTGTTGGTTCTTCCCTCTGGTTCCATCTTACTAACTTTTCCCCATTCCTTCCTTCGCTTCCTCCCTCCCTCCTTCCTTTCAAGGTAGCATGAACAACGAGGCCGACTGCTGTACAATGCGGGACGTCAGGAATTTCTCGACCACACAGTGGTACGAAGACAAGGCGGGAGGGAGGGAGGGAGGGAGGGAGGGAGGAATAGTGAATTTCGACAGACTCATCATCCCATCCATTCTTCTCCCTTCCCCCCCTCCCTCCCTCCCTGCTCCTTCGTATGCATGTAGGGAGAATTTGTTAGCGACACGTTTTACGCCCTGGGGAGGGAAGCAGATAGGGAGGACGATCGCGAGCTTTTACACTGAGGGTAAGGAGGAAGGGAGGGAGGGAAGGAAAGACTATGCGAGGAAAAGAAAGACTAGACGCCGAAAATCTCACTTTTTCCTCCGCAACCACCAACTACAGAGGCCGCAGTATCCCCTCAGAAAGCATTAACGGCCGTCATCTCCGACATCGGTGTCATGTGCGGCAGCAGCGAAGCAGCCTCTCGCGCCGCCACTGGCGGTAAGTTCCCCTCCCTTTCTTTGCTGCCTCCCTCCCTCCTCTGCCCTTCCCTCCTAACTTTGTATTAACCGTTTTATTTTCCCAGCCTCTCATCCTTCTTTCCATTCTCTTCTTTATTAGGCAAGCGCAAGTCGCCCATCTACCTGCTGGTCAACAAGTGGGGCCCTTCCGCGCCACTGCCACGAGGAACGCAGGTACGTCCTCCTCTATCCTCCCCTCCTTCCCTCCCTCCGCCCCTTACCCACGCGTCAACTCCCCTTCCTTTCCCCCTTCTCTCCTCCCAACAGTTGCCTCCATCTGCCTACGCCTTCCACGGATGGGACAACACCAACTGGATGCGAGACTACCCCTCCCTCCCTTTCTCCCTCCCTTCCTCCTCGGACCTCGCCCACTCTCGCTGGCTCCGAGAAATGGTCTGGTCCTTTGCCAATGGGAATATAGGAGGGTGGACGCCCGCGGGGGGAGGGGGTGAGGGAGGAAAGGACGTCGGCGTGTATGTCCTTGAGCCGCCGACAGTGGAGGGAGGGAGGGAGGGAGGGGTGGTGATTGGGTATAAGAAGGAGGCGTGTGCGTATTTTCGGCAGGTGGGGATTTGGGAGACGAGTTGGTGGGTGAATTGAGGGGGGGAAGGAGGGAGGGAGGGAGGGAGGGAGGGAGGGCGGAGTGTAAATGATGTGCACGTGAGTGTGTCTATGTGAATGTATAACCATGAAACAAACTGAGAGAGAAAAGAACAACCAGCTGTCAGGAAGACGTTCGCAACAGTACGCTCATCAAATCAGTTCGAATGCGAGTTGCTTTCACTTCTTCGTTATCCCACCATTTCGTCCTATTCAGAGTCTTCTGGACTCAGTCAGTTACTACTCCCTACTTACATGCTTTTCGTTTGGTTCATTTCTCCTTCAC